>ERZ1034920.1997-NODE-1997-length-12168-cov-5.167176_pt1 | contig 12168 bp, 7 predicted proteins | sample MGYA00520688_ERZ1034920 | MGnify/ENA primary metagenome ERZ1034920 (study PRJEB33766, sample SAMN09781785) | gut metagenome | biome: gut microbiome | host: Homo sapiens | place: Madagascar | study: EMG produced TPA metagenomics assembly of the PRJNA485056 data...
CATCTTCCGTGCGACCGATCAATGGTTCGTTTCCATGGATAAGAACGATCTGCGCACGCAGGCGCTGAAAGCGATCAACGAAGACGTGCAATGGGTTCCTGAGTGGGCCAAGAATCGCATCAGTTCCATGGTCGCCGAACGTCCCGACTGGTGCATCTCGCGCCAGCGCTCTTGGGGTGTGCCCATTCCGGTCTTCAAGTGCGCGAAGTGCGGCAATACGGTCGCCACGGCAGAGACTTTCGATGCGGTCATCAAGCTCTTCGAAGAGAAGGGCTCCGATGCTTGGTTCACCGAGAGCCCTAAGGATTACCTTCCTGCTGGAACGGCTTGCGAGGTGTGCGGCTGCACCGATCTCGTTCCCGAATCCGACATCTTGGACGTGTGGTGGGAAAGCGGCGTTTCGCATACCTCGGTTTGCAAGAAGCGTCCTGGTCTGCGTTTCCCGGCCGATCTCTATCTTGAAGGTTCCGACCAGCATCGTGGCTGGTTCCAGTCTTCGCTGCTCACGTCTATCGGCGCCTATGAAACGGCGCCCTACAAAGCGGTCATGCACTGTGGCTTCACGGTGGACGAGAATGGCCACAAGATGTCGAAGTCGCTTGGCAACGGTATCGATCCTGCTGAGGTCATGGACAAGTACGGCGCTGACGTGCTGCGCTTGTGGGTTGCGAGCGTCGATTATTCTCAAGATGTGAGCATCTCGCAGGACATCTTGAAGCGCACCTCCGATACGTATCGTCGTTTCCGCAACACCTTCCGTTTCCTGCTCGGCGTTCTGAACGATTTCTCCATGAACGATGCGGTCGTTGAGTGGGACCAGCTTGAACCGTTCGATCAGTGGGCGCTCGTTCGCTTGGGTCGTTTGCTCGATGATGCGAACGAAGCGTACGACAACTTCAAGTTCCATCATGTGTATCGCTTGATCTACGATTACGTGGTCGGCGACCTTTCGGCAGTTTATTTGGATGCGCTCAAGGATCGCCTCTATTCCGATGCGCCTGATGCGCGTTCGCGTCGCAGTGCTCAAACAGTGCTTGCGAACGTACTCGAAGTGCTCGTGCGTCTGCTCACGCCCATCATCAGCTTCACGACTGAAGAGGTGTGGCAGAACTACCCGAAGGGTCTGGCAGAATCGCAGGATCATCCGATCAGCGTGCAGCTTGCTGGCTGGCCTGAGCGCGGAAATTTCGTGCCGCTCATTCCTGAGCACGAAGCAGAGCGCATCGAGAAGCGCTTCGAAGTGGTGCTCGCATTCCGCGATGAAGTGACCAAGGCGCTCGAAGAGAAGCGCGTTGAGAAAGCCATCAACAAGAGCCAGGAAGCAGTGGTAAGAGCAACGGTGCCGCAGGCAGAATACGATGTGCTCACCGATTTCAGCGAGGACTTCTTCGAAGAATTGCTCATCGTGAGCAAGGTTGCCTTCGAGCGTGGCGATGAGCTTACGGTCGAGATCTCCATATCCGATCTCGATAAATGCCCACGCTGCTGGAACTTCCGGGTACTGGGTGGCAATCCGCATCATCCCGATGTATGCGAGCGCTGTGGCGATGCGCTCGATGCTATTGGATAGGATCGCGGCATTTCGCTCAACGAACGACAATCGAGCAAAGCACGACGCAACTACCTCTTGTTCGGGGTGGTGGTCGTGCTTTGGTGTGTTTGCGACCAGATAGTGAAGGTCTACATGGAAGCGCAAACGCCAAGCACCGCACTCGTTCCTGTCGTCGATGGCGTTGTTGGCTTTCGTCTCGTTCATAATTTCGGCGCGGCGTGGGGTTCGTTCTCAGGTATGGTTGTCGTGCTCGCTATCGTGAGCATCGTGCTCTGCGCGATCATCTTGGCCTACATGATCTATGTGGCCAAAGAAGCTTCGGTGTTGGAAACGGTGGGTCTTGCGCTCATCTTCGCAGGAGGCTTGGGCAATATGATCGATAGGCTCGTGCGCGGCTACGTGGTCGATTTCATCGAGCCGCTCTTCATCGATTTTCCGAATTTCAATATTGCTGATGCGGGGATCACCTGCGGTATCATATGTGTGCTCATCGCGTTCATCATCAAGTTCCTTGCCGCAGCGAAGCATGAGGAACACAGCGAATAGGAGGCGAATTCCATGGCGAGAAAACTCTCGAATACGGTAAGCGATCTGTATGCCGGGATGCGTCTCGATTCGTATCTTTTCGAAGCTGGTCTGTATCCGACGCGCAGCAAGGCGGTCAAGCAGATCGAGGCGGGCAAGGTCTTCCTGAATGGCAAAGAGCCCACTAAGAAAGACCTCGTGAACGAGGGCGACCTTATCATCTACGAGGAACTCGTTGAAGAGACGCATGTCTATCTCGAGCCCGAAGATATTCCTCTTGAGGTTTACTACGAAGATGACGATCTGCTCGTGATCAACAAGCAGCCAGGGCTCATCTGCCATCCTTCGCCTGGACACCCAGGAGGAACGCTCTCCAATGCGCTCATCCACCACTATGGACGCGAGAATCTCGCTCACATTCAGGGCGATGACCGCCCAGGCATCGTGCATCGTTTGGACGGCGACACGAGCGGGCTCATGCTTTGCGCGAAGAATGACGAAGTGGGCTATATCCTTCAAGATGAGATCCGTCGCCGCAATGTGGATCGTAAGTATCTTTGTCTGGTGCACGGCAACATCGCGAGCGATACGGGCCTGATCGATGCGCCGATCTTCCGCAGCGACAAGAATCGTACGCGCATGCAGGTTTCCGATAAGCCTCAGGCACGCTCGTCGGTCACTACGTTCAATGTGCTCGAGCGTTTCGAATCGGGGCTCAAGGACAACGGCTTCACGCTCGTTGAATGCAAGCTCTACTCAGGGCGCACCCATCAGATTCGCGTGCATATGGAATACATCCATCATTGGGTGGTGGGTGATCAGACCTATGGCAATCCAGGGAAGAGTAGCAATCTCGGACTCTGCCGTCAGTTCCTTCATTCGTATTTCATCGAGTTCCAGCATCCCTGCATCAACGATACGCTCAGCTTCATGGCACCGCTGCCGGATGACCTCATTCAAGCTATTTCGCAATTGGCCGATCGTCGCATCGGGCTTACCGAGCGCGGACATGAAGTGCTCGCTGCCTATCAGGAGAATTGCGGTATCACCGAAGAACGTGAGAGCTTCGCGCTCGTTTAAGGGATGCGCCTGAAAGCGCATGGAGCCGAGGTGTTCCGAGCGCGCTGGAGAGCGAACGCCTTCGCACGATAAAAGTAAGCGTTTTCACGCGCCTAAGAGCTTTGGCAACTGGTGCTCTTAAGAGCTCTTCGCCCCGACGTCCTTCGAAACGGTCATATTCTCGAAGCGTTTCTGCATCCAGTCATCGGGGAATGTTTCATCGAGCCATACATCGATCGGTGTTGCAGGAGGGATGTTCTCCGTGCGCTGTCCTTCGCGGTGAAGCGCAAGCACGGTGACCACGATGTTGACCGCCATGAAGATGACCATGAGCCACGTGAAGATGCGCATGGCTGTGCTCTTGAAATTGATGTGCTGGAATATGAACTTGATGCGCGGCATGATCATGCGTACCCAAACCAGACCGAGCATGCCCCACATCACGCCAAACAAGAAGTTCGTGCGCCCATCGATCGAGCCGAACGTGCCGCTATAATCCCAGGCGATCGCATGCCAGAACACTTCCATGATCAGGCTCGCCAGGTATTCCATGGCGGAGCCGAGCACCATTGCTATGAGGAAGATGATCAGATTGTGAGTGTAGTAGAACCGATTGAGAAACACTGTTAGGACCACCGCTCCTACACCGTAGAGCGGAGAGAATGGACCCCACACGAGACCCGCACGACTTTCCCATTCATGGTAAACGAGCACATGGAAGACATCTTCGATCAAAAGGCCGAGGATCGAGCCAACCACGAAGATCCAAAAGAGCTTTGCGAAAGAGAGCTGGATATAGCGTGGCGAGACCATGGAAGTGATGCCGTGGATAACGCTTTTAGCGTTTGCGTGTTGCGGCTCTTCCATGCGGCTCCTTTCGTGTGCTTCTTGGCTTACAGAAAATATGGTGAGGGTATTAAGTTTTGATGAAGTTCGCGCCATTCCAAGCGAGCGGTTCATCTTGTCCTACAATAACAAAGATATAGTGAATCAAGGAGATGAAATGGCTTCTAAACCACAGAAAACCGTCCTTATTGGAATCACGGGTTGCATCGCTGCTTACAAGGCTGCCGAGATCGTGCGCGGCCTGCAGAAAGCCGACGTGCGCGTGAAGGTCATGATGAGTGAACATGCCACGCATTTTATCGATCCGCTCACGTTTCGTGCGCTCACTAACGAGCCAGTAGCGGTAGAGCTCTTCGATAACCCGCAAGATCCCATTCATCATATCTCTCTTTCTCAAGAGGCTGATCTCGTTCTCGTTGCTCCTTGCACGGCGAACGTGATGGCTAAGATCGCGCATGGGCTTGCTGATGACCTGCTCAGCACTACGCTGCTCGCCACCACTGCGCCTATCATGATCGCTCCTGCTATGAACGTGCACATGTATGAGAATCCCATCACGCAGGACAACATGGCTCGTCTGCGCACGTTCGGTATCTCTTTCATCGAACCCGATGCGGGCTATCTTGCATGTGGCGAAGTGGGGAAGGGCCGTTTGCCCGAGCCAGAATTTATCGTTTCGCGCGTACTCGAAGCATTCGATGCGCCCGCTTCAACGAGCGAGCCGCAGGTGCTCGCTGGCAAGCGCGTCATGATCACGGCTGGTCCTACCGTGGAGGCCATCGATCCTGTGCGCTATATCACGAACCGCTCTTCAGGGAAGTTCGGTTATGCCCTTGCTGAAGCTGCTGCGCGAAAGGGCGCCGAGGTCACGCTCGTTTCGGGGCCGGTCGCGCTGCCTGCGCCAGAGGGTGTGGAGGTCATCTACGTTGAATCGGCGCGCGATATGCTCGAAGCGGCAACGCCTGTCTTCGCTGCATGCGATGTGGGGATCTTCGCGGCCGCGGTAGCCGATGTCCGTCCTGCAAAAGAGATGGATCGCAAGCTCAAGAAGGGCATCAACGATGCTGAGCTGGCCAACATCGCGCTCGTTGAGAACCCCGATGTGCTCGCAACCTTGGGCAACGCCAAGACCGACCAGATCGTGGTGGGTTTTGCGGCGGAAACCAACGATGTCATCGACAATGCGCGCAAGAAGCTCATCAAGAAGAATGCCGATATGATCGTGGCGAACGAAGTAGGTGCGAATAAGGTGTTCGGCAAGGACGACGACGAAGTGTGGCTCGTCACCTCTGAAGAAGAAACGCACTTGCCACTCATGTCGAAGGCAGAGCTTGCCGATATCATCCTCGATACGATCGCTGCAATGGAGCGCTAGCACGCATGAATGAAGAGAAACAAGGGCGCAAGGCCAAGCAGCCTTTGCCAGAAGATTCTGCCAAACAAGAGAGCACAGTTCGCCTCTTCAACAAGGAGGTGAAGCGCTCAGACCTTTTCAAGTTCCTGGGTCTGATCGGATTCTTCGTTCTGTGCATCATCGTCGTGGTCGCGCTGCTTCCGCTGTTCAAGGATATCTTCGAACCGGGTGGCGTCGATCGCGTGATCGAGCGCATCCAAGATGCAGGTGCTGCGGGCGTTCTGGTACTCCTTGCGCTTCAATTCATTCAGGTCGTGGTTGCCTTCATCCCCGGTGAAGTCACTCAGATGGCAGCGGGTATGCTCTACGGGCCACTTTGGGGTTCGCTGCTCATCCTATTCGGCTGCGCGATCTCGAGCGCATTCGTCTATGAGTTGGTCCACCGTTTGGGCGCACCGTTCGTCAAGGACCTCATTTCCGACCAGCACTTGAAGAAATTCCAGGATTTTGAGAAAACGGGGCGTTTGAACATCATCGTGTTCATCTTGTTCCTTATCCCAGGGCTACCGAAAGATACGTTCACCTATATCGTTCCGCTTACGGATATGAAGCTGAAGCCCTTCGTGGCTATCACCACCATTGCCCGCTCGCCAGGGATCATTCTTTCTGCCTATGCTGCTGAAGGATTGCTCGATGGGCGTTTGTGGGAGAGCGTAGCGATCTTTGCGGTGCTCATCGTGCTTGCAGTCATCGCGCTCATCTTCAGCAACCGTATCATGGAGTTCTTAGCACGACATCATATAGGAAGCGGTTCGCGCGAAGATAAATAGGTAGTGATATCTTGCACCTGCTGCGCAGGCAGTCGTCCCTTGCGCAAAAAAAGAGAGAGCGGTTGCTCTCTCTTTGTGTTTAGCTGGTCGGGACGACAGAAGTTCGCTCGCGTCAAGGCCAAGCCGCTTCGCGGTTGCTTCGCAAGCCTTGACCCTCGCGCCAGAAGTGCTTGCTAGCACTTCGGTGAACCCAACGGTTCAAATCCTTGCAGGCAAGGCCTGCACCTGCTGCGCAGGCAGTCGTCCCTTGCGCAAAAAAAAGAGAGAGCGGTTGCTCTCTCTTTGTGTTTAGCTGGTCGGGACGACAGGATTTGAACCTGCGACCCCTTGACCCCCAGTCAAGTGCGCTACCAAACTGCGCCACGTCCCGATTGCTCAAAGCAGCACAAACTATAGTAACAAACCAATCCTTCACGTCAAGAATGGAGATCGTGAAGAATGAAGTTTTTCGGACAACAGTATGCTTCCACAGTAAGTCTGCTCAAAGACAATTTCAAATTTCAAGGGGTTTTCTTTTGTCTTGATTTCAGTACTATGAATACAGCATTCTCGCCAGGCGATTGCAGGTTTTGCAGTTGCCAAAGCACGTCGCAGAAGTTCTTTTTAGAAAGTGAGTAGCCATGCGCATTGGATTCGATAACGATAAGTACATTTCAATGCAGGCTGAACATATCAAGAAACGCATCGAACAACTGGGCGGCAAGCTCTATTTGGAATTCGGCGGTAAGCTCTTCGATGACATGCATGCTTCACGCGTTCTTCCTGGCTTTAAGCCCGATGCAAAGGTCTCGATGCTCAAATCCATGAAGAACGATGTCGAGATCATCTTCGCTATCAACGCTAACGATATCGAACAGAATAAGGTACGCAGCGACCTTGGTATCTCCTATGACGAGGACGTTCTGCGTCTGATGGATATCTTGCGCGGCATGGGTTTTTACGTGGGTGCGGTGGTTATCACGCAATACAGCGGTCAGACTGCTGCCGATGCGTTCCGCCATCGTCTCAAAGCGCTTGGCATCACATCTTATCTTCATTATCCGATCCCTGGATATCCGAACGATATCGCGCGTATCGTAAGCGATGAAGGCTACGGCAGGAATGAATACATCGAAACCACGCGCCCGCTCGTAGTGGTAACGGCTCCTGGTCCTGGTTCGGGCAAGATGGCAACGTGCCTCTCGCAGCTCTACCATGAGAACAAGCGTGGTGTGAAGGCGGGGTACGCGAAATACGAAACCTTCCCGGTCTGGAACCTGCCGCTCAATCATCCCGTGAACATCGCCTATGAAGCTGCTACTCTCGATTTGAATGATGCGAACATCATCGACCCCTTCCAGCTTGAAGCTTACGGCGAAGTGACCGTGAATTACAACCGCGATGTCGAGATATTCCCCGTGCTCAAAGCTATGATGGATCGCATCTCAGGGCATTGCCCGTATCAATCGCCTACCGACATGGGCGTGAACATGGCAGGTTTCGCGATCGTCGATGACGAAGCCTGCTCGGATGCTGCCCGTCGTGAGATCGTGCGCCGCTATTACCAGACTGCTACCGAGGTCAAGCGCAGCGGCATGGGTCAAGATCAGGTTGAGAAGTGCGAGCTACTCATGAACCAGGCAGGCGTTGGTGCCAACGATCTCAAAGCGCGTTCTGCAGCTCTGCTCAAGGAAGAGATCACGGGCGCTCCCGTGGGTGCGATCATGCTGCCTGATGGGGAAGTGGTCACAGGTAAGACTTCCACGAATCTTGGTGCTGCTGCCTGTACGCTCATCAATGCGCTCAAGGCCATGGCAGGTGTCGATCCCGATGCCGACGTTATCTCCGACGAAGCGATCGAGCCCATCTGCAAGCTCAAGACCAACGTGCTCGAATCCAACAATCCGCGCCTTCACTCCGACGAGACCATCATCGCGCTTGCGATCAGCTCCGCCACCAACGAAACTGCGAAGAAGGTGCTCGATTGTGTTGAGAACCTGCGTGGCTGTGATGCGTTCTTTTCGGTCATCATCTCTGAGACCGATGAGCAGTTCTACAAACGTCTCGGTATGAATATCTGCTGCGAGCCAAAATACGAGCTCCATCGTTACTACCATAAATAGGCTTCGTTCCTGCATGGTATTCATAAGCTAAGAGTAAAGAGCGATGTTGTTTCAAGACGAAGAGCAAGGGCTGACGCGTGCGCATATCGAAGCGCATCGCGAGAACCATGAATCTCTCGCACATGATAGCCGTACAAAACCCGCTTCTTCATCGGCGCGCCTCAACTTGATCGTTATCGGCAGTGGGAGCAAAGGCAATGCTTCGGTGGTCTATGATCGCGTCACGGGTGAGGGTGTCCTTATCGATGCGGGCATCTGCAAGCGCGATGTGTTCGCCTTCAGTGCAGAAGGCGGCTTCGATATGACCAATCTCAAGGGTATTCTCATCTCCCATAATCATTCTGATCACGTGAAGAATCTCGGGGTCATCCTGCGTGGGCTGCGTTCGCAAGGCATAGAGGTACCGCTTTTTCTACATCCCGAAACGCTTGCTGCGAGCAAGGAGCTCAAACAAGCCCAGGATTCGAACGAGATCGTCTTCTTCGAGGCAGGCGAGAAACATGCGATCGGAGCCTTGGATGTTTCGATCCTGCCCACTTCGCACGATGCACCCGTTTCGTTCGCTTTCAAGTTCGAATGCGGAGCGGATGCGCTTGGATTCATCACCGATACCGGCGTGGTGCTCCCCAAAGCGCTTGAGGGTTTGCGCGGGGTGCGCATCCTTGGTCTTGAGTCCAATCACGATGAGCAGATGCTCAAAACGGGACCCTATCCGCGTATGCTGAAAGAACGGGTCGGATCAGAAGTGGGACATTTGAGCAACGCGCAGGCGGCCGATGCGCTTGCGGCGCTCATGCATAGCGGACTCGAAACGGTCGTTGCGCTCCATATCTCTGAGAACAATAACACCTATCGTTTGCCGGTCGAGACACTGCGTGGGGTGGTTGCGCGAGCAGAGGCAGAAGTTTCAGTGGTGTGTGCCTATCAGAAACGACCTGTGTTCATCATCGGGTAAGCCCAGTTCGTAAATACTGCCCGACCCGACCCACTTACCGAACATATTATCTCCATAAACGAAGCGTGCAGTGTGCAGCCAGCATGAAGTAATAGAGTGAAAATGAGACTGATTAAGTCTCGTTTTATTATGAGCTCCTAAAAAAGGAGGAACAAGCATGGAGATGATAGGATTTCTAATCCTCTTTCCTCTTGTTGTTGCCGCTCTCTTGCTGATCTTTCGGCAGAACAAGGTAAGAAATGCGATCGTGTGGGTTGCGAGCATCGTCATCATGGGCGCTTCTATTGCGTTCGTTGCGATGAACATCGGCACACCGGGGCAGTATTTCCTGTTTGAGTCCGTTGTGGTCGATTGGGCATCAATAGCTATCAGCGTGATCGTCGGCGCAATTGTTATCTTCTACAGTGTCAAGTATCGAAGGTTCTGGGTGCTTGGTCTTGCGGCCATCCAGCTTATCGGCACGCTCATCTTCGAGTTCGGATGCGCGCACGATATCGTGTGCACCCGCGGTCTCTATGTTGATTCGCTCTCGCTCATCATGACGCTCATCATCGGCCTTGTGGGCGCAGGCATCTGCATCTACTCCATTGGCTATATGGAAGACTTCCAAGCCGAACATAAGCATGAAGCGGATCGTCGTCCGCGCTTCTTCGCGCTCATGTTCATCTTCCTTGCAGCGATGTATGCGATCATCTTCTGCAACAATCTCATCTGGCTCTATGCTGGCTGGGAGATCACTACGGTTTGTTCCTTCCTCCTCATTGGCTACACCCGTACTGAGGAAGCGATCGCGAACGCGTTCCGTCAGATCGTCATGAACATGGTCGGCGGCATCGCATTTCTGGCAGCGCTCTTCTTCATGGTGCTCGAGTTCAACACGGTCGATTTCCTCGACTTCATTGTCATCGGCACGTTCGCGCCGGCGCTCGTGGTGTTCCCGCTCACGTGTTTGAGCCTTGCGGGCATGACCAAAGCGGCGCAGATGCCGTTCCACACCTGGCTGTTGGGTGCTATGGTCGCGCCGACGCCTACCAGTGCGCTTCTGCATTCATCCACCATGGTGAAGGCGGGCGTATTCATGCTCATCAAATGCGCACCTATCTATGCGGTGTCGTTCGGGCCCTCCATCTTCGTTATCTTGGTGGGTGGCCTTACGTTCCTGTTCTGCTCGTTCCTTGCCATCTCGCAAGTGAATGCCAAGCGCGTGCTCGCATATTCGACCATCGCGAACCTTGGTCTTATCACGGCTTGCGCGGGCGTTGGCACAGCAGAAGCAATCTGGGCTGCGATCTTTCTCGTCATCTTTCACGCTATCGCGAAGAGCTTGCTCTTCCTGTGCGTGGGCACCGCAGAGCACCATATCGGCTCTCGTAACATCGAAGACATGGACACGCTCTTCGAGCGCATGCCGAAGCTCGCACGTCTTATGATGCTCGGCATCATGATCATGTTCATCGCGCCGTTCGGTATGCTCATCGCGAAGTGGGCAACGCTCATCACGCTCATCGGAACGCGTCAGATCGCGCTCATCCTCATGTTGGCATTCGGCTCAGCAGCCACCTTCATGTTTTGGGCGAAATGGCTCGGTAAGCTTGCGGGCATCGCAAGTGAGCCCGATAACGTGGAGGTTACCGTACATAAGAGCGAATGGCTCTCGCTTGCGCTCATGGCGGTGCTCGCCGTGCTTGCTTGTGCGCTCATCCCGGTCATCTCGAACTTCATGGTCGAGCCTTATGTCAGCTCGATCCTCGGCATGAGCATCCAGCCGATTCGCGACGAGAACCTCTATCTGTCCACCATCATCGTCTTGTTCATGGTGGTCATGATGTTCGGCGTGCTGCGCAAGAGCACGAAGGCGAAGAAGGCCAGTGTGTATCTCTCCGGCGTCTCGGTCGAGAATGAATCGCGCGTCTATTTGAATGCGCTCTCGAAACCGCAGGAGGCTACTGCGCGCAACTGGTACATGGAGGACTGGTTCGGCGAGGCGAAGCTCACGCCCGTTGGCACCATCATCTGCTACATTCTCATACTCATTGCATTCATCTGGGCGATCATCGCCACCATCGGATTCACGGCACTGTTCTAAGAAAGGAGGCACATCGTGGAAACGCTTATTTCAATTCTCATCACGCTCGGCGCCTCGGTTGTCTTCGCGATCGTCGGAACGGTGCTCGGTTGTTTGCTCTCTGGCATCGACCGCATTATCTCAGCTCGCATGCAAGGTCGTGTAGGACCGCCGCTGCTGCAGCCTCTCTATGATGTTCGCAAGTTGTTCGCTAAGGACAACGTGGCAGTGAACGGCACGATCGGCACCTATGTGGTCTGCGCGCTCATCTTCACGTTCCTTGCTGGCGGCATCTTCTTCTCAGGCGGGAACTTCCTTCTGTGCGTGTTCGTCATCACGCTTGCTGAACTGATGTTCGTCATGGCGGCTTACGCCTCGCGCTCGCCCTTCTCTGAAGCAGGCGCGCATCGCGAGAACCTGCAGATCATGGCTTATGAGCCTATGGTGCTGTTACTTGCGGTCGGCTTCTTCCAGGCGACGGGCAGCTTCGATATCGCGATCCTGCCGTTCCTGGATTCGCCCATCATCTTCAGCTTGTGGGGCGTTTTCTTGGGAATGCTGTTCATTCTTACGATTAAATTGAGGAAATCTCCGTTCGATCTTTCATATTCACATCATGCACATCAAGAACTGGTAAAAGGTGTAACTACCGAAATGTCGGGCAAGACGCTCGGTCAGATCGAGATCATGCACTGGTGCGAGAACATCCTCTACATGGGTTGGATCGTGATGTTCTTCATCTGGGGCAACCCTGTTTCGATCGTGGTTGCGCTCATCGCGTTCATCCTGATCTACTTGCTTGAGATCTGGATCGACAACAACTTCGCTCGTGTGAAATGGCAACTGGTGTTGAAATCGACCTGGATCGTCACGCTCGTTC
>ERZ1034920.1998-NODE-1998-length-12161-cov-5.955229_pt1 | contig 12161 bp, 10 predicted proteins | sample MGYA00520688_ERZ1034920 | MGnify/ENA primary metagenome ERZ1034920 (study PRJEB33766, sample SAMN09781785) | gut metagenome | biome: gut microbiome | host: Homo sapiens | place: Madagascar | study: EMG produced TPA metagenomics assembly of the PRJNA485056 data...
GATGAAAAATGATTTTTGTTATTTACCCTCTCTACTTGACTGGGGGCTGATCACAGAGACAGGGAGGAACGATTTGCAAATAGAGGGTATTACATTGGCAGGATATTGAGCCGGTCGATTTTTCCTTTTCGATCCACCGACGAAAGGTAGGCAACAACAGGGACCGCTTTGCCATTATAAACAATAAAATACCAGGCAACGTTTTCTTCCATGTAGCGAATGCCACTGATTTTAAATGGTCCGCGATTAAAACCAAATTTATGATGGAACATCATTTCAATAGCCATTTTTCCCGACAGATGCAGCGTGTCTTCACCAACTTTTGTCCAGGAAGCATCGTGAAGAACACCAACATCATTGAAAAGATCTGCCAGCCCTACCGCATCCGCGCGCTGCATGCAGTCAAAGTATTGTTCGAGTAAGGTCATTTTGCTCGCCTCCCATCAAAATCTTTCAGAACGCAACAAAGCGTCAATACCGCCATCGACGAAGAGAATAACTCCATTGATCCCACTGGCTTTTTTAGAACCAAGGAAGGTGATGGCGTTGGCAATTTCTTCGGCATCCAGAAATTCCTTCGTGCCATAACGCGTTGGAATTGGAATCAGAAGGGCCGATTCGCGCTGTGCGTCAGTCATGTTCTGCGTCATTGGCGTGGTGGTATTGCCCGGTGCCACAGCGTTGATCCGCAGCCCTTCAACGGCCCAAGCCGACGAAGTACGGCGCACCCAACGTGCGAGGGCGTGCTTGGATGAACTATAGCAAGATGGCGCTTGTTCGCGCGGAATCATGCGTGACAATTCAAGCCCACGCTCTTTATTGCGCATATTGGTCAACACTTCCACCCAATCGGGACGAACCGTGAAATTGGTAATGGAGTTTGACGCCGTCATGACGCAATTCCCCTTCTTCTTTTTCAGAAGAGGCCGGAGCCCTTCAGCCATTTCGATGCTGGCATAAAAATTAAGCGCAAAAATGGTTTCTGGTGGAGCGGTTGGCCCAACCCCAGCATTACATATCAGACAATCAATTCCACCGGGATAACGACAAATGACAGATTCAATTGCATCAGTCACACCTTCGGAAGTGGAGAGATCGGCTTGAAAATCTCCACCCTTGTAATCAATATTGAATACTTCATGTCCTTCTGCAAGCAGCTGTTCTCTTGCTGCCGCTCCAATACCTGTGGAGCCACCAGTGATTACATATACACCCATGTTCATTTCCTCCTTCGTTTTCTGGAATTTGATTGCTGATATTTTAGAGAAGTATAATCAGGCGCCGCTTAAATGTCAATAGATTCACTCTTTTTCTAATACTCCGATAATTTATTATTTTAATAAGTATTTTTGCGCTCCCCAAGCATTCAGGATTGCTTTTCCGAAACATTATTTTTACCTATCCCCTTGTAAATCGATGGGATAAGAAGGCATGACCACCAAAATTAGACAAAAAAATTCCCGACGCGCATAGACCACGTCGGGAATTCTTTATTGTGTGAACTTACTTCACGAGGCCAGCTTCCTGAACCGCTTCGAGGGTTTCAGTAGCGATGGCATATTCTTCGTTGGTTGGGATAACGAAAGCGTGAACACTAGCACCTTCAGCGCTGATGTCACGGAATTCGCGGCAACCTTCGTTCTTAGCTGGGTCGAGAACGATGCCTAAGTTGTCGAAGTCTGCGCAGATGGAAGCACGAACACGGTCGTCGTTTTCACCGATACCAGCAGTGAAGACGATGGCATCGCAGCCATTGAGTTCTGCATAGTAAGCACCGATGTATTTTTTAGCACGGAGGACAAACATGTCATAAGCGAGCTGAGCGCGTTCGTTGCCATTGTCCATAGCTTCTTCGATGTCACGGAAGTCGTTGGAAAGACCGCTGACGCCAAGGAGACCGGATTTCTTGTTCACATAGGTATCCATTTCGTCTGGAGTAAGACCTTTGTGCTTCATGATATAGAGAACAGCAGCTGGGTCGATGTCACCAGTACGGGTACCCATTACGAGACCTTCGAGTGGAGTGAAGCCCATGGAGGTGTCGATGATCTTGCCGCCCTTGATGGCAGAGATGCTGGCACCGTTGCCGAGGTGGCAGGTGATGAGCTTAAGTTCTTCGATTGGACGGCCCAGAGCCTTAGCTGCTTCACGAGCAACGTATTTGTGGCTGGTACCATGTGCGCCATAACGACGAACTTTGAGGGTCTTGTAATCTTCGTATGGAATAGCATACATGTAGTGTGCTGGATCCATGGTCATGTGGTAAGAGGTATCGAATACGCAAACGGATGGAATGCCAGGCATGTTTTCTTCGCAAGCTTCGATACCAGCGAGAGCAGCGTAGTTATGAAGCGGAGCCATAGCGCCGTAGGAGTGTACGAGATCTTTGACACGCTGATCAACGACTGCTGCTTTAGGGAAGGAGTCACCCCCCTGCACAATGCGATGACCGATGGCATCGATGCTGCTGAGATCTTCTACAACAGCGAGATCGCCTTTGGTGAGGGCGTCAACAACGAGAGCAACTGCTTCTTTGTGGTTGTCTGCTTTGACATCTTTCTTGATCTTTTCGCCTTTCGCTTTGACTTCGAAGCCAGCGTCGCCACCCATGCCGATACGTTCGACAAGGCCCTTGGACATGACTTCACCGTTGTCCATGTTGATAAGCTGGAACTTCAGGGAAGAGCTCCCACTGTTCATAACTAATACGATCATTTCTTTTGTTCACCTCATAGAAAATTTGAAAATTTTATTAAGAAAGGAGCAGGGCGTCACTCATGATGGCGTCGCCGCTTGCCTTCTCAAACATTTGTAAAAGATCCTGCACCGAAAGATTTGGATAATCCGCTTTACGGATATCGACGGCCACTTTGCCGCTGTCAAGCATGACAAGGCGGTTGCCGTGAGCAATCGCATCGCGCATGTTATGGGTAATCATGATGGTGGTCAACCCATATTCAGCAACGATATGATCGGTAATTTCAAGGACCTTGGCAGCCGTCTTTGGGTCAAGGGCTGCAGTGTGTTCATCAAGCAGAAGAATATCTGGCCGCTTGAGGGTGGCCATGAGCAACGTCAGGGCCTGGCGCTGACCGCCGGACAAAAGACCGACGCGCGCGGTGAGCCGTTCTTCAAGGCCCAGGCCAAGCATGGCCAGGCGTTCCTGGAAGAAGGCACGATCTTTTGCACGAGAGCTCCAACGCAGCCCTGGTCGCTGACCACGGCGAGATGCCATCGCAAGGTTTTCCTCGATTTGCATGTGGGCGCAGGTGCCCAGCATTGGATCCTGGAAAACACGACCGATGTAAGCGGCGCGTTTATGCTCCGGCAATTTGGTAACATTGACATTATTGATAAAAATTTCACCTTTATCGACAGGGAAAACCCCGGCGACGGCATTAAGCATGGTGGATTTACCGGCACCATTGCCACCGATGACAGTGACAAAGTCGCCTTCTTCAAGATGCAGGTCAAGGCCGCGCAGGGCTTTTTTCTGATTGACACTGCCTGGATTGAAGGTTTTTTCGATGCCATTCAAATCTAACATAGACATGGTCTCAACCTCCTCACACACGAGAGCGCAGTTTCTGCATCTTGCTCTTGATGAGCGGCAGCGCCAGCGCAACAGCAACAATAACAGCGGTGAGCAGCTTGAGGTCGTTTGGATTCATACCGAGCCAGAGGACGAAGGCCACCACCGCACGATAAACGATGGAGCCCAACACGACACTGATGAGCCAGTTTTTAAAACTGCGTGTGCCAAAAAGCACTTCCCCGATAATGATGGACGCCAGCCCGGTAACGAGCACCCCAGTCCCCATGTTAACATCGGCATAACCATTGGATTGGCTCAACAAAGCACCTGTGATGCCAACAAAGCCGTTGGAGATAATCAACCCAAGAATAACGGTGATGTCCGTATTGATACCCTGAGCGCGAATCATTTGTGGGTTGTCGCCAGTCGCACGAATGGCTGCCCCAAGCTCAGTACCAAAGAAGATGTAGCAGAAAAACCAAACAACGAGAGTAGCCAGAAGACCGACCACCAACGTGGCACTGACTTTACTCATGCTGTTTTCAAAAAAGGTATAGACCGTTTCTTTGCCCAAAATAGATGTTGTAGCACGGCCCATAATGCGCAAGTTGATTGAATACAAACCAATCATCGTCAAAATCCCGGCAAGCAACGCAGGAATTTTCAGCTTGGTATGCAGAAAACCGGTGACAGCACCCGCTGCACAACCGCCAAGGAACGCAAACAAAATGGCCAGAAGTGGTGAACCACCGCCACTGATGGTCATAACAGCGATGGCCCCGCCGAGAGGATACGTCCCCTCAATGGACAAATCGGCCACATCCAAAATACGGAAAGTAATAAACAAACCGATCGCAAGCACTGCCCACAAGAGCCCTTGTGCGACCGTTGAAAGTATGAGTTCCATAATGATCCTCCATAATGTCTCCATACCGGGAATGGATCATCCCCACCTAAGCATTATAGCATAGAGCAGGCCATTCTCCCAATAACTTTCCCGGCAAAAAGTAATAGTCGGAATAAACAAACAAAACGAAGGGTCGCCACTGGGGTGACCCTTCGTCATGCCGGCCAACAGCCGACAATGGGTTCATTATTCTTCTGCAGCGTATTCACCAACGAATTCAGTGAGATCATCCGGTACGGTGATGCCAAGCAGATCCACTTCTGCCTGGTTGATTTCGGTGGTGGTGTTTGCAGCCATTTCAATTGGCATATCGGCTGGCTGAGCTTCGCCCTTGAGGATCTTCGCAGCCATTAAACCAGTCTGTTTGCCAAGTTCGTAGTAATCAACACTGACTGTTGCCAAGCCGCCGCCAGAAAGCATACCAACTTCACCAGTGAAGACTGGAATCTTCGATTCGTTGGTAACACCTGTCAAAGTCGTCATAGCAGACGCCAACGTATTGTCGGTTGGAACATAGATGGCTTCAATATCTTCACCAATCAGACTGGTTGCAGCCTGCTGAATTTCGTTAACATTGGATACGGTCATTTCGGTAACAGAAATGCCAACCGATTCACACTGTTCTTTGAACAGTTCAACCTGAATGCGGGAGTTTTCTTCCGCGGAGCAGTACATAACACCAACAGATTTGAGATCTGGCATCATTTTCTGCATCAAAGCCACCTGATCTTCAATTGGGTTCATATCACTGGTCCCTGTCACATTACCGCCAGGAGCGTCGTTGCTGTCAACAAGACCGACGCTTTCATAGTCGGTGATGGCCGTGCCCACAATTGGGATATCGGAGCTGGCGCTCTTCATCTGTACAGCAGCCTGTGTTGCAATGGCGCAGACAAGGTCTTTCTTGTCGCTGGCAAACTGGCTGGTGATGGTGTTCAAGTTGGACTGATCGCCCTGAGCGTTCTGGTAATCAATGACAACATCCTTACCGATGGTGTAGCCGGCTTCTTCCAAGCCATCTTCAAAGCCATCGCGTGCGCGATCCAGCGCAGTGTGTGCTGTCGTTTGAATAATACCAATCTGTAATGCATCTGCATCGGCTTCTGCTGTTGCACTGCCCTCTCCTGCCGCACTACCACCGCTGCCAGAGCCACCGCCGCAGCCAGCCAATAACATCATACTGCCGAGCGCAATCCCGGCGATCCATTTTTTCATCTTCATCCTACATTCCTCCGTTCTACAAATTCTACATTTCTCGGATGAGAGATACCACGTTTCGTGGATGTACGTCTATGATATACCCCACACACATATAATGCAACCCTTATTGCACAAAAATCGCCCAAACTGTCGGAAAATTTGATTATTATTTCTTATTGTGCGTAACATTAACTTTTCCAAAGCTATTCCCCAGGTTTATTTTCCACATTTTCCACCGCTTAACCAAGCGGTTTTTTCCACTTTATCCTTGAGTTTTCCACTGTGAAAAACCACTTTTCCACTGTTATCTGTGGAAAACCGAACACTTTTCCTAAGACTTATCCACAGTTCCCGTGGAAAACCATCATTTTTCCCAGAAATTCGCCTGTTTCAAGTTTTCCACAAATTTTACAAAAAGAAAACATCCCCTTCTTGACAACAATCCGAAATCGGATTATAATTCAATTATCCGATTTCGGACTAATTGGAGGTGCATCCGATATGCAAACAAAACAAGAGCAACCATCCATCGTCGCTGTTTACCAACTTTATCATGAAAGCGATGAAATCTACCACATTTACGCCCGTCAGCACGATCTATCTGATACGGCCCTCGCTATTCTTTACTCTCTTCATGGTCAAAAAACGCCTTATACGCAGCGTGCTCTTTGCGACGAATGGCATATCCCGCCACAAACGCTTAATTCGATTCTCAAAGGTCTGGAGAAAAAAGAACTTGTCATCCTGACACCAGATCCATCAAATCGCCGCACCAAACAAGTGTCTCTAACCGAACAAGGAACAGCTTTGGCGGAACAGGTCATCGCCCCGCTCAAAGAAGCTGAAGAACGCGTGTTTAACCAGCTTTCTCCCAAAGAACAAGAGACACTATTAATGCTCACACGCAAATACCTTGGTTTACTGCGAGAAGAAATTAATTAAATACCACGCTCGGAGGACTCGGTGTCGCAACACAGAGATCAGATAAGAGGTCGGGTGCGCCCGGTTATTGTTCCAATAGCCGAGCGCTATTTTTTTAATACGATTATCTTTAAGGAGGCGCTCTCGACGATGAACGCATCATCCATTTTTGCCCATACACCACCAGTCAAACTCTTCTTTTTTGCAGCCATTCCCGGCTCCATCAGTATGTTGGCATCATCGCTTTATTACACCTTTGACGGCATCTTTGTCGGTCAGTACCTCGGTGCTACAGCCTTTGCTGCCATCAATTTAGCATTGCCTTTTGTCATCATCAATTTTTCTCTTGCCGATCTTGTTGGCGTGGGCTCTGCCGTTCCTATTTCCATTTATTTGGGACGTGGAGAAAAGCAGGCGGCAAACAATCTGTTCACCTGTGCCTGTCTGCTCATTCTCATTCTTGGCGCAGTCATCGGCGGCATACTTTACGCCAGTGCCCCCGGCCTCATTCATTTAATGGGCGCGAAAGGCGACTTTGCTCAACTCGCCATAGATTATATGCGCGTCTATGCCCTATGCTCGCCCCTGACCACCATTATCTTTGCACTGGACAACTATTGGCGCATCTGCGGCTTCATTCGCGGCAGCATGTGGCTCAACATCCTTATGTCGGCTCTTTGTGGCGGCCTGGAATTTCTCTTCCTTGGCATTTTTGGCTGGGGCGTGTGGGCCGCAGCGCTGGCTGGCAGTGCCGGTATGGCCATTTGCGCCTTAATCGCCTTCGTCCCCTTTTTCCGCGGACAGGCAACGCTTCGATTTTGCCGCCCACATTTTCATGTAAAAATGATCAAGCAAATCGTCGCCTGTGGCAGCCCCAATTTTCTAAATACCATCGCCGGTCGATTGACTTCCATTCTGATGAACGCCATCCTGGTACGTCTTGGCGGCGCAACCGCCGTCTCGGTCTATGGCGTCCTCATGTTTGCGGATGGTTTTGTCCAGCCACTGCTCTACGGGCTCTGCGATGCCCTGCAGCCAGCGGTGGGCTACAATTGGGGCGCAGAAAAGTATTCCCGTGTCCGAGCAATCGAACGCTGCTGCTTCATTGGCGCTGCGGTTGTGACACTGTTGCTGATGGTGATGCTGTTCTCTTTTCCAGCAGCCATCACGCAGTTGTTCGTACCAAACGCAGACGAAGCACTGCTAACCATGAGCGTCACGGCTCTGCAGCTCTTCGCTTTTACCTACCTGACACGCTGGTTTTCATTTGCCACGCAAAGCTACATGCTTGCCATTGAACGACCATTGGAAGCTTCTCTTCTATCCATATCCACAGCTTTTCTCTTTCCAGTGCTTCTTGTCGTCCTTCTCTGGCCCCTGGGCCTTACTGGCATTTGGCTGAACATGCCTCTCACCGCCATGCTCGCCGCTGTTCTTGCCGCCATGATCCTACGCCGTCTTCGCCCATTGCTGCATCAAGCAGACGCATAAATAAAAAACGCCTTCACCGGTCGATGGACCAGTGAAGGCGTTTAATACACTTAAAAGAAATTATTCCACACAGTCGAGGCGATTTTTTGCCAATTCCACGTAACGTTCAGCATTTTCGCGATTGGCAGCAGCCTGCTCTGGGCGAACAGTACCGCGCACTTTCGCAGGCACGCCCATGACAACAGAATTCGCCGGAATGTCCGCACCGCTTGTCACCACAGCACCAGCGGCGATGGTGCTGCCTGCGCCAATGCAAGCGCCATTCATAACGATAGCACCCATGCCGATCAGCACATCGTCACCAATGGTGCATCCATGAACAACGGCACGGTGACCAACGGTCACCCCTTTACCAATCACAAGCGGCCAACCTTCGTCAACATGAAGCACACAGCCATCCTGCACGTTGCTGCCCGCGCCAATACTGATGCTGTCTTCGTCGGCACGCACGACGGCATAATGCCAAATGCTGGCATTCTCCCCAATGTGAACGTCTCCTTCGATCACACAATGGGCGCTTCGATAGTATCCCATTTTTATATCCCCTTTTCAAATAATAAAAAGACCTGAGCCTTTTCGACTCAGGTCTTATTCCGCGCTGTAAGGGATTCGAACCCCTGACCTTTTGGTCCGTAGCCAAACGCTCTATCCAGCTGAGCTAACAGCGCACACGGAGAGAGAGGGATTCGAACCCTCGATACGGTCACCCGTATACTCCCTTAGCAGGGGAGCACCTTCGGCCTCTCGGTCATCTCTCCTCGCCATAACAGAACCTATTATAGATCGTACTATTCATTCTGTCAAGCACTTTTTTCATTTTTTCAACGGAGGAGGTGGGATTCGAACCCACGGAACCCGCAAAGATTCAACGGTTTTCAAGACCGCCTCCTTAAACCGCTCGGACACCCCTCCAGAAAACAATCCTAATTATAAAGGTGTTTTCATAACCTGTCAACAAAAATCTTCAGGCTGTTGTATATTTTGATTATTTTCTGATTGGTGCAATCGGACCATCCACACAGGAAAATTCAATAAAGGTCTCCAATGTACCATTCATGTTATTGCTGATATTTTCCAGCTGTGTGATGATTGTCTGGATGTGTTTGCTCATATCTACTGCATGCAAACGTTCTCCAATGATCGCAATGGAACGTTCATAGAATGCTGGATTTGCAAAGCATTCATGCCATTCCTTGTCGTTTTCAAGCCCTCTCTGAAATTCATCAAAATCACTGATCGCCTGCTCCAGCAGAGCACGCACTTCGACATCGGCTTCGCGGTTGATTTCATTTTGACCGGAAGAGTAGGAAAAAATATTCAAGCAACCACTGACCTTGATTTCACGAAGTTTTTTAATGAGTTCATCTAGATTGTTGGAGCAGTTTCTCGCTGGTTCCAACAATGAAGCTCGAATAGGCATCGCACAGGCCTCCTTTCTACTGCAAATTTTCTTGTATAGTAGGAAAGTATTGTATGAGTAATTTTATTATAAACCATAAACGTCCATCATGCAGTCTTTTTTTTACCATTTATCGATCTTATCGTGGAGCTTTCACTGTTTCTCCACATTTTCGACGCTTGTAAGCAATGGTTTCAGGAATCGTCCGGTATGAGAATCTGGACAAGCCGCCACCTGTTCCGGTGTACCGCTGACAACAACACGTCCACCACCAGAACCGCCTTCAGGGCCAAGGTCAATGATGTAGTCGGCACATTTAATCACATCGAGGTTGTGTTCAATGATAATCATGCTTTCGCCGTTGTCAACGAGACGCCCCAGCACCTTCAGCAAGCTGTCGATGTCGGCCGTATGAAGCCCCGTGGTTGGTTCGTCGAGAATGTAGAGGGTTTTACCGGTCGGACGTTTCGCAAGCTCCGTCGCCAGTTTCACGCGCTGCGCTTCCCCACCGGAAAGAGTGGTCGCTGGCTGCCCCAACTTGATGTAACCAAGGCCCACATCCTGAATGGTTTTGATTTTATTGTACACGCTCGGAATGTTTTCGAAGAATTCCACGGCTTCGTCCACGGTCATGTCAAGAACTTCGGAAATGTTCTTGCCACGATAGGTGACTTCCAAGGTTTCACGGTTGTAGCGTTTGCCTTTGCAGACCTCGCATGGCGCATACACATCCGGCAGAAAGTGCATTTCGATTTTAATGATACCATCGCCTTTGCAGGCTTCACAGCGCCCACCTTTGACGTTGAAGGAGAAGCGGCCAGATTTGTAGCCGCGAATCTGCGCTTCTTTGGTTTTCGCAAAAAGCGCGCGAATCTGATCGAACGCACCAGTGTAGGTGGCTGGGTTGGATCGCGGTGTGCGACCGATCGGGCTTTGGTCGATGTTGATGATTTTATCGATTTGCTCGTAACCTTCGATGGCACGATGCTTCCCTGGCACACCCTTATACTGTGGATACACTTTCTGAGCCAGGCTCTTGTAGAGAATCTCGTTGACGAGGGTACTCTTACCAGAACCGGAAACACCCGTTACGCACGTCAATACCCCAAGAGGGAAGCTGACTGTGAGATTTTTAAGATTGTTTTCACGGGCGCCAACAACTTTAAGCATACGTTTTTTATCGATTGGGCGGCGCTGCTCAGGCACGGCGATGCGTTTGCGGCCAGAGAGATACGCACCCGTGATGGAAGCTTCGTTGGCTGCCACTTCTTCCGGCGTGCCTGCGGCCACCACTTCCCCACCGCCAGAACCGGCGTGCGGTCCAATATCCACAATGAAGTCGGCAGCACGCATGGTGTCTTCGTCGTGCTCGACGACGATAACGGTGTTGCCCAGATCGCGCATGTGCTTCAAGGTGCCAATGAGCTTTTCATTGTCGCGCTGATGCAGCCCAATGGACGGCTCATCGAGAATGTAGAGCACGCCAACAAGGCCACTGCCAATCTGCGTGGCCAGACGAATGCGCTGGGCTTCCCCGCCGGAGAGCGTGCCAGCAGCACGGCTCAGCGTCAAATAGGTGAGGCCGACATTGACCAGGAAGCGCAAACGTTCAGAGATTTCTTTGAGAATCAGGCGGCCAATGAAGAGTTGGCGTTCGGTGAGCTCGATGTGCTCAAAAAAGTCCAGAGCTTCCACAATGGTCATGTCGCAGACTTCCCAAATCGTCTTGCCGCCCACTTCCACAGCCAGCGCTTCCGGACGCAGACGGCGGCCTTTACAGGCCGGGCAGCGGTCGGTGCGCATGAAGCCTTCGAGCATTTCCATGCTGGCTTCGCTGTGCGTTTCCACACGACGGCGTTCGAGATTTGGAATCAGCCCCTCATAGGCTTTGCGATAGGTCTTTTCTTCGCCAAACATGTTCACATAGCTGAAGGACACCTGCGGATGATCGCCGCCATAAAGGATCAAATCCTGCTGTTCTTTCGGCAGATCTTTCCACGGCGTGTCGCGATCGATGCCCATTTTATCGCTGAGGTTGAACAAAAGCTGTTCGTAATAGTTGGAGATGGTGCCGCGGCGCCATGGAGCCAGCGCACCTTCGTTGAGACTCTTGGTTTTATCCGGCACAATAAGATCGAGGTCAAAACTCATGACCGAGCCCAAGCCGCTGCACGTTTCGCAGGCGCCAAGTGGATTGTTGAAGGAAAAGAGCTGTGGCGTCAGTTCGGGCATGGAAATGCCACAATCGAGGCAGGCAAAATGCTCGCTGAAACGCATCAGCTCTCCATCGGCATCGACCCACACCTGGCCTTCAGCCAATTCAAGAGCGGTCTGCATGGAGCTCGTGAGACGGCTTTCAATGCCTTCCTTGAGCTTGATGCGGTCAACAACGACTTCAATGTAGTGTTTGTTGTTCTTTTTCAGCACGATGTCCTCGGAAAGATCGCGCACCTCGCCGTCCAAACGCACGCGCACATAACCGCTTTTGCGAAGCTGTTCAAAATACTGTTTAAATTCGCCCTTGCGGTTTTGCACCACTGGTGCCAAAATATGCAGACGTGTCCCTGGTTCAAGCGCCATCACCTGATCCACCATCTGGTCGATGCTCTGCTGATGGATTTCCTTGCCGCATTTTGGGCAGTGCGGCACGCCAATGCGCGCGTAAAGCAAACGCAGGTAATCGTAAATTTCGGTGACGGTCCCCACAG
>ERZ1034920.1999-NODE-1999-length-12161-cov-5.590368_pt1 | contig 12161 bp, 6 predicted proteins | sample MGYA00520688_ERZ1034920 | MGnify/ENA primary metagenome ERZ1034920 (study PRJEB33766, sample SAMN09781785) | gut metagenome | biome: gut microbiome | host: Homo sapiens | place: Madagascar | study: EMG produced TPA metagenomics assembly of the PRJNA485056 data...
AATACTTGGCAAAAAGAAGAACAAAAGAACAGATAGAGAAAGACAAACAGGACAAAAAAACAAGAATACAATTTACAGATTGGCTATATAAACAATATGATATTTCATTCTTGCCAAAATATTTTTTTATAAATCTTGACAAGGTATATAAAGGCACTTACAAGAATTTGAATAAACCTGTTCCTGTCGAAGATTTATGGGATATGTGGCGAAAGAAAATGTCATTTCTTCGTAAAGTACACGAATTTAATACTCGTAAAGGTAAAAAAATCGAAGGTGCAGCGTTAGTTACATATGATCTCGCGATTATCCTATCTAAATATGATGGTTATTTGAAATGGAAAGAAGAACAGGCATTGGCTAAAACAGGTACAAGCGAAGAACAAGTTAATATAGATTATGAAAAAATTGCAACATCAAAATTTCCCAAAGAACGTGATAACAATAATGATAGCCTTGATATTGACAGCATTATTGATGAAATTTAGGTAGGTGACAAACATGGATATTATAACAAACGTTCCTACCGAAGTTCTATTTGTGGGTTGTATTTACAAACAGCCTGATTTGCTGGTAAATTACGGACAATATATACGTAGTAAATACGATTTTTCAGATGAAGTCACTCGTTTTTTTTATGACTCAGCCGAAATAATTTACAAAACAAGAACGCAAACATTCAATAAAACTACTATTTTAACTTATTTTTCAGAAGAGCCCGAAAGGCTTTCTTTGTACAAAAAGTATGGTGGTTGGAAAACTCTTGACAGTTGGATGAAAATTGCCATAACTGATGACATTGGTAAGTATCAAGAAATTATTAAAAAGTATTCTTTGCTCAGAGAATATCAAAGAAATGGCTTTGATATTACAAAAATCGTAGAGCATAAAAAGTTTGAGCAGTTTACAGCTTCAGACATATACAGATTAATTAGGGGCAAAGCCGATAGAATACATACAGTAATTCTGACAAACCAAGAAGCTGAAATTTTGAATAGTCACATTAAACAATCGCTTATTGCGTGTATGGAGAAGCCCGATTTGGGTGTATCACTTCCCTTCCCTATTTTAAATGATATATTTAGAGGTTGTAAATTAGGTTCAACAATGGCTGTTGGTATGCTTTCAAACGCAGGCAAATCCAGATTTATGACAAAAATAATTGCATATTTAACGCTTGTAAAGCATGAAAGAGTCTTTGTTATGCTTAATGAGATGGGCGTTGACGATCTCAGAAAATGTCTGATAACAACGTGCATAAATAATGTTGAGTTTCAAAAGTTACATGGCATTAAATTAAAAAAGCCCGAAAAGGAATTGACACTTGGTTTATACAAGGATAAAGCAGGTGAATACATATATCAAGAAACAGACGATTGGGGAGAGTCAACAGAAACTTTGCAAGAGTATATTCAAAGGGTTGCCGAAAATTCAGAGGAATATGTAAAAATAATGAAAATTGCAGAATGGATTGAGGCTGAAACCAATGAACTTATTCTCGTAAAAGATATGGCTGGCGGCTATGATGATAAAACATTAGAGTTTGAAATAAGAAAAGCCAATCTAACTCATGGTGCAAAATATTTTTTCTATGATACTTGCAAACAAGATACACAAGCCACAGGAGATTGGGCGGCTTTAAAAGCAACTGTAACAAAACTCACAGATTTAGCAAAGCAATTAAATATGTTTGGTTATTTGTCAATTCAGCTAACAGACGATACAGAGTTTTGTAAACCTGATGAACTAAACTCTAATAATATTGCCAATGCAAAACAACTAAAGCATATTATTTGGACTATGACTCTTTTTAAGGAAATATCTGTTGGTGATTTTCACAAATACCGCTATGTTCAGCATGATGTTGAATGGGGCAAAGACGTTGAATGTGAGTTGAAAGTCGGTAAAAGATACTATGTAGGAAATGTAGATAAGAATAGATTTGGTTGCAAAAAGAAAGTTGTATTTGAAGTTGACCTAGATTTGAATACTTGGTATGAAGTTGGAGAATTAAGGAGAAAGTGAGGATAAAATGGATATTTGTGTCCTCAAAGAAAAAATACTAGAGAACAATTATGTTCCTACAATACTTAGCGAGTTGGGTTGTCACCATGTTACCTGTAAAACAGGTTATGTTCAGTGTGGAAACCCTGACGGAGATAATCACGGAGCAATCACGGTATATCTTAACGAAGATCTTATAACTGTCGATTACACACGAGAAATACATAGCAATTCAGGTTCAAACAAGATAGATATTTTTGACCTTGTGCAGTTCTTTCACAACTGCACTTTTTATGAGGCTATTCGCAAGGTATGTAATTGGTGTAATATTGATTACTATACAGACGAATATGACGATTTACCAGAGAGCTTAAAGTTTACAAAATTCATTTCTGAAATGGCAGATGATGAGTCTGGTTATGAAGAAATGCAACCATTAAAGCCGATTAAAGAGAGCGTTCTATTATATTACTTCTCTGCCGTTAATGATTTCTTTTTGAAAGATAATATTTCATATGATATACAAATGTTATTTGAGGTAGGTTATGACGATATTTCCAATCGAATTACAATTCCTGTAAGAGATGAAATGGGGACATTGGTAGGTGTTAAGGGCAGGCTATTTTTAAAGCAAGAAGAAATGACCGAAGAAGAACAAAGGGTTAAATACATATATTTAGAGCGTTGTAACAGAGCTAAAATATTATACGGACTCTATTTGTCCGAAAAATATATAGCTCGGACAGGCTGTGTTTATGTGGTCGAAGCTGAAAAAGGTGTCATGCAACTTTGGAACATGGGAATAAAGAATTGCGTGGCAACTTGCGGTAAGAAAATAAGTCAATATCAAATAAATATGTTGACTAGATTGAGTTCTCATGTCATATTTTGTTTTGATAAAGACGTAACCTTGAACGAATTAAACGACATAGCTGATAAATTTTTGGATTGTATTCAGATAAGTGCTATTGTTGATACTGATAACTTACTAAAAGAAAAAGAAAGCCCTACAGACAATCCTAATAAATTTAAAAAATTAATTATCCAATATACAAAAATTATAAAAAATGGGAAGTGAAACAATAAAACATGAATTACAAAATAATAGGTAGTAATGATTATACCCATATTCCAATGTCTATTTTTATGAACAGAGGAATAACTAATGTTACCGAATACACTCATTTAACCGATGATGTGTTAATCCCTTACGATAATCTTGATAACATTAATGAAGCTGTTAAAATACTTGATAAACACATTAAAAGTAATAGTAAAATGGCGATTATTGTTGATTGTGATGTTGACGGTCAGTGCAGTGCTGCTATGATATATTCCTATCTAAAAAGGCTCAATAAGGAAATTGACGTTACGTACCTTATTCATTCGGGAAAGCAACATGGTATTTCTTCTGAGATTGAGATACCTGAAAATACAAAATTGTTGATTATTCCCGATGCAGGAAGCAATGATACTGAGCAATGTAAACAGTTGACAGAGCAAGGCGTTGATGTACTGGTTCTCGATCACCATGATATTGAAAGAACAAACCCATATGCACTTATACTAAACAATCAGTGCAGTTCAGAATACTCTAATAAAGAATTATGCGGTGCAGGAGTTGTATATAAATTTCTGCAAGCACTCGATGACTACTATTGGAATGACTATGCAGACGACTACCTTGACCTTGTGGCACTAGCTAATATTTCTGATATTATGGACTTGCGTTCTTTTGAAACAAAAAGACTTGTTGATAAAGGTCTATATAACGTCACAAATAAATGCTTTGACGAATTTATTAATGCTCAAAATTATTCCATGAAAGGCAAGGTTAATCCTCATACTATTGCTTTTTGTATTACTTCCCTGATAAATGCAATGTGTAGGGTCGGAGATATGGAAGAAAAGGACTTGGTTTTCAGAGCATTTATTGAGCAGGACGAAGAATTTGAATACAAAAAACGTGGCGAAACTGAAACTACAAAGGAAAATATTTATCAAAGAGTTGTAAGACTCTGTAAAAACGCTAAATCAAGACAGGATAATCAAGTGAAAAAGTTACTTCCTACGTTAAGGAAAAGCGTAACTAATGACAAAAATACAGTTTTATTCTTAAAGGGCAACAATATTCCAAGTGTATTTTCTGGATTAATAGCCATGAAAATGGCTAGTTATGCGAAAAAACCTTGTTTGATACTCCGCAAAGACGAAGAAAATAATGTATATAGAGGGTCTGCAAGAAATTTTGACAACAGTTATGTGCCAGACTTAAAGGCTGAACTACTTAAAACAGGTCTGTTTAATTGGTGTCAGGGTCACGCAAATGCTTTCGGTTTTGAGATAAAAGCTGAGAACGTGGCTGAAGCAATCAAAGTTTTAAATGAGAATATTAACTCAGACAATCCTTTATCAATAGATTTTTGTTTTGATTATGACGAATTTAATATTGGAATGATTTCTGATGTTACATCATTAGAGAATTGTTACGGCACAGGAATTAAAGAGCCTTTATTTGTCATTAATAATATAGTTTTGGAGCATAACCAAGGTGTTGTCATGGGTAAAAATGAAGATACATGGAAGTTTATTACTGACGATAATATCGCAATTATCAAGTTCTGTAATCCTAGTGATGATAAAGTATTAGACTTTTTGAATGGATATGATGATGAAATGTGCATTAATGCACTCTGCCAGCTCAATGTATCTGAGTACAAGGGTATAATTACTCCACAAATAATTATTTTGAAATATGAGGAGGCTGAAAGGTAATGTACAGTTCTTTGCATAATCATACAATGTACTCGTTATTGGACGGCTATGGCACACCAAAAGAAATGCTTGAACAATGTCGAAAAGTCGGTATTAAAGCATACGCAGTTACGGAACATGGTAACCAATATTCGTGGATATATTTCGATCAACTATCTAAAGAATATCCTGATATTAAATTAATATATGGCGTAGAGCTGTATGAGTGTTTCGATACTGCTATAAAAGATAAAAACAACAAGTATTTTCATCTTATCGCTCTCGCAAAAAATGAGAATGGCAGAAAGGCTTTAAATAAAATTATTACTAAGTCAAATCTTGAAAACTTTTATTTTAAGCCTAGAGTGCAGATTTCAGATATTGCTCCGTATGCAGAAGATTTAATTATTTGTTCTGCTTGTTTAGCTTCAAAATTAGCTAAAGAAAGTGATTTTAATATTTGTGTTAAATATATCGAAGAATACAAATCGTCATTTCCTAATTTCTATTTGGAAATACAATCTCATAAATCAGAGGAGCAGGCTAATTATAATAAGAAGATTTTGAAACTATCTGAGGTAACAAACACGCCATACATAATTACTACAGATAGCCACGCAGCCACAAAGGAAGATTTATATTATCAAGGCAGGCACGTTCAGATCGCCCACGACACTGAAACAATGTCTGAAAGTTATGAAGGCTGTTATCTGCAAAGTGAAGAAGAAATCCATACAACTATGGATAAACAAATTGGGGTAAATAATGTTACAAAAGGCTTAAATCAGACTAATGCTTTAGCTGATATGATAGAAGAAGTACATATGCCTTTTCAAGATCCGCAGTTGCCAACATACCCCCTGCCAAGTGGATATAAGTCTAATAATGAATTTCTTTTACATCTTATTAATGAGGGGTGGAAAACTAGAAATTTTGACAAGCTTTCTAAAAAAGATCAGAAAATAATGAAAGACCGACTAGACTATGAAATGGGAATTATTCATCAAATGAATTTTGACGGTTATTTCATTATTGTATGGGACTTCATAAATTATGCAAAAACTCACAAAGTTAAAATAGGTTCAGGACGTGGCTCTGGAGCAGGAAGCCTTGTATGCTATACGATAGGTATAACTGACCTTAACCCTATTAAATATGGATTGATCTTTGAAAGATTCCTTAATCCTGAGAGAGTTTCAATGCCAGATTGATTTTCGGTCGAGCATATGGGAAACCATATGCGTTAAGTGTGGTGAACCTATAAAATATAGGGTGTTAATTAAACAATTATTATAATTGTAACCGCAGGAAATGGCGGTGTGTTAATTAGCTAACAGGGAATATCTAAGTCGTTCTGTCTGACGATATGACAATCCTGTGCGAAGTTGTATTTTATGATTTAGCGAAAAAAAGTATAGAACCTACTAACTAAGCTATAAATACAAAACGTCAAACGACTAGCTCAAGGGAGCGTAGGGTTAAGTGAAATTCTTGACTCGAAGTGCCACACACCTAAACGTATTGCTACAAGTGCAGTACGCATGGTGAAGATATAGTCTATTCATTGCAGAAATGTAATGTAGTAAAGTTGGACATCGATGTTTCAGACAGACCTACAGTAATAAATTACCTGATTGACAAATACGGTGAAAATCGTGTTTGTCAGATTATAAATTTTTCATACATAACACCTGTTGTTGCAATAAAAGACGTTGGTAAGATACTAGGCTTTAAATATAACGAAATGGATAAGTTATCCAAAAAGTTTTCATACAATACATTCCAAGAGTGTATTGACAACAATATAAACTACTTAACTGAACACCCTGAGTACAGCGAGTTGCTTGATATTGCAGGCAAATTGAGTGGCAGAGTTAAAACAGTTAGTTGCCATGCAGGCGGTGTCGGCATTGTTGATACTGATATTAGCGATTACATGGCAATGAAACTAGGCTCTGATGGTGAACACGTTATTCAGGTCGATAAAAGACTTGTCGAGCAAATAGGTATTATTAAATTTGATATCCTTGGTGTTCAGACTTTGAAAATGGTACAGGAAATTCAAAATGGCTTGCATTTGTCTGAGTATGATATAAATATTAATAATCCACAATTTGAAAACGATAGAAGTCCATTTGAACTGTTAAATAAAGCATTGACAAATGGTGTATTTCAGGTCGAAAGTGCAGGTATGAAAGACTTGTTGCTTAGACTACAGGCAACTAATATGGAAGATTTGTCGGCTGTTTTGGCATTATATAGACCCGACTCAATGGGAGCATTGGAGGAGTTTATCAAGTGTAAACATGACCCTTCACTTGTCACTTACATACACCCTGACATGAAGCCTATTTTGGAAAGCACTTACGGTCAGTGTATTTATCAGGAACAAATCATGGAAATAGTTCGTGTGTTTGGCGGTAGAAGTTATGGCGGTAGTGACAAGTACCGCAAAGCCATCGGCAAGAAAATGCCTGAATTAGTCAAAGAGGAGTCCAAAAAGCTATATCAAGAGATTGTTAATAATGGATATGACGAGAGTATAGCGAAAGCCATTAGTGAAGAACTTGCTGCCAAAGGTGGATATTGTTTTAATAAGTCACATAGTTATAGCTACGCTGTTCTATGCTTTCAAACCGCTTATTTAAAAATAAATTATCCTGTTTATTTTTTCAAAGCACTATTTAACCTAAATAAGGATAAGGCAGGCATGGTAAACAAATATATAGTAGACTCTAAACAGTTTGGGGTGTCTGTGTTACCACCTCATATCAATAAATCACAAGTAGATTTTTCTATTTACGATAATAATGTTATGTTTGGCTTTTCGGCAATTACAGGCATTGGTGAACGTATAGCTCATGAAATTGTTGCCGAGCGTGAGAAAAACGGCAAGTATAAAAACCTTCAAGATTTACTATCAAGAACAACACTGACAAAAACTCAGATTATTAACTTAATGAAGTCAGGTGCAATACCTACGAAAGATAAAAAGAGTTGTTTGTTAAAGTATTTGAAGTCATTGTATAAACCATTAGAGTATAAAGAATTGTCTAAGCTGCCAACATATAACAAGCTTATTATTGACTATGATATTGATATTGAAAAATATCGTATCGGTAATGGTAAGTATGACTATGACAAAGATCTGTTACTTACTCTCGTAAATCAGAAAAAGAAAGAAAAGTTTGACCTACAGCAAGAAGATAGGTTAAAACAATTTCTTTTAACCAACAATAAGTATCTTGAAAACGCTGACTTTTGGGAGTTTGAAGCATTACAAATATTTATACACAATAATCCATTTGAAGAAGCACTTCCCTATTTAACAACAGCCTTTGAAACCGTTGAGAACGATAATGATTGCGTTGTTGTAGGTATTATTTCCAGAGTACAAAAGAAAAAGGATAGGAATAAAAAACCGTTTGCTTTTGTGAATATTTATTCCACTTTTGGTATCATAGAGGGTGTTCTTTGGAATAGTCAGCTTGTACAGTATGAAGATTTGGTTGAGAAAGGCTCTCAGGTTGCTATTAAATGCAGAAAAACAGACGAAGATAAGGTTACAATACAGGCTATGCGACCATATGTTGAATGGCTTTCGGAAAGGAAGAAAAGACATGACAGAAAAAACATTTAAGTTTAAAATTGTTCCTCAACAGGAGCGATTTTATAACAAAAACAGTAATTGGGGAGTATACACATTTACAACAACTTCTGATGACATTCCGCATTTTTATGATTGCTATGATGATCCTTTTGGCGACAAGCCAAGGTTGTTAAAAGGTAGCACATTGGCAGGTAAAATGCAACGCTTAACAATCGGTGTCGAGTATAATGCCGAGGTTACTTGCTCTTTTAATAGCAAATACAATTCATATCAGTATACACCAATTTCTATAACCGCAAATGTGCCTAAGACCGAGGAACAACAAATAGCATATTTGAAAACTCAGGTTACAGAGTTGCAAGCAAAAAATATTCTAGCTGTTTACCCTAATATAATTGATGATGTTATTCACAACAAAGAAATTGATTTTACAAAAATCAAGGGTATAGGCGAAAAGAGTTGGAATAGGATAAAAGATAACATATTGAACAACTATGTTATTTCAGATATTCTTATCATGCTTCAGCCATTAGGTGTGACGTATGCTATGATCAGCAAGCTGATTTCTAACGAACCAAACCCTCAGTTGTTAAAAGAAAAGCTGTTTGACAATCCTTACATCATGACAGAAATTCGTGGTTTGGGGTTTAAGAGAGTTGACGATTTGGCATTGAAGTTAAATCCAGATATCAGGATTTCAGCCAAAAGGGTTGCAGCATTTATTAAGTATTATCTTGAAAGTGTCGGAAGCAATGACGGTCATTCATATGTACTAGAGTCAGTATTGGATAGTGCGGTAAGAGATAATATAAACGATTGTTATGAAATGTATCAGAACTTTAAATCTACACAAAAACAACATGAGGTATTTCTACATTTTGAGGACAATAAGGTAGGACTATTACGTCAATACAAAACTGAAATGTCCATTTTAGATATCCTAAAACATCTTAACGAACAAGAAACGGACTATAAAATAAATATTGAAAAAGGTATCTTAGAAGCAGAAAAGGAACAGGGTTTTTGCTATACAAACGAACAAAAACAAGAGATATATAAAGCTTGCAACAGCCCTGTGGTGCTTATAACAGGTAGAGCAGGAACAGGTAAAAGTTCAATTTTGAGAGGGCTCACAAAGATATATAAGAATTATACTATATCAGCTTGTGCTTTATCTGCTAAAGCCGCAATCAGAATAACCGAGGCAACAGGTTTGTTTGCAAGCACAATTCATAGATTGCTTGGTTTCAACAAAATGGGTTTTGTTTATAATTCTGATAATAGATTGCTTAGTGACATTATTGTGCTTGATGAGGCTTCAATGGTTAATTCTTCATTGTTTTATAGCTTGGTTTCCGCTATAAAAGAGGGTGCAAAAGTAATTATTGTAGGTGATGACGGTCAGTTGCCACCAATAGGCTGCGGCAATATCTTTCATGATCTACTTAATTGTAATGTGTTTACTTGTTGCAAGCTGACTAAGATATTAAGACAGGCTCAAAAGTCCGGTATTATTTCGGACTCAGTTAAAATCAGAAATGGAGAAAACCCATTGCCCGAACCAAAGTTAAAAGTTGTTACTGGTGAACTACAAGATATGACCTATATGTTCAGAGAGAGCCGTGAGGGTATGCGTGAATTGGCTATTAAATTGTATACAATGGCAGCTAAAAAAGACGGCTACGATGAAACGATTATTTTGACACCTTGTAAAAAGGACAGGATAAATAGCTCTTTTGAAATCAACTCTATCTTGCAAGATATGATAATTCCACCTGATACTGCACCTGAAATCAGGTATGGTAATAAGACATTTCGTCTTGGGTCGAAAGTTATTCAAAGAACGAATGACTATGATAGAAATGTTTTCAATGGAGAAATGGGTTATATTACAAAAATTGAACAGACAATTAAAGACGGCAAGAAGCAGAATGTTGTTACAATTAAATTTGCCGACAAGGAAATTGATTTCCTACAAAATGATTTAAGTAGTATTGAGTTGGCTTACTGTCTGACTTGCCATTTAACGCAAGGTAGCGGTTTTAAGAATGTTATCGTACTGATCGACAATACCCATTATAAACTGCTTGACCGCTGTATGCTTTATACTGCGATTACCAGAGCTAAGACCAAATGTGCATTGATTGCTGAGCCTAGTGCTTTTCAGAGGTGCTTGAAAATGCAGGCTTCACAAAGAAATACTTGGTTAAGTTTATTATACAATAATGTACAGTTTTCGTAGTATAAATTTGTACATTTTGCATACTTGACATATCTCAAAAGTAGTAGTATACTATAATCATAATCTCAAATGTAGCATACTAAAATTGATATGCTGAAAGGTGGTTAAAGAGTGCTAAAGGCAATTAAGAAATGGTTTCACAAAATAAAGGACTTTATAAAGTATAAGAGATAGGAGAAATAGTTATGAAAGAAATGGTCTATAAAGGTTTTGTAGAGAACGGACAAAGGGTTATTGATATGCTTGACGAAGGCATTTACAAGGGTTTTCATTATGCCATAGTTTCTTATGGTACTCACCCTTGTGCATACATTGAGATACCTGAAAAACATGACCTATATTATGTTAATGACGAAGATGAACTTATTGCTATTGATTGTCATGGTGGAATTACTTATGTTTCTACAACAGGGCTTATTAAGCCTAGCAATGAAAATTATAGAGATGGACATTGGATAGGTTGGGATTATGCTCATGTTGGTGACTATACTTTTGGTATTTGTTATTGTGGCAAGAAATGGACTACTAAAGAAATATTTGAAGATGTTAAAGCTGTTATTGAACAGCTGATAAAAAGTTGATTTTATTACATTTAGACTTTCATCAATTTTATTCTGCAAGCCATTTTTTAGACGTTTGTATGTTTCTTCCCAGCTCTCTGGGTTAAAATCGCAATATTCTTTATGTTTTGTAATATTAATTGTCAGATCATCATTAACTTTGTATTTATAAAGTCTGTGTAATATTCCGTCAGACGAAAATGCTCTAATGATACCTCGGTCGAGCCAATAAAACCCCTCTGTAATTGGTATATTAAAACCCAAATCAGACCACATTCTAATCTGTTCTTTAAAAATTGGTTGTATTTTTATCGCTTCCTTTCAAATAAAATCAACTCTTGATATATATTCAAATTATGATTTTTGGTGTTTGACAAGTACTGGTAAGGATAGTACCGTTGTTCTCGATTTGGTTTACAAGGTTACATCTAATGTAAAGGTAATGTTTAATAATACAACCTGTGATGCCGCAGATACATATAGAATTGTTAAAAAGCATTCAGATTGGATAGTTACAACACCTGAAGAAAGTATATATAACTATTTTGATAAATCAAATTTCATTCCAACAAGATTTGGTAGAGCTTGCTGTAGTATCTACAAAGAAGGTCAATCTATTCAATATTTTAAAGTTCATGGTATAGATAAATTAATACAAATTATGGGTGTGAGAAATGACGAAAGTAACAAACGAGCTGATAGAGAATATATCATACATAACCCCAAATGGAATGATAAAGATTGGTATGGACTTTTACCAATTCGCAAATGGACTAGCTTGGATGTGTGGCTTTATATATTACATAACCAACTTGAAATTAACAATAAATATCGTAAAGGATATTCAAGAGTTGGGTGTTCCATATGTTGTCCTTATTATACAAAAACAACTTGGGTATTGGACAAATATTGGTATCCGTTAGCATATGAGCGTTGGCATAAAATTCTACAAGAAGATTTTTTAAAAAATTCTCGGTGGCAACAACTTAAT
>ERZ1034920.2005-NODE-2005-length-12129-cov-8.972089_pt1 | contig 12129 bp, 10 predicted proteins | sample MGYA00520688_ERZ1034920 | MGnify/ENA primary metagenome ERZ1034920 (study PRJEB33766, sample SAMN09781785) | gut metagenome | biome: gut microbiome | host: Homo sapiens | place: Madagascar | study: EMG produced TPA metagenomics assembly of the PRJNA485056 data...
ATATTTTACATTATTTATTTCTACTATAGCACCATCTACACCACTAATTTTACCTATATTCATGGCCATAGTTTGAAATGTATCTGTAGCTAATGTATTAACACCTTTGTCAGTAATAGCATTAGCTACTAATATTTTCCCATTACTGACATCTTGAAAAAGTTCTGTTATAGCACCTTTTATAGTTTTATCTGTTGTAGGTAATTCTATATCGCTACCATCTTCATTCTTTCCAAGTTCGTTCGCAATATCTTTATATTGTGTATTAAGTGTTTCTATATCGTTTCTTGATTTAGCATCGACAATTTCTAACTCATCACCAAAAAAGTCAAAAGTAGTTATCTCATTATTCGCCATATATATACCTCCTAACTTGTTAATGTAGCCCAATATTTAGAACTACGTATATTCTTATCGTCTGATTGGAATTTAGTAAAGTTTATTAGCGTACCACCATACTTAATATAATCTTTAAAAGCAACTTTATAAGGTGATAAGCCACCATGAGAACTAGCCCATGCAAAACTCTTTGTATAACTCCAAGCAGTACCTTTACCACTTCCATAACTTAATATATATGCAGTTTCTCGTAATGTATTAGCAAATACTTTTTCAGCATCACTATCAGATTTAGTACTTACATATATATCAAAATCTGTACCACCAACACCAGTATCATTGACAGTAAATATACCATCACTTGTTGTTGATTTGCCATTACCATCGGTAATCGTTCTACCCTTTAAACCAGGTATATATATCTTAGTTCCAAAAGGTAAGTTAAAGCTACCACAAGTTCTAAAATGATTAAGTGGGATAGAACAAGCACTACCACTATCTCCTCCATAAGCAGTTACCTTACACTTATTTAATTTATAAACGTAAGTATGCCCATCAATAGTTCCCTGTTCGTTTATACAGTTATTATACTCCTCTATCCCTGTACTGGGTGTAGTACCACCTGTAGTACTTCCTGAAATACGTTTTAATGTAGGTTTTATAATATATTCCTTATCTACAGTCAATAACTTAGACATATAGAAATATACATACACATCGATAGTTTCAGTTATAATAAATGTTTGTTTAGCACCTCTTTCAAAGATTCTATTACCATTCACATCGTTTATATTTTCACCTGCTGTAGTTCTTATTGCAACACCCCATGTTGTAGCTGTAGTATTACTTGCAGGTGCTTTAGTATGTTCAGGACAACCGTCTAATTCGTAAGTACCAGGTTGTAATGTTATAGGAGCATTTTTAGTACGTACATAGAAAGTTGTACTAGCAGTAGGTGTACCACTTAATGTAAAACCTCCTGATGCGACTTTTGTAAAAGTAAGTCCATTATCTGTATATGCGTTACTTCCACTAAATGAAGAGTATGTATCAGCTATAAGGTCTACACCTATATCAGAAGGACTACCTCCACCTCCAGTATTACCTCCACCTGTATCACCTTTTATATTATAAAAAGGTCTTGCTATCATTTTCATTGAACTTAAATGGTCAGCTATTTTAGAATAGACACACACTTTACTATCAGCAGATGTTACATGATACATATGTGTACCATTCTCTGCAACTATTGCCACGTGACTTATTGCTTTAAAACGTGCTTTCTGATTTGCAGATGCACTTGGGTAAGACCAAAACAACACATCACCAGGTCTTAAACCACTTGGTACAACAGTAGGTGAACTTGTAAACTCATACAAAGTGCAACCTAAACCATAATAGTATTCAGCGATTTGAGCTGCGTATCTGATACTATACTTGCCATTGTTACCCAAATCAAAGAATGTAGGGTCTGTTTGTCTATCTAGCATTACGTCAGCAGTAGGGTAACTACTATTCTCTGCAAGTACTGCAACTAAGTTTCTCGGATAACCTTCTGTTGCAAATGTACAATTAGCACGTCCACTACAACTTGCATAAGGTGAATGTTGATAGTCAATACCTCTAAGTACGTTACCAATAAACATAGAACAGTCTATATAACATTCTCCATTATCATTAGTAATTTTGTTACCGCTATATATACCATTACTATTGCCATAAACAAATTTAGCAGTACCATCAACACGTGCAGTATGATAGGATTTAGCAATGTTAGCAACTGTAATACCGTAATTACCATTATCGAATGGGTCACGGTTTATAGGTCTTGTTATATCTAATTCACCAGGAACACCAAATATACTTATTAAATTACCTTTTTCATCACATCGTAATATATTCTTTCCAAGTAAGTTTGGGTCACCTAATATTGTTTGTTCGCCTGTTACTAAAGTATTAGCAGGTATTACTTGATTTGTAGTAGTAGGTGTATATGTAGTAGCAGGTATAACGCTATAAGAGTTTTCAGCAAGGTCTAATGTTGCATAACGTGTACCACCTTCTGTATAACCTTTTTCTTGTGTAACCTTAGCAGTAATTATCTTATCTTTAATCGAAAGGGAAGGTTTACCTGCACCTACAGTAGGTATCTTACCTGTTACATTATCGCTTATATACGCCATTTTACTTATCTCGGAAGGTATATCTTTACCTAATATATTTCCAGTAGTACCTTTTACAGAACGAATATTATCAGCTAAACTTTTTAAAAACGAATTTATTGACATTCTAATATCCCTCCTCTAATTGTTCTGTAAAGACTTGGTCAGCGTCTACTGTACCTCCTCCTGTTCCTTCAGGTAATGTTATTGTTTTAGTAGTTTGACCATTCTTTTTAACAAGAAGTTTATTACCTTCTATAGACAAATCATCAATTTTACTTGCGTTTAATTCACCACATTTTTGATGTGCTTTAGAAATACCATCTTCCATGTTATTCAAATCATCAGCCATAACTACTTGATTACTTAACCACTCTTTTACAACGTAATTATAATCTAACATATTACACCTCCTAACTTATAATTAACTTTTTAGTAGTGCTGTTATATTCAATTTTATTTTTAGTAGTACCTTGTGCAAAAGAAATTTTCTTAGTATCTCTATCATAAGTCAAATCAGCAGATATAGTAGGTGTTCCACTTCCACTACCTCCGCCACCTTGACCAATACGTGTTTCCATATCAGATAATTTTCTCGATAAACTCGTAAAAGAACCTCTAGCATCAATTACTTCTTTTATAGCTAAATCAAGAATAACAGTTAAAGCAGGTTTAAATACACCTACAGTAGCAAAATCAGTAAGAGGTACATCACCCATATTATAACCATCTAATAGGTCACTTAAATCTCCCCAATCTTTAGGTAATCCTCTTGTATTAACAAGTTGATTAACTTCTTGAATATTATAACGATTTGTTATTTCAGGATTAAGGTGTATATCGAGTTTTTCTCCAACATCTTTTTTAAGTTTTTCAACTCCTATTGCTTGGTCAACGATTTGACCCATTTGCATCTCTGAAAGTTTCTCATCTATTTGTTCTTTACTATAATAACTTGCATTTTCGCCACCAAGTTTTTTATCTATTTCTTCTTTGGTATAACGATTAGTTATTTCAGTATTTTTACTAATATCTAATTGCATACCAACACTTTCATCTATATTATCTATATTAACTGCATTAGGGGCAAGTACTCTATTATCAACACTATTTTCTTTAAGTAACTCATTACCTATTACACCTTCAAATAGTTCACCCATCTTAATATCGTATAAAAAACCATCTATATCATCTTGAGTATAAGTACCTATTTGTTCGGCAGTAACTTTATGTGGATTATTATAATCCTCTACATGAGTTAAACTCAAATTAAACTTTCTTATAATCTCGTTTATCTTGTCTTGTATCTCGTTAAAGTCATCGTTAAATTGTTCTGATTTGATAAATTGACCAGGTGAGAACCCAATAAAAGGTATCTCAAGATTATAAGGAATTTTTTCATACACATTTGCCATATAATCACCTTCCTATCTATAACCTTTTAATTGATATATAATAGTTATATTGTGTACTAATAACGCTTGTGAAAAAGTCTTCTCATCAAGAGCAATAAAGTATTTATCTTTCAAAGACATTTCACCACTTCGTTTAGGTACACGTTGATAAAATGTGTTATCCTCTAAACAATAAAATATATCCCATTCGTTAACGCTAACAGGCTTTGGCATACTCCAATAAGAGCCTAAGAAGTTAAATGCACTTCCATAATATACTCTAAGAGTTCTACCACGTCTATTTATCATAAGAGGTAAACTTCTATCTATATTTCTTGATGTGAATTTACTTACATCAAAACGTGCCTTATCCCAACGTGCTATTTCATTCTCTATAACCGTTTGTGAAGAAATATCTATATAATCTACTTCATAACGTATACTAACGCTAGTAGGGTAATCTTCAAAACATTCAGTAGTTACATAAGTATCTCTAAATTGTTTAACTCTAGCAGGTTGCCCCATATCAAAGTTCTTACTTATCCAATACGCGTTAATAGGTATTTTTATAACTTTATTTTGGGCACTATCGTACCACTCATCAAGATAATCTTGATTTGCATTTTTACTTGGCATTTTATACATACTACCAAATGTTGTAAGGAAATGTATTTCATTATCTATTTTATAAAATCTCATAGCATTTATATTACTATATCTAGTCCATGCCATAAGTTGATAAGAATATATTAATGTGTGTTCTCCTATCTGTACGTACCATAAACCTTCTTTACTATCGAATATAGAATGTGCTAATTCACATGAGAACACACTAAGATTGAAAGGTGGTAGAGATAGGTCGAGTTTTGTATTTAATTGAGTTGTGTAGAATGTGTTAGTAGCAGTTGTAGGAGGTTGTAATTTATATAAGTTGCCGTCACTACCTACAAAAAAAAGCATATGATAAACTTTATTTGCACTACAATCATTTATCATTCCTGTATGTACATTAAGTTCTGTTAATTCGTATTCATTTGAGTTATCTCTGTTAGTATTACCAAATAATGCGAATATTGAGTTTTTACGCCCTATAACAAGTGCATCATTATAATTATGTAAGGCAGTTACGTAATCGTCTGTAGGAGGCGTTTGCAAGGTCATAGAGGCAGGGAAATAAAATGGATTAAGTATATCACTTACCCATATCATATTAGGGTCAAATTGACTACCACTTACATATAATCTATCTTTATGAACAGCGATACAACCCATACTTGGTGGAAGTAAATTACTACCTTTATATCCGTCTTCAAGCTCGTACTGACAAGGTTCATACCAACGTTCATAGTAATCTGCACCTATACTACCCTCCTCCCAATAAAACCAGTTATCTTTATAAACTATTTCTCCTTCTTGGTCATAATAAAAAGGTGTACCATACTCATCAACTTCTGTATATCTATCATCACGATAGTCATGACCTTCTTCTTTTTCATAGTGAAGGAATTTATAAGTACCTTTCTTTTCAGAAGTTTTAGTATCACCTGTTACAGCAGGTTTTTCTTTAGGTGTATAATCAGCAGGTGTATTAACAAATTTACACGTAGTAGGTTTACTCTCATCTCCTTCAAAAGAGAATGAATATAAACTTTGCCCATCAGTAAATACTAACATACCGTTAAAATTAACATATTTTATTTTATAAGGTTCGTATTCACCAACTTGTAAGTTTTTTGTAGCATAAGGAGATTCCCATATAACTACAGGTTTACCATTCATATTTTCGTAATACATTTGAAAATAGTTTACATATATTAATACATACTCACCTGCACCATATTCGTATTTTATCACATCAGAAATTTCGTAAGTAACATCACTAAAAGTAGGAGATTTTTTTTGAAATATCATACCTGGTCTTTTTTGTATTAATCCGTCAACTCTGAATTGCATATTTAACATATCAGGTGATTGGTTATCATTCATTTTAGAATCATTAACATTATTAACAATACCACCACTAAAATCGTTAATAACAAATGTTAACTTCTCAGAAGTAGTAGGGACACTTAATTTAGTCGCCATAATACTTTCTAAAATACACGTCAGTTACACCGTCTAAATCGTTAGTATCGTTTACAACATTTCCACTTTTATCGGTAATAACTATTGTGCCTTCCTTTATACCAAGTTCTATAAGGTCATATAAACCATTAAATTCTTCTGCAAATGTTTGTGCAAGATAATGTTGCTCATCTTGTGAGAAACATCTTGATGCACCATAAACAGCAAGACAATAATGATATTGTGGTGGTAACAAATCAACAGATTGCTCATTTTCTTCCAAAGAGCTCATATTCTCTAATGCTTTGATTTGTTTTAATTTATCTATACCTTCATTAATAAACGAAGTAATATCGCTTAAATCAAATAGAGTACCTGTAGTATCTCTTGTATAAGAACGTACTCTAGTCACTAAATCGTTCAACGTCATATTCTTCCTCCTCGCTTTCTTCAGTAGCAAGATTATGTTCGTTTGCGTAAGCCTTACTTAACGCAGATAATTGTTCTATAATAATATCTTGTCTTTTAATTACACTATATATTATGTTATAAAAAAACATCTTATCTTGTTCACTCATTATATCACCTTCTTACTAAAATAGAGGTGCACGAAACACCTCTATATAATTCACTATTTGTTTTGTTTATCAATAAGTTTATGAAGATTGATGTGACATCTTCTACATAAGGTAGTTAAATTATCCACATCATTATTCGGATTATCGGTTTGACCACTACAATCAATATGGTGGACAACTAAATTATTTTTAGCACCACACATCGTACAAGTATATTCATCACGTTCTAAAACTTTAAAACGATTACCGTCAAATCTTGTTTTATCCTTATATGCTAAATCAGTTTCACGCTTATGACCATATAGTCTTTCGGCTTTCCTTCTACATTCAGCACAACAATATTTTTGAGTACGGTGAGTTTGTTTTAATTCAAACTCATTACCACAAACAGGACATTGTCTGATGTGTTCTAATTGTTCCCATTCTTGTTTACGCTCTGCACTTTTCTTTTTTTGAGCAGTTGCATTATTTTTTTTCTTCTTACATTTTTGAGAACAATATTTACTAAAAGTTTTACCTTCATATTCCTTACCACAAACTTCACAAATCTTTAACATAAACAGCACCTCCTATATACTATACTTATATTATACAATATATAAAAGGTACTGTCAACCATTCTAGCTTATTGTTTCACCGCCAGTAGAACCTACCATGCCCCTCCAGTCGGAGAATCCGAATGAATATCTCATGTAACCTCTGTATTTAGCTACAAAAGTATCGAAATCTTCTTCTGATTTGAATTCAGGTCTAACTCTCCAAAACCAGTTAAGTTCGTGTCTGTTACCGTCTTGTAAGAACCACATCTTATCAGAACCACCTGCACTAGAACCAAGATAATCCATAACTACTATAGACATTCTGTCTTTTAAGTATTCATTTGTATCGTTGTTATTAGTACCTGGAAGTAATGAAGAATGTAATAATCTTCTTGCAGTATCTTCTAATGCAGGAGGAATTATTAACTTAGTAGCTTTCATTTGGATTAAACCACCTGCCTCATCTTTTTGAGTACCCATTAAAGCTATAGCCTCTTTTAAAGATGCTTCAGTTAACGGTTTAGTTAACATATTAGAACATTTAGCAGTACTATCAACTAAAGTATGTTCATCGTGGAATAATTCTAAATTATCCCTACCTTTCTTAGCTCCAGTTTGACCTTTAAAGCCTTTTAATAAAACTGTAACACCATCTCTTTCTAATTTAGCTCTACCACTTCTAGCAAGTGCTTTAGCCATTTTTTTCATTTGACCATATTTTTCATCATCGTATAATTCTCTACCAATCATGAAACCTTTAGTAAATGCTTTATGAGTGTATGTAACATCGCCACCATCTGAAATTTTATCGTAAGCAACTACGTCAACTTCAGATGTTCTTTCAGTCCAATCACCAAAAGCACCCATACCATGGTCTGTTTCAGTAGCAGATGTAGAATTTTGAACATTAAATATTTGTGAAAATTGTTCAGGTAATTCTTCATAAGTTTCGAAGAATATTTTTCTTAAACCTGGATATAATAATTTTGAAAAGTTCGTACTGACATGAGTATTATCAGCAGTTGGTGGAACTGGAGAATGCCCTGCAGGTATAGTAGTTGTAGTAGATGAATCACCACCAGGGAACATTCTTAAATTAATTTTTAAATTTTCCATTGTTATACCACTCCTTTTTGTGTGTTATGTATTTCAACTCAATGAATTGAGTTTCAGAAACGAACTATAAGTTCGTTGATTTATTATTTCCATTGTGCATATTCGGTAGGTGTTAATCCCATACCCCTTGCCACTCTTGCCTCTTTAGCTGTTAACTTCACCTCGTTATCGGTTGCAGGTGCAGGAGCAGAACCACCAATTATCGAATTTGTACTTTGGGAATTTTCTTTTAATTCTTTCAATAGTTCTTCTTTAATTTCTTTCCTGATTTGTTCTCTTAACTCATCAAGATTTGTTTCAGGTTTTTCTTCGCTTTTCATAGCTTTATAAGCGACTTCAAGGTCATATACTTCATGTTCTTCAGCATATTCTAAAACCTTATCTTCATCAAAATCATCGAATTTACCTTTTAATTCAGAAATATATTGATTGTATTTTTGTTCTTGAACGTAATCTTCAAGTTCAGAAAGTTTTCTATGCACATCATCAGGTACACTTTCTTGTAATTTTTCATAACCTTCTTGGTCTACACCACGCATAGCCTCAACTAAATGTGGATTACTTTCAAGGTATTTATATAACTCTAATGCTGTTTGAACTTCTTCAGGGTATTCAGGTTCTTTTTCTTGATGTGTTGGTTCAGGTTTGCCAAAGTACTTTTCATACATTTCCTTTATTTCGTCCTTAGAAGGTTCTTTAGGAGGTTCTTCAGTTTCAACAGGTTCTTCTACCGAAGGCTCATCAGGAACGCTCTCAGGCTCTTGTGGAGGCTCAGAAGTGCCTTCAGACGCACTTTCTTCCTCACCTATATTATACGCCTCATTAAAGGCATTTGTAAAGAAATCTTTTTCACTTTCTGTAAATATTTGTAAATCTATTCTTAAATCATTATTCATTTATATTTCCTCCATTCATATTGTTCATATCTTGTTGTATTAATTCAAGTAATTCAGGATATTGTTGAAGTATTTGTGCGAATGTTTCAGGGTCGCTTTGAGAAAGTTGTAATAACTCTTGTAATACTTCATCAGGTATTTGCTGACTATCCATTCTACGAGTTAATTCTTCATCTGCTTGTTCAGGTGTAATACCTTCTTGTTCTTCTTGTTGAGGGAAAGGAACTACATTATCCTCTTTATTTTCTTTCTTCTCATCAACAGGTTTATCTTCTTGAAGTTGTTTAGCACCTTCTTTTAAACCACGTTGATAGCCTTTATCTTCGAGTTCATTATCTCTATCTTTTTGTTCTCTTTGCTCTTTATCAAGGATAAGACTATCAACTTGTTTAGAAGTTTGGTCAAGTCCTTGTAACATTTGTTGTATATATTGACCCATATTAGCAAGTTCTTGTCTATCTTGAGTTTGCATACCTTGTTGTTGTGATTGTAATTGTTGATTAAGTTGTTCTTGTTGTTGTTGTTCTTGACGTTCTCTTAACTCATCATAACGTTGTATAATTGCTTTCTTATCACCAAGAGGTAAAAATTCAAGTAATGAACGTCTATCAACAACAGGTAGACCGTCTTCAGCATTTGTTTGAGCTAATCTTATCATTAAATCAAGCATAGCGTTTTTATTTACAGGCATTGTAGAACCTGCCATAACTTTCATATCATAATTATTTTTAAGTATTTGTTCATCAATTTGTTGTAAATTAGTATTACCTTCTATATCAGTAACTCTAACCCATCTATCAAACTTCCAAAACTGTTGCATACGAGAATATACTGTATTAGCCACATCACCAAGAGCATATTCCATAATCTTTATTTTAAGTCTTATACGAGATTGAGAACTTTCTTGTAATGCTAATATTGCAGATGCAGTAGTTATACCTGTTTGTTTATCACCTCTTAAACTGTCAAGAACACCTGAAATATCTTGTATATCTGATTTTAAAGCGTCTATTTGTGCTCTAACGTATTCAGGCATTACTGGAGGATTATCACGTCTTACTTCAGAACCAGGGTTTTTACGTATTACAAGTCCAGGTCTATTTGTAAGTTTACCAACACCTATACCACAGTTTTTATCAACTATCCAAGGCATATTGGCAGTATTCTTAGCATTATCTATTATTTGATTTGTTAGTTCATTAACGTGTTTTTGAGGTGAGATAATTTGTTCTACTTCACCACTACCCCAAAACTTAAAAGGTATATCGTAGTTTTTCATTAATACGAATGGAAATTTACCGTCATTATAAGGGTTTTTCTTATCTTCAAGTACTATACCTAAGTCAGGCAAACAAGTAATTACTCTACCTTTTGGATATTTAAGAGTTTCTTTACCTTCAACATCAACGTCTTTAGTAGTCCAATCTCTACACCACATCTCTAATATAAGTACTTGATTTTGAGGTCTAGCATCGTCTTGGTCACGTTCATTAACTAATTCACTCATAGTTATACGTGAACCTTCTATAGCAGATGCCTTATCAGGAAATAATTGTTTTATTTGATTTGCATTTTTATAAGTAGCGTAAACTATAAATTCACAAGAATCTACACTATCACCAAGAGGGTCAGGGAATATATTAAATGGGTCAACAGGTACAATATTTATATTACCTTGTTCACCGTCTTTACCATTCCAACGTATAAACCAAACACAAGTACCGTATACTAACATAGGTATTAATTGTGCAGGTAATTTAAGTCCCATTTTCTCTCTATCCCATTCATAATCTAATGCCATCTGAACAGTATTACAAAATTCTTGCCCATCAGGATTGTTAGCCATAGCTATGAATTTAGGATTATTATCTGTCATTATAGGTCTTATTGCCTCTATAGTTGAGAATATTAAATTACTAATTTCATTTGATTTGTAAGAAGGTCTTGAGCTATCTACGAATAACTCACCTGTATATGCCTTCATATATTCTTGCCATTTAGTTGCAAGAGGTGCTTTAGCAACATAGGCTTGTTTAAATTTAGTATTAACCCAATCACACAGTTTTCTTTCTTTTTCGGTAGGTTCATACTTTCTAACTTTATTGACTTCGTACACTATTCACTTACCTCCAATTCTTCTTGTTCAAATAATGGGTCAACTACATTACGTGCTCTGTTTTCGTCAACTACTTCAGGTGTATAATTTTCACCTTTACCTTCTAACCATGCTTGAAGGGTAATAGCTAAAGAAGTTACACAGTCATCGTGACAACCTTCTTGTGCGTTTGTTTTACCATTATCTTCTATAATATAAGTAAGTAACTCTTGTATAGTTAACTTATCTTGTATTCCTATATAAAATTCTCTGACAAACTCTGCAAGTTTATCTATCATCATAGGTTTTGTCTTACCATTTGTAGACCAACCTAATTTCTTTGTTATTGTATCACTAAATCTATCATAAGTTTTAGAAAAGAATAAATTCCAATATTCTTGTCTTTGTACTGATTTGATGGTTGTTAAACCGTGGTTATTGTTTTCTATAGCAAGATATGCGTCATTATAATATCTAGCGAGATTTACAAGTTCTATACCGAATAAATCAGGGTCTATATGACCGTGCCATCTAGCAACTACATTACAATCTTCATCAAGTACCTGTGCTACAGAGTAATCGCCTTCTACAAGTCCTTCTGCAACGTCAGCACCTATTACATAATAAGCATTAGGTTTTGGCTCTTTCCATATCTCTACATAGCCTTTTTCATCTTGCAAGAATGTATTTTCTTTAATATATCCTCTTATACCTTCTTTAGCGTGTTCTAAATATTTTCTAAGAGCAGGTATATTAAATACTGGTCTACCTGATGCAATAAATGCCTCTTCAGGTGTAGAAGGATATTCTTGCATAAATAACTCTTTATCACCTGCACACTTATTAGCTATAGTATGTCTACGCCAATTCATTTGTTCTAGTGTAAGATTACTTCTATTCATTAGAGCCACTTCATAATCATCTAAAGTTTTTTCAAAGTTTTCTT
>ERZ1034920.2009-NODE-2009-length-12111-cov-6.671948_pt1 | contig 12111 bp, 12 predicted proteins | sample MGYA00520688_ERZ1034920 | MGnify/ENA primary metagenome ERZ1034920 (study PRJEB33766, sample SAMN09781785) | gut metagenome | biome: gut microbiome | host: Homo sapiens | place: Madagascar | study: EMG produced TPA metagenomics assembly of the PRJNA485056 data...
CTGCCGAACTTGTCGGCGAAGCGCTGGACGCGTCCGCCGGTGTCGATCAGCTTCTGCGTGCCGGTGTAGAACGGATGGCAGGCGTTGCAGATGTCGACCTTCAGCTCAGACTTCGTCGAACGGGTGACGAAGGTGTTGCCGCAGCTGCACTTGACGGTGCACTCGACGTAGTCGGGATGGATCCCTTTTTTCATGATGGTTCTCCTTTACAGGCGCCTTGGTTTCCGACCAAGGCAAGACAAGCTTGTCTATTGTAGCGCGGCGCCGTCGAAAGTAAAGAACCAACCTGGCCCGCTTCGCGATTTTTGCACAGGGGATCGGACACGCCCCGCCTACCTCTAGTCCAGCATCGACTCGTCAATCGGCAGGTTGTACGTCGCGGCGATCTCGCGCAGGCCGGCGTCCGGGATCTCGAGCGGATCCGTCCCCAGGGCGCGCGCCGCCGTCTGCGCCCGCAGCCACACGTCCGCCGCCTTCTCCACCGCATGGATCATGCCGAACGCCTCGTCGAACGTCGGCGCGCTGGCGAACATGCCGTGCTGCGCCCAGACGCAGGCGCTGCGCTCGACCATGGCGTCGGCGGTCGCGCGGGCGATGTCGGTGCCGCCCGGCACCATCCACGGCAGCGCCGAGACGCCCTTGGGGACCGCGATGATGCATTCCGTCATCGCCTTCCACAGCGCGCGCGTGACCGTGCGCGCATCGGCGGGCAGCACGCCCGTCATCGCCACGACGGCGCAGGGGTGCGCATGGTAGAGCACGCGGTCGGCGCCGATGGTGGCGTCCTTGCGCACGGCGTGCGTCATCAGATGGCTCGGAAGCTCGCTCGTGGGCACCCCGCCTCCCTTGAAGCCCCAGACGATGCGCCAGGAGCCGCCCGTGTCGTCGAGCTCGACGATGCCGATGTTGGCCGCCGGGTCGAGCGACACGTTGCGCATATGCGATCCCGCCGCCGTCACCAGGAACTTCTCGCCCGCCAGATTGAGGAGCGGGGACGGCAGCGCCACCCAGCTCGACGGCGTGTCGTAGAAAAACCCCCTGCATGACTGCACGTCTTCGGGCGCCATGCGGTAGCTGGCGTTGCCGCCGTTGCGCTCGTGCCAGCCCTGCCGCCAGCCGTCGTCGCACATCCGCACGAACTGCTTCACGAACGATTGCTGCTCCACCGCCACGCCCGACACGGCGCCCTTCGCGGCGGACACGCCCTTGTCGAGCACTTCTTGCGCGCTATCGAAAAAACCCATCTGATCCTCCTAGTCGTCGCGACCGTCTCGTTGGGCATCATCCTATCGGATCGGCACCGAGCGGTCCGCAGGGTCGTGCCGGGAAGCCGCGGGGACGCCGGCGCAACCCCCTATCTGCCACCACAAGTGTAAAGGCCGCCGGGCGGCGAGCCCGACGGCCTTCGGCGGGTGAAACCGTTCCGTTTCCCGTTCGGCATTTCTTGCGGGTCAGCACTACATCGGCAAGCAGCGGCGAGGTGCGGACAGACACGAGAAGCACCGAAATGACGTCGGAAGCGGTATGACAAAACCGCAGGTCGAGCATACGTCAGCGAGCGGCGCGAGGTGCGCCTGATAGACGCGAAAAGCCCCTTGGGCTGGACTTCGGTCCGCCCAAGAGGCTTCGAACGTCTAGCGGGTGCGCATCGCGCCCGCGCAGCGTCGGGACGTTGCTTCGATTGTTAAATCGACGCAACCCACAACCCGTGGAGGTTGCAGTACTCGTAGACCTTCAGCGGCTTGTCGCCGGCAGCGATGGCGAAGTCGGCCTTGGGTTCGTCAGCGGCGGTGGGCTGGGCGACCTGGTAGCCCTTCTCGGTGACGAGCACGATGAACGCGATCAGGTGCTCTTCAGTCATCGGATGCAGCGTGCTGCCGACCTCGACATGCACGTTGGAGCCGTCGACGGTCACCACGGGCACGTGCTTCTCGGTGGCGGCGTCGGTGGTGTTGGCGACGAGCTCGGTCATCTTCTCACCGCAGCATACCAGCGGAACGCCGGCATCCCACGGCTTGATGGCGACGTTGCCGCAGTGCAGGCACTTGTAGAACGAGACATCCATGGGGAACCCCTCTTCTCTTGGCGCGCGGCGGGCACGGCGTCCGCCGCATCGAATCCATCATAGCAGCATCGATGCGGATGCGACGGTGCGGCGCGCATCCGTTTCGATGCCGTAAATGTTACTTGTTTTGTGGCATTTCCGGAAGCCCCCGCTGCGGCTTCTTCATCCGAACCGCATAAACGAGCACGCACACGCCCACCACGACAAGCGGGACGGAGAGCAGCTGCCCCATCGTCAGCCAGCCGCCCCACAGGTAGCCCAGCTGCACGTCGGGCTCGCGCACGAACTCGACCAGGAAGCGGAACGCGCCGTACATGATCAAAAAGATGCCCAGGAACGTTCCGCGCGGGCGCGGCGGACGCTTGCGCGACAGGGCGAACAGCACGCAGAAGATGACGACGCCCTCGAGCAGCGCCTCGTAGAGCTGCGAGGGGTGGCGCGGCATGTCGCCCGCCAGCCCGCCGAACACCACGCCCCACGGCAGATCGGTGGGCGCGCCCCACAGCTCGCCGTTGACGAAGTTGGCCAGGCGCCCGAACAGCAGCCCCAGCGGAGCCGCGACGCAGCCCATGTCCGCCAAGCTCAGATACGGGATGCCGGTGAACTTGGCCGCCGCGATGCCGGCCAGCAGCGCGCCGATCAGGCCGCCGTGGAAGCTCATGCCGCCGTGGTTGAGCGCGAAGATCTCCCACGGATGGCTGAAGTAGTAGCCGTCGCCGTAGAACAGGACGTAGCCCAGACGTCCGCCCAGGATGATGCCGACGATCACGCAGACCATGATCGTGAGCAGCGCGTCCTCGTCCACGCGCACGCGCCAGCGCTTGGCGAGGCGCCAGATCACCAGCGCCGCGCAGGCAAACCCCAGGATGTAGGCGATGCCGTACCAGCGCACCGTCACGGGGCCGATGGCGAACGCGATCGGGTCCAGGTTCTGATAGATCTCGTTGAGCATGGAAAACGTCCTCGCATAACAGGAAGCCGCCGGACGATCGCGCCGACGGCTTTCGAAAACCCTCTATCAAGCGGCTAGCGGCCCATCATGCCGGCGCCGACTTCGATGGCGGCGAACCGCACCTCCTCGCGCAGCTGCAAGGGTATGCGCTGCAGCGTCGACACCGACGCCCCGCATGCGGGGCACTCGAGCGTGAAGAGCGCGAGGTCGGGCCGCACCACCAGCATGGTGTCGTAGACGCACACGTCGAGATCCTGCGCGCCGCACGCCGGACAGACGACCTTGCCCATACGGTTCAACCCCCTTCACGCGATGAAGTTCGGCCTCATGAACCCCATTGTAGCAGAACGCCGCGCGCCGCTGCCCCAGGCGGGGACGCGGCGCGCGGCGCGGGATGAGCGGTGCGGGAGGCGGGCGGTTCGTACGTCCGCGGACGCGCCCGTAGATGGGTGCCGGCCTGAGGACGGACGCATGTCTGCGGCAGGAAACCCGTCCGCGGACGCTATGCCATGCCCAGCCAGGCGCTCACCTTGGGCGCGTAGCCCATCACGAAGATGACGAGGATCAGCACCGGGATGCCGTACTTCACCCATAGGCGCGTCTTGGCGGGGAACTTGATGCCCTGGCCCGCGTCCGCCTCGGCGAGGAACTTGTCCCAGCCCCAGCCGTAGCGGCACGTGCAGAACAGCACGAACACGAGCGAGCCGAGCGGCAGCATGTTGTTGGACACGATGAAGTCCTCAAGCGTCTGGATGTCGCCGATGCCGGGGACGACGATGTCGGACCACACGTTGAAGCCGAGCGCGCAGGGCATACTCAGCACGATGACCAGGATGCCGTTGAACACGACCGCGCGCAGGCGCGACATGCCCCACTTGTCCATCGAGAAGCTGATCAGGTTCTCGAACACGGCGATGACCGTGGACAGCGCGGCGAAGCTCATGAACACGAAGAACAGCGCGCCCCAGATGTTGCCGAGCGGCATCTGGCCGAACACCACGGGCAGCGTCGCGAACACCAGCGACGGGCCCGAGTCGGGCGTGACGCCGTAGGCGAAGCACGCCGGGAAGATGATGAGGCCCGCCAGGATGGCGACGAGCGTGTTGAGCAGCGTGACGTTGATCGCCTCGCCGGTCAGGCTGCGCTCGCGGTCGACCTTGGAGCCGAAGATCTCCATGGCGGCGATGCCCAGAGACAGGCTGAAGAACGCCTGGCCCATGGCGGCGTAGACCGCCTCGCCGAACGTCGACCACCCGCCCGCGAACATGCGGCTGAAGTCGGGCACCAGGTAGAACGCGATGCCCTCGCCCGCCCCGGGCAGCGTCATCGCGCGGATGCACAGCGCGATCATCGCGACGAACAGGATGGCCATCATCCACTTGGTGATGCGCTCGACGCCCTTCTGAAGGCCCATGGCGCAGATGGCGAAGCCGATGAGCACGGCGACCAGCATCCAGCCGATCACCTCGCCGGGGCTGGCGAGCATGGCGTTGAACGCGGCGCCCGTCGCCTCGGCGTCGGCGCCGTTGAACATGCCCGACGCCATCTTGGGGATGTAGGCGACCATCCAGCCGGCGACCGTGGTGTAGAACATCATCAGGATCATGCAGCCGATGTAGCCCCACCAGCTGAACCAGTGGAAGCGGCGCTTGGGCTCCAGGATGTCGAAGCACTGGGCGCAGCTTTTCTGGCTGGCGCGGCCGACGGCGAACTCCATCACCATGACGGGCAGGCCGAGGATCACCAGGAAGATCAGGTACAGCAGCACGAACGCGCCGCCGCCGTACTCGCCGGTGATGTAGGGGAAGCGCCACACGTTCCCCAGACCGATGGCGCATCCCGCCGCCACCAAGATGAAGCCTATGCGCGAGGCGAAGTGCTCGCGCTTCGGAGCCGCTTCGGAGCCCGCCCCGTTGTTCTGATCCATATCTCGTCCTCGTTTCCTCTCGAAAAAAGCGGGGACGATTCTACCACTACCCGCACGTCATGGGGGAATTATCCCGCCGAGGGCGAAACGGCGCCCAGCAATGCGGCGCGAAACAGGAACGGGCGCGTTCTCCTTCTCGAGAAGACGCGGAAAACACCCGCCCTCTCTTCGCATCATACTTCAATCATCGGTTGATCCTGCACCGGGTTTATCTGCTTTCGACGTGGAGGTTGCCCACCTCCCTCGTGGGCGAGGCGCGCGCGAGCTGCGGCATCCGTATAATAGACGGAACTGACGAAAGGGAATCCATGTCCGAAGAGATCATCATCGTAGAGGGGACCGGCGTGCTCGCCGGCGAGGTGCAGGTGTCGGGCGCGAAAAATTCCGCGCTCAAGCTCATGCCCGCCGCGCTTCTGGGGCACGGCCGCTCCGTCATCCACAACGTTCCGCACATCTCCGACATCGCCGTGATGGAGGAGGTCATGCGCCGCCTGGGCGCCCGCGTCGAGCGCGATGGCGAGGACGGCCGCACGCTCATCGTCGACACCGCCCCGGTGGACAAGTGGGAGACCCCCTACGAGCTCGTCTCCAAGATGCGCGCCAGCATCTCGGTGCTCGGCCCGCTGGTCGGGCGTTTCGGCGAGGCGCGCGTCGCCATGCCGGGCGGCTGCCAGATCGGCGCGCGCCCCATCGACATGCACCTGGTCGGCCTCGAAGCGCTCGGCGTCAAGTTCGAGATCAGGCACGGCTTCCTGCACGCCACCACGCCCGAGGGCCTGCACGGCGCCGACATCGTGCTGGACTTCCCCAGCGTGGGCGCCACCGAGAACATGCTGATGGCCTCGGTCGTCGCCGAGGGCCGCACCCTCATCGAGAACGCGGCGCGCGAGCCCGAGATCGTCGATCTCGCCGACATGCTCAACAGCATGGGCGCGCGCGTGACCGGCGCCGGCACCTCCATCATCGAGGTCGAGGGCGTCCTGTTCGACGAGCTGCACCCCTGCGAGCACACCACGGTGGGCGACCGCATCGAGGCGGGCACGTTCCTGGTGGGCGGCGCGCTGACGGGCGGCCCCGTGACGGTGCGCGGCATCGACCCCAGCTATCTGCGCATGGCGCTGATGAAGCTCACCGCGATGGGATGCGACGTGGAGCACGGCGAGGACTGGATCACCGTGTCGCGCACGCGCCCGCTCGCCCCCACCGACATCCAGACGCTTCCGCATCCCGGCTTCCCCACCGACCTCCAGGCGCAGTTCATGCTGCTCGCAGCCCTGGCCGACGGCACGTCGGTCATCACCGAGAACGTGTTCGAGAACCGCTTCATGTTCGCCAGCGAGCTGGCGCGCATGGGCGCGGACATCTCCATCGAGGACCATCATGCGCTCGTCGAGGGCGTCCCCTCGCTGCAGGGCGCCGACGTGTCGTCGACCGACCTGCGCGCCGGCGCGGCGCTCGTGCTCGCCGGCATCGTCGCCGAGGGCGAGACCCGCGTGCACAACCTCAAGCACATCGACCGCGGCTACGAGGACTACGTCGGCAAGCTGCGCGGGCTCGGCGCCACGATCGACCGCCGCGCCGTCGACGGCGACCGCTAGGAGCGCGCATGGTGCAGCGCCGCAAGGATCCCCTGTCTTCGCGCAACGTCAAACGCACCTCCGACCAGGTGCGCTCGTCGATGGTGGGCGCGCAGGTCCCCCGCGCGGGCAAGCCGGGCGGACGCCACATGAACGCCGACGCGGTGGGCTTCTCGAGCCCCCGCAAATCCAAGCGCGCGGCGCGCGGCCAGATCGACACGTTCATGCCGTCCTCGACCACGCGCGAGAGCCAGCAGGCCTACGCGCGGCGCGCGGGACGACGCGAGTACGCGCAGGCGATCCAGCGGAAAAGCCGCGTGAAGCGCTTCGCGATCGTGGCGATCTGCGTGCTCGTCGCGGTGGCCGTGGCGGTGGCGGTCGGCCTGACGGTGTTCTTCACCTCGGTCAGCGGACGCATGTCGCTCGGCGACTCCAACGCCCGCGAAGCGCTCGTCGCCCCCGCCGAGGATCAGCATTCCTGGTTCGCCCTGATGACGGCCGAGCTCGGCGCGGCGCAGGGCTCCGTCAACGAAGACGGTCCCGAGGCCTACGCGCTCGTGCGCGTCGACGAGGACGCGCACGCCGTGTCGCTCGTGTGGATGCCCGCCAACCTGCAGCTGACCTACGGCGACGGGGAGCACGGACGCCTGCGCGATGCCGCGGCGGTCGACGACGCGACGCTGATCAAGGCGGTGTCGCAGTTCGCCGGCGTGGACATCGCCCATTTCGCCGAGACCGACCTCGCGGGCATCTGCCACCTCGTGGATTCGCTCGGCGGCATCACGATCACACTGGACGAGGAGGTCGACGACCCGCGCGCGGGCGACGTCTACATCCCCCATGGCGAGCAGACGCTCGGCTCGGCGCAGCTGGCCACCGTGCTGCGCGCGACCAACTACACCGACGGGCTTTCGGGCCAGTCGCGCGTGCAGTGCCGCGTGATCGCCGCCATCATGGAGAAGCTCGCGAGCGGGCAAAGCCCCTTGACCGACGCGGCGCTGCTCGACAGCATCTCGGGCGACGCGAGCACCGACCTCGACTCGCAGCAGGCGATGGATCTGGCGAGCGCGTTCACCGGCCTTTCCGCCGGCAGCATCGCGTTTTTCGAGGTGCCCGGCGACGAGATCCAGCGAGATGGCAAGACGGTGTTCTCCGCCTGGTCGGACGACTGGACCGCGCTCATGGCCGGCCTGGGCGCCGACGCCTCGGCGGAGGGCCAGCAGCCGGCAGCAACGAGGGATGCGGACGCGGACACCGGCGCGCAGACGGCCAACGTCGATCCCGCCAGCTTCACCATCACGGTGCGCAACGGCGCGGGAATCACCGGCGCGGCATCCCAGATGGCCGACCAGCTGCGCGCGGGCGGCTTCAACGTCGCCGACATCGGCAACACCGACTCCCCCGTCTACGACGAGACGCTCGTCATCTACAAGGAGCCCGCGTTCGAGCAGGCAGCGCAATCCGTCGCCTCCGCGCTCACCAGCGGGCGCGTCGTCAACGGCGGCGACTACTACACGTTCGACACCGACATCCTCGTGGTCCTCGGCGCCGACTGGAAGCCCCTCAACTAGCACAGCGCTGACAGGGGACGGTCCTCCTGTCACGTTTGGATAATGCGGAAGCGAGCAGACCCGCCATCGCGGGATTATTCAAAGGTGACAGATGCCCCGTCCCCCGTCACCGCGGAGATGACGAACACGTGACAATCCCCCATCCGCCTTGGCGCCGCGTCTCGGCAAGGCGCGGTATGGTAGAATCGCACCCGGAAATCGACACCGAAGAAAAGGAGACTGACATGGTCGATAAGAACGATGTGGCAGCCGTGCTCGAACTGATCCGCCCCAGCCTGCAGGCCGACGGCGGCGACGTCCAGCTGGTCGACGTCACCGAGGACGGCGTGGTCAAGGTCGAGTTGCAGGGCGCCTGCAAGGGCTGCCCGATGTCGCAGATGACGCTCGCCCACGGCGTCGAGCGCATCCTCAAGGAGCGCGTGCCGGGCGTCACGAGCGTCGTGCCCGCCGACATCATGTAAGAAGGCGAAGGGTTGATGGCGAAACATTGCTGGGAGCTGCGCGGTTGCGACGAGGAGATGCAGTCGAGATGCCCGCATAACATTCCGGGCGAACCCTGCCCCGCGGATTGCAACTTCGCCGCCTGCGTGCGGCCCACGCACAAGGTGGAGGATGACTTCTCCATCCTGCTGAATCCCGAGCGCGACTACGACGCCGCCGTCAAGGAGATCTGCCGCTTCTGCGAGTTCTTCCTGCTCAACGGCCCCAAGGTAAGCGACCGAGCCGACGACGCGCCAACCCGCCAAGGCAACCCCAACCGCTTCCTGCTCTAAATGAGAAAAAGGGACAGTCACTTTTTCTCATCCGACAACCGGAAACCAAGAGAGCCTCTCGAAGATGTCGAGAGGCTCTCTTGGTTTGGCCAGCTGATTTCCGCAGGTCGAGCGCAAGTCACCGAGCGACGGCAAGGTGCATAAGCGAGCCGCAGGTCGAGCATAAGACAGCGAGACGCCCCCTGGTGCCCGAGATTCGCGGGATCGTGCGGACGCCGCGTACTTCGGTACGCAAGTCCGCAGGATCGTGCGAAGGTCGGGTGCCAGGGGGCGTCGCAGCAGCGGCCCGTTTCGACCGCCGTAGGCGGTCGAAACTAGATAGCCTCGCCCAGCTGGAAGCGCTTGAAGCCGGTGATCTTGATGGAACCGCCCAGCTTCTTGGCGACCTCGGCCGTGTACTCGTTCACGGTCTGGTCGGGGTTCTTGACGAACTCCTGCTCGGCCAGGCACTGCTCCTTGAAGAACTTCTCCAGACGACCGGTGGCGATCTTCTCCTGGATGTTCTCGGGCTTGCCGGACTCGGCGGCCTGAGCCTTGTAGATGCCCATCTCGTGCTCGACGACGTCGGCGGGGACGTCCTCGCGGGTGGCGGCGATGGGGTTGACGGCGGCAACCTGCATGGCGACGTCACGGCCGTAGTGCACAAAGTCCTCGGAGGTGGCGTCGATGCCGTCCACGTCGAAGGTCACCAGGACGCCGATCTTGCCGCCGCCATGGATGTAGGAGGCGAGAGCGCCAGCCTCGACCACGGCGAAGCGGGCCAGCTGGGTGTTCTCGCCCATCACATGGATGCAGTCGGTCACGATGGCCTCGACGGTCTCGCCCTCGAACTCGGCGGCCTTCAGGCCGTCCAGGTCGGCCGGCTTGGCGGCCAGGGCGGCGCGGGCGATCTTCTCGGCGTAGGCCTTGAACTTCTCGTTCATGCCCACGAAGTCGGTCTCGCAGTTCAGCTCGACCAGAGCGCCGACCTTGGCATCGTCGGAGACGAGTGCCATGACGGTGCCCTCGTTGGTGGCACGGCCGGCCTTCTTGGCGACGGCGGCCAGACCGCGGGTGCGCAGGACGTCGACGGCCTTGTCCATATCGCCGTCGGCCTCGGTGAGCGCCTTCTTGCACTCCATCATGCCGGCGCCGGTCATCTCACGCAGTTCCTTGACCATGGAAGCGGTGATTGCCATATGGATGTTTCCTTTCTCGAAACCTCGGCCGCGCCCGGAAGCGCGGCCGTTTTGCCTAACGTAGGTTACTCAGCAGCCGGAGCGGCTTCCTCGGCGGCAGCCTCCTCGGCGACAGCGGCGGCCTCGGCCTCGGCGGGAGCCTCGCCCATCTCGGCGGCGGTCACCGGGGCGCCGGTGCCGGCGATCACGGCGTCGGCCACGAAGTCGGCCAGCAGGCGCACGGAGCGGATGGCGTCGTCGTTGGCGGGGATGCCGTACTCGACGTCGTCGGGATCGCAGTTGGTGTCCAGCGTGCCCACGACGGGGATGTTCAGGCGACGGGCCTCCTTGATGGCGATCTCCTCGCGGTTCGTGTCGATCACGAACACGGCGTCGGGGGTGCGCTTCATGTTGCGGATGCCGTTGAGGTTGGTCTGCAGCTTGCCGAGCTCCTTGCGCAGCAGGATCTGCTCCTTCTTCGGCAGCAGGGCCATGCGGCCGTCGGTCTCCATGGCCTCCAGCTCCTCCATGCGGTTCACGCGGGTGCGGATGGTCACGAAGTTGGTCAGCATGCCGCCGAGCCAACGGGCGTTGACGTAGGGCATGCCGCAGCGGTTGGCAGCCTCGGAGATGGGCTCCTGAGCCTGCTTCTTGGTGCCGACGAACAGGATGGTGCCGCCCTTGCGCGCGGTCTCGGAGATGAAGGTGTAGGCGTCGTCGAGGCCCAGCAGCGTCTTCTTGAGGTCGATGATGTAGATGTCGCCACGGCTACCGAAAATGTAGGGCTTCATCTTGGGGTTCCAACGGCGCGTCTGATGGCCGAAGTGGGCGCCTGCGTCAAGCAGCGTCTGAATGCCGATCTTGGTCATTCTACTCTCCATTCGTTAGTCCTCGGCTTACGGTCAGCCCCGATCATCCGCAGCCTTTTCCGGTGGCCACTAGCGGTGCGGGTCGCGCAAGCCTGTGTGATATTCCCGCTGTGATTTCACAGCCTGCCTAGCTTAGCATGAACACGCGAAAAGGCAAGAGGCGCCGTGCTTTCACCACCGCGTCTGCAAATAACAGCCAGCCTGAGCTCGGCGGGCAGTCGCAAACGCTCACGTTTCGGCGGGTCGCGCTATGAGAAAGACGAGCTGGCGCCGAAGGTGAGAAAAACCTCCATTTTTCTCACCCCAAATCGGCTTCGCCGCAAGGATCGATCACTCCATCGTGTGTGTGGCGAACTGGGGGTCGTCCTCCCAGAGGCGCACCTCGCCTGTGGCGAGCGTGGCGGGCAGATCGATGATGCGTTGATTGGACGAGCCGCGGAACCGCAGCGTGATCTCGTGCTGCGCAGCGACGTAGGGTCCGTCTACCAGGATGTCGATGCAGCGCAGCAGACGGTCGGTGACGTCGGTGTGGCGACGCCCACCCTCCAGCAGGTCCTCGAGCACATAGCCGGTGAAGCACCAGATGCCCTTCTTAGGGAAGCGCTCCTTTACGCGCTCGACGAACGCGACCAGGTCGCGCTGGTTCTCGGGCTCCATCGGCTCGCCGCCGAGCAGCGTGAGGCCGTCGATGTAGCCCGGCTCGAGGCTCTCCAGGATGCGCTCCTCGACCTCCTGTGTGAACGCCTCCCCCGCCGCGAAGTCCTGCGCTTCCTGGTTGAAGCACCCCGGGCAATGCAGGCGGCAGCCCGACACGAACAGCGTCGTGCGCACGCCTTCGCCGTTGGCGATGTCGCAGTATTTGATCTCCGAAAAGTTCATACGGCTCCCCTTCCGAACACCGACGTCGTGCCGGTTCCCTGTGCCGCATCATATCGCGAGCCAACGTCGCAAGAAACCCTTTTGTCGGCAAGGTAGAGCACAAGCAGCCGAGAGGACCTGAGGTGCCTCGAATTCGCGAGGTCGCGAAGGCGAAGCGTACTTGAGTACGCGAGTCTTCGGGATCCCGCGAAGGCGGAGGTGTCTCAGGCCCTCTCGGCGGGCGAGCGGTTCCGGCGGCCAGCAGGCCGACGGAACTACAGATGCAAAACCCTGTCGCGGATCTCCTCGGTGCGGCCCTGGTTCCAGAACTGGGTGCCGATGTAGCCGCAGGTGCGGCGGGC
>ERZ1034920.2010-NODE-2010-length-12110-cov-6.095728_pt1 | contig 12110 bp, 9 predicted proteins | sample MGYA00520688_ERZ1034920 | MGnify/ENA primary metagenome ERZ1034920 (study PRJEB33766, sample SAMN09781785) | gut metagenome | biome: gut microbiome | host: Homo sapiens | place: Madagascar | study: EMG produced TPA metagenomics assembly of the PRJNA485056 data...
AAAACTACAAGTGCTATTGCTATTAAAAGTATTTCGTTTGATGATATATTTATGTTATCCATACCTTACTTTGCCCTTTCCCTCATTGTTTGTATTAGTGTTCATATTATTCCTCTCTCCATCAAACAAACACACTCCACATGGCTGCTATATAGCTTGCCTCGGAACAATCTCAACCCAAAATCAGAGCATCATTCCTTTGCACTTTCTTCCAGTTCAAGAATGTATTTATCAAAATCAGACAGAAATTCCCTGTCCTGTATTATGCGGTATTTTTCAAATTCGGTCTCGGCTTTTGCCTTGGCAATTTCCGCTGTGATCTTGCCTGCGTCCTGAAGAACTTCTCTGTCATCTGCCATCAGGAACAGATCAAGACGCTTTGCCCAGTCCTCCATAGTCATCGGAATGTGACGTTCTGCACGGTCCTCTGCCAGGTCAAGATAAGCCGAAACGATACGTTCCAATGAACGCATTTCCTGCTCGGTAAGATAATTTTTGGCAACGCTTACATCGCTTTTTACTATTTTGCCGTCCGGTGCTGCTGCCCATGAGGTAAGTCCCATATGCGGCTTTTCTGCATCTGCACGTTCATAGATAAGTTCTGCCGCCGTATGTCCGTGAACCGCATAGTGCATCTTGTTCTGTACCTTTGCAAAGAACTGCTTTGTCGTTTTTGCTGTGCGGTCATAGTCAAGTGATGTGGCATAAATATCAGTTATCTTCTGATAAAATCTGCGTTCGGATAAACGTATCTCACGTATCTGCTCAAGCAAGCGGTCGAAGTATTTTGCTGTAAGCTCAGACCCGCCGTTCTTTAAGCGTTCATCATCTATGACCCAGCCTTTGATTGTGTAATCTTTTGCAATTTGATTTACCCATTTGCGGAACTGCACTGCCCTTGCGGAATTTACCTTAAAGCCGACTGCAATTATCATTTCCAGTGAGTAATGATTTGTACTGTAGCTTTTCCCGTCAGCGGCAGTTATCCGAAATTTTCGGATAACTGAGTTCTCTTGTAATTCGCTGTCACTAAATATTTTTTTTACATGGTAATTGATAGTACGGACATCTACATCATACAAAGCCGCCATCATTTTCTGCGTTAACCAGATGTTTTCATCTTCGTAGCGCATTTCAATGCTGTCCTGCCGGTTTCCCACAGAAGCTGCATAGGTCAGATATTCTGCTGCACTTGAACGTATTTTTTCTTTATCTTTCATGCTTACAGCTCCTTTTGTGAGAGATCAGCTTTTCTCCATCAAACAAACACACTCCACATGCCCAGTGCCCGGAAACAGATCAACCGCCCTTACTTTCTGAAGCTCATACCCCTTGTCCGCAAGATAACGGCAGTCACGGGCGGCGGTGGCGGGATTGCAGGAGACCATTACAACACGCTTGGGAGACATCTTCACAATGCTGTCCAGAGTGAGAGCGTCGCAGCCCTTTCTCGGAGGGTCGGTGATTATAACATCGGGAGCCCTGCCCTTGTCGCACAGGAGCTTTGCCGCCTGTCCCGCATCGGCGCAGATGAAGTCGGCGTTCTCTATGCCGTTCTCACGGGCGTTGAGCTTGGCGTTTTCCACCGCCTGAGGGATTATCTCCGCACCTGTTATGTGCTTTGCTTTTCCTGCCATGGAAAGTCCTATGGTTCCTGCGCCGCAGTAAAGGTCAAGCACGTCTTCATTGCCTGTCAGCGCAGCAAACTCCGCAGCTATGCCGTAAAGCTTTTCAGCCTGGGCGGTGTTCACCTGATAAAATGACAGCGGCGACAGGGAGATTTTGTTGCCGCACATAATGTCGGTTATAGTGTCGCTTCCGCCGAGGGTTATGCACCTGCTGCCCATGATAACGTTTGTGTTCTTGCTGTTTATGTTAAGTATCACCGACTTTATATCGGAGTGATTTTTCATAAGTATCTCTGCAATGGACTGAAATTTCGGATCGGGCTTTGATGATACGAAACAGACCATTATCTCTCCGCTGTGATATCCTCTGCGAAGATATATGTGCCTGAGAATGCCCTTTCCGCTGGCTTCATCATATGCGGAGATATGCCTCTCGTTTGCAAGCGTCAGTATCTCCCTGAGCAGCTCGCCGAAGATATCGGGCTGGAGAAGGCAGTCGGTGCATGGCACTACCCTGTGGCTGCGCTGAGCATAAAATCCGCAGGTGAGCCTGCCGTCCTTGTCCGTGGTAACGGGATACTGCGCCTTGTTGCGGTACTTGTCCGTTTCATCGCAGCCAAGCGGAGGCAGAAATATCCCGCTGTCCTCAAATTTACCCAGGCGTATAAAAGCGTTCTTTACGATGCTGTTTTTGATATCCAGCTCCGACTCATATGATATGTGGCGGAAAACGCAGCCGCCGCAGGCTTTCTTGACATCGCACCCTCTGTCCTGCCTGTCGGGCGAGGGAGTGATTATTTCCTCAACTATGCCGTAGCACAGATTTTTCAGCACCTTGACTATCCTGCACGAGATAATATCGCCCTTTGCGGCAGAGGGCACGAAAACAGCCATGCCGTTTTCATGCCCCACTCCGCTGCCCTCGGCGGTAATATCCGTTATTTCAAGCGTGATAATATCATTCTTTTTTATTGTGATGTTCATTCCTTCCATTTGGGAGTTTATATTCTTATAGTCTCTCGCCGCACTTGCAGCAGTAGGTGTTGTCGGGAGCGTTCTTTGCGCCGCAGAACTCGCATACATGAGGCTTGCCGCTGGCGTCCTCAGCAAATTCAAGCTGTGCTTCCAGCATCTTTATTTCCTTGATAAGGCGCTTCATGTTGCCTGTTTCATCGGTGCTGTCCTTGTGCATGGAATAGCATACCTTGCCCAGCTCATAGTAGCGCTCTTTGAGCTTAACCCTCAGCTGCGCACGTTCAACATATGCTTTTGATACGTTGACAGCCTCATTTGCCTTGCCTGTTATCTTGTCAACAGCGTCCTTGGAAATTGCAACAATGTCATCAAAACCGTATTTCATAAAAATTTCCTCCTCTTGGTTACAGCTGAGAAAGGAACTCCTCCAGCTGCGGCTTGTATGCCGTCATTTTTTCGTAGCGTGAAATGTACTCGTAGGGGAACTTGTAGTTGAAATGCCGTGTTATCTTGCCTGTGGAGTGGTCGATAAGCTTTGTGGAGCCGCCTGCGCCGCAGGCAATGATGTTCTGAGCCTCTTCCATGATGTAGATGTTGTAAAGGCTCTCATAGCCTTTCTTTGCGTAGCCCACGTTCTCCAGATTGCCCACCGTGTTCTTCTGGCGGTAAAGGTAATATGGGTCATAGCCTTTTTCGGTCAGCTCCGCAAAGGCGAAGTCCACCATTTCCGAGATGGAGTTATCCGTAAGATAATTCTTCCTCAGGTCGTCGGAGCTTTTGAACAGATCGGCGGAACGCTTTACCGTAAGGGTGTGAACGGTGATGCTTTCGGGGTCAAGGGCGGTAAGGCGGTCTATGGTCTCCTTAAAGCCCTCGGTAGTGTCCGTAGGAAGCCCTGCAATGGTGTCCATATTGATGTTTTTGAAGCCAAGGCTCCTTGCAAGGGCAAAGCATTTTTCCACCTGAGCCGCTGTGTGCTTTCTTCCCACAGCTTTCAGAACACTGTCTATCATGGTCTGTGGATTTACGGAAATCCTTGTTGCTCCGTTATCCCTTATGGCGATAAGCTTATCTTCGGTAATGGTATCTGCACGGCCTGCTTCTACAGTATATTCACGAATTTTAGAAATGTCAATGTTTTTGGCTATTGCCTGCATTATTTTTTCGATTTCCTGTGCGGAAAGTGATGTGGGCGTTCCTCCGCCGATATATACAGTGTCGCAGAAGGTGTTCTTGCCACGGAGGATATTTCCCGTTTCCTCTATCTCACGGCAGAGCATATCCACATACCGGGGGATAAGCTCCTTTGCCCCCTTTGACTGTATCGAGTGGGAAACAAATGAGCAGTAGGAGCATCTTGACGGACAGAAAGGTATTGACACGTAAAGGGAATAGCTCTTTGGGTCAAGGGTATCCAGCGCATTTTTCTGTGTCACGGCGGTGCGGTAGGAAAGCTCAAATTTTTCGGGGGAGATATAATATTTTTCTTTCAGCTTTTCAAATATCTCTTCCTTGGAAAGCCCCTCTTCAATAAGTGCGTTCACCTTTTTTACGGGGCGTATTCCAGTAAGGCAGCCCCATTTGGGAGTTACTCCCGTGATTTCGGAAAGCGCCTTGTAAAGCATTCTGCACAAGGATATCTCATACTCGCTTTCCTCAGGCAGAGGGAGAGACTTCTCGCAGGTCTTTCCGTGCAGGCAGGCGAGTATGTACAGCTTATCCGATACGGATACAACTATCCTGTCCCCCTCGTCGGGAGCGGGCTTATCATATTCAAACTCAAAGCTTTCCAGCGGACAGAAGAGCTTCAGCACCGCTTCCGTCTCGTATTTGTATGTGTTGTTTTCAAAATATACGGTCATTGTATTATCTCACTTTTCATATGGGGGAAAGTATTTTTCAATTTATTGGTGTTGGCAGAAATGCTTTTGACAACACCGTTTGCTCTGTCGGTCATTCGTTCATGATATCAAAGTGCCTGCGGTATCTCTTGGGGATATCAATGGGCACATCATATCCCAGTTCCTTTAGCGCTTTGGGTATTATCCGCATACCGTCCTTGAAAAATTCTTCTATCCGCTTTTCTTTCCGTGTGGTGCTGCTGTAGCTTTCGGGGCATACAAATGTCCAGTCTGCGCCGCTTTTATCCACTACAAGACGAAAATACTTGTCGATATCCGTATCGGGAAAGCCTGCTTTTTTCAGCAGAATGTGATGCTCCACAGCTTCATCTATCTGACTTGTGATAATTCTTTCGCCGTCATAGGATATGAGAACCAGCAGAGGTTCATCGGCAGCAGCTGCCGCTTTGAAATCGGCTTCATTGGGATAATATATTATTTCCATTATTCCTCACCCGCAAAATGCTCCCATGCGTATTTCATATAAGGGTTGTGCGCCCTTTCTTCAAACATGGTGGAGTTTTCACCGTGACCCGAGAAAAGCTTGTAGTCGGTCTTGGTATCAAAATCATAAAGCATGGCAAGCGACTCATACATTGCCTTTTCGCTGCCGTCAGTCATGTCAGTCCTGCCCATGCTGTTTTTGAAAAGGGTATCTCCGCAGTACATATTGTCACCCAGGATATAGCACACGGAGCCGCTTGTGTGGCCCGGGGTGTGGAGGACTTCAAACTCCAGCTCTCCTACGGTTACGATATCCCCGTCCTGAATTTCCGTTGCTTCGCCAATGGGGTCAACGGGAGGAAGACCGAAATATTCCGTAAGATTTGTCTTTCCGTTTGTGAGCTTTTCCCTGTCGGCGGAATGGATAACTATTTTCGCACCTGTTTTGTAGGACACATAAGCCGCAGAGGCAATGTGGTCGCAGTGACCGTGGGTGAGGAGAATTTTTTTCAGCTTTACACCCTTTTCGGCTATCTGCTTCAATATATAATCGCCGCCGTAGGGAGCGTCTATAAGAGCACCGTTCATGTTCTCGTCCCAGATAAGGTACGAGTTTACCCCGAACTGGCTAAGAGGGGGAAGATTGAGCACGTTCATATTATTACCGCCTTTCCCAGGTATATTATCAGTATCAGTTTACGATACGTTCCACGCTGATAACGTCCTGCACTTTTCTCAGCTTGGAGATAAGCATATTGAGCTGCTGAACGCCTGCGATGCTGCAGGTCATGATAAGATTTGCGTTGCCGTTCTTGAGCATCTTTGTGGTCAGCTCGGAGACAGGTATGCGCATTTCCGCTGTAACTGCGGTAACGTTTGCCAGCAGAGAGATATTGTCGTAGGAAACAACGTCCAGCGTTGCCTTGAATATGGGGTTGTCGTTCTTGGCTGCATTTTCTGCCCATGTGACTTCTACCCAGCGGTCGGTCTCGATACCGTTCTTCATTGCCTCAATATACTTGGAGCAGTCCTTGCGGTGAACGGAAACGCCGTGACCCTTGGTGATAAAGCCGATGATATCCTCTCCTGGGAGAGGGTTGCAGCACTTGGAAAGCTTTACGTCTATGTTGCTCTCGCCGCCGACGATGATGCCCGTGTTGCTCTTCTTAGGAACAAAGGGAGCGGGCTTTGCTGCGTTGGGAGCGGAGTACTGCTTTGCATAGCTGTCCTTGAGCCTCTGGAGTATTCTCGAAAGAATGATGCCGCCGTAGCCCACAGCCGCATAGAAATCGTCCAGAGTTGCGCAGTTGTGGCGCTTCATATCGTCTGCAAGGAACTTTTCCATATCCTCGGGGGGAACGTTTATGCCGTTGCGCTTGAACTCGTGTTCAAGATCCTCCTTGCCCTTGGCGATATTCTCCTCACGGCGCTCTTTCTTGAACCATGAGCGAATCTTGGACTTGGCTTCGTTGGTCTTGCATATATCCAGCCATGCACGATTGGGGCCGTGGTCGGGAGCCTGAGAGGTAAGTATCTCAACTATTTCGCCTGTCTGGAGCTGATAATCAAGGGAAACAAGCTTTCCATCGACCTTTGCGCCTTTCATTCTGTTGCCGACCTGGGTGTGGATTGCGTAAGCAAAGTCGATTATGGTTGCGCCCGCAGGCAGTGTTATGATATCGCCCTTGGGAGTGAATGCGAAAATATCCTCGGGAGCAAGGTCGCTCTTGATGGTGCGGACGATCTCCTCAACATCGTCGGTTTCCTGCTGGGCTTCGATTATCTGGCGTATCCATGCCAGTCTGTCCTCCAGCTTATCCTTGCCCTTTATGCCCTCCTTGTATTTCCAGTGGGCAGCGATACCGTATTCAGCGGTGTAGTTCATATCAACAGTTCTTATCTGCACCTCAAAGGGGATACCCTCTCTGCCGATAACGGTGGTGTGCAGGGACTGATACATATTTGCCTTGGGCGTTGCGATGTAGTCCTTGAAGCGGTTGGGTATGGGCTTGAACATATCGTGGATTATACCCAGCGCATTGTAGCACTCGTTTACGGTGTTGACTATGATACGTACGGCGTAAATGTCATATACTTCATCAAGACCCTTGCCCTTGATGAACGCTTTTCGGTAAATGCCGTAAACCGATTTTACACGTCCCGACATCTGAGGTTCGGGCAGACCCATTTCCACAAAGCGCTTTGCTATCTGTTCCTTGATGGAGTTGATGAACGCCTGACGCTCGTCGCTGCGTATTTTAAGCATCTGCTCTATCTCGGCATATGCGTAGGGGTCAAGGTATCTGAACGCCAGATCCTCTATCTCGTCCTTGATAGTCCTGATACCGAGACGGTGAGCTATGGGCGCATAGATGTTCATAGTCTCCAGAGCCGTGTTCCTCTGCTTGTATGCGGGACGGAACTGGAGCGTTCTCATATTGTGGAGACGGTCGCAGAGCTTTATTATGATAACTCTGATATCCTGCGACATGGCAAGGAGGATTTTTCTTACGTTCTCCGCCTGCTGTTCCTCCTTGGTGAAAAGGGGTATCTTGCCCAGCTTTGTAACGCCGTCAACCAGCATTGCCACGTCCTGACCGAAAAGCTTTCTCAGCTCTTCAAGGGTGGTGTCCGTATCCTCCACAACGTCGTGGAGAAGAGCGGCACAGATAGTATCCGTATCCATACCCAGCTCCAGCAGGATATATGCCACTGCCACGGGGTGGGTGATGTACGGCTCGCCCGATGAGCGCACCTGATTTGCATGAGCCTTTGCCGCAAATTCATATGCGGAAATTATCTTGCTCAGGTCATACTGCTTTTCATCGTCAAGTATTTTCTGAATAAGCGAATCTATTGTATATACAGTTTCGGATTTGTTGAGCATATGCGCCGCCTCCTAAAGTATGTGATCACTGTGCCGCCAGCCGCCTGAGAGCTTCCATTATGGGAGCCTTCTCCGTGTCGGCTTTTGGTGCGCCCTGAATAACAGATATCCTGTCTGCACCCTTATCGTAAGCCATAAGCCCCGACTGGGCGAATACGTCAAGGCAGATGAGAAATTTGCAGTAGTTCATATCTCCGCCAACCCTCTGGAACAGTCCGAAAGGGGAAATGGTATCTTTTCCGAGAGCCTTGTACACTGCCGCCAGGTCGGCTCTTTCGGGAGTTATGTGGGGAATGAGCCGCCTGTCGATGCGCTCACCTCGTTTAAAGGCATAATATGCTTCCTCGGCTGCAATGAGCTTTGCCTGATTTATGCCTTTTTTTCTGATATCGGCAATGCGCAGATTTACGCTTTTTCTGCCGCCGAAGGTGTTTATCTCGGGGGAAGCAATGACGTTCACCACATCTCCCTTTTTATATGAAAATTCAGCAGTTTTTGTGCCGAACATAAGCGCCGCAAATTTTGTGTTCCCGCCTGTGAGCGTGAGCTTGGTGTGCGCTCCGCCCGTAAGGGGGATAATGTCGGATATCACACAGTCTGAAATAAGGAAAACGGGACGGGGATTTGCTTCTCCGAAGGGTTCGAGGACGTTCAGCCCCTCAATGTTTTCGGTCGTAAGCTCCACGGGAGTTACCGCTCCGCAGACCGTTACCGCAGGGGAGAATGAAACTCCGTCACAGGCAAGGTCATGCGCAAATTCCTGTAGCTTTTCATCAAACAGCGGGATATTTTCTTCTGTCAGAGAAAAGCCGCCTGCCCCCGAATGTCCGCCGAATTTGGTAAGGGTATCGGCTGCAAAGCTCAACGCCTTGAAGATGCTGAAGCTGCCGAATGAACGGGCGGAGCCACGCACCTCCGTGTCTCCCCTGTTGCGTGACATGAGGAAAACGGGTCTGCCGAATTTTTCCATGCACCGTGCCGCAACTATTCCCACAACGCCGTGATGCCAGTCAACGCCGCTGAAAACAAGCACACGCTTGTCCAGCACAGAGGGATTTTCCTTTATTTTTTCGTAGATATCCGCAAGGACTGCGTTTTCGTAATTTTTGCGCTTTGCATTAAGCTCGCATATCTTTTCCGCCAGAGCTTCCGCCTCATCGGGGTCTTCCTCCGTAAGCAGCGAAAGAGCGTCCGAGGGAGAGCCTATCCTGCCTGCCGCATTTATTCTTGGGGCAAGCCCGAAGGCTGCCGATGTGGATGTGTAGGGGGCTTTCAGCCCTGCTTTGCCGATAAGGGCACGAAGTCCCATATTTTCGGTGTTTTCAAGGTAATGGAGACCGTCCCGCACAAGCGCCCTGTTCTCCCCCGTGAGAGGAACAACGTCGGCCACAGTGGCAACGGCGGCAAGGTCGGAAAACTGCTCGACAGCGCAGTCCATATCGCCGCCCTCCATGGCTGCAATGAGCTTCAGTGCAAGACCGCAGCCGCAAAGGTCTTTATATATCGAGGGGCAGTCGGCTCTGTGGGGGTCAACAACTGCCAGAGCATCGGGCAAAGTCTCCCCCGGCTGATGGTGGTCGGTTATAACAAGGGCTATGCCAAGCTCCTTGCAAAGCTCCGCTTCGGCAACGGCTGCAATGCCGTTATCCACGGTGACGATAAGCCCCACGCCCTGCTCTGCCAGCTTCCTGACAGCTCCGCTGTTCATTCCGTAGCCCTCTTCACGCTCGTTGATGTAGGTCATCACGTTTCCGCCGATATCGGTAAGATAGCCTGACAATACAGCCGTGGCGGTAACTCCGTCGCAGTCGTAATCGCCGTATATGCAGATGAGCGTGCCGTTCTCCACCGCTTCGGAAACAGCGTCGCAGGCCTTGTCCATATCACGGATAAGGAACGGGTCGGAGTACTGCTCATCATCATTCTGACCGAAGAAATCGGCAGCTTTTTCTATTGTATCAATGCCTCTTGAAGCAAGGGCTTTGGCGGCGAGAACAGACAGCCCTCCCTGACGGGAAAGAACGTCCGCAGCCGCAGGGTCGGGTGTGCCGATCTGCCATTTTTTTATCAAATAAATACCATCTTTCGTTGTAATACTGATCTGTATGACCGGATACGAGTACCTATAGCTACTCACAATATATTATAGCATTTTATGAAATAATAATCAAGAACATATTATGAACACGGGGGACGGCTGCCTTGACTTGGGGGGCAAAATAATTTATCATAAAAATAAAAATCGCCGAACCCGAAGAGAATTGCAGCGACCTGTATATTGAAAGCTTTCATATGAGGTGCACAGATGGAAAAACACGAACTTACACAATATGCCGACTGTCTGCTGAAAAGGGCGATGCGGAAAACACAGAACATTGCCGATGCGGAGGACCTGGCGGGTGACACGCTCATTGCCGCTCTTGAAGCCATAAGCTGCGGCAATAAGATAAACGACCCCAAGGGCTGGCTTTTTACCGTCCTTGACCGCAGATATTACGATATGCTGAGAAGAAAATACCGCCGTCCTGCGGTGAGCATTGATGTTGACGACGAAATGGTCAGCTCCCCCGCAGAAGAGACAGAACGCTCTGAGGACGCCGAGAATATCCGCCGCTGCCTTGGCAGCCTTACACGGCTCTACCGTGAGGTTTCGGTGCGGTATTATATGCACGGCGAAAGCATAAAGCAGATATCGAGGTCTCTGGGTATTCCCGAAAACACTGTCAAGTCCCGCCTTGACACAGGCAGAAAGCATATGAGAAAGGAATTTGATATGGAAAACTACACAAAGCAGAGCTATGAGCCTGAGACGCTTCTGCTGAGCTTCAGCGGTAAAATGGGCATGAACGGCGAACCGCTTTCCGTTGTGGGCAACAGAAAGATAGAAATGAACCTGCTTATCCTTGCATACGAAAAGCCTGTGACCGTGCCCGAGCTTGCCAAGGCAATAGGCATATCATCGGCGTATATCGAACCGATAGTTGACGCCCTTGTTGACGGCGAGCTTATGAAGCGTGTTTCCGACAGGGTATATACCGATTTTATCATCTTTACACGCAAGGACAGAACGGCAAACATTGCTCTTGAAAAAAGCATTGCCGACAAGCATTACAAAGAGATATGGAGCATTGTCGAAAAAGGGTTGGAGGAGCTTAGAAGTCAGGCGTTTTACATCTCTCAGCCCCAATATGCAAGGCAGAAGCTTGAAAGCTTTTTTGCAGTCCGCACGGTGCAGAATGCTGTGGGTAATATCCGCAATGAGGCTGCTGGTTTTATGCCTTTTGAGAATTATGCCGACAGAAAAAACGGCGGAAAATGGCACGCTATGGGAAACCGCATCACGTCAGATAAAAATGAGACAGACATTTATTCCATCAGCGGCGAGGCTACGGAAGCTTTGGAGGATTACTGCGGAAAAAGGTCGCTGGTAAAGTGCGAATATGACTGTGCGCTTGGAAAGACCCGTTCGGGCTACGGACATTACGGCGTGCTTCCGTGGCAGATGGACAGCCATGAGGTGCTGAAGCTGCTGTATGCCGTTCATTCCCACAGGGAAGCCGACCTGCCCATCATAAATATGCACTGCTTTGACAATATTGACGGGCTTATAGAGCTGGGGCTTCTTGGCAGGGAAAACGGCAGCGTAATAAACACAGTCCCAGTGATAAGCTCCGATGACAGGTGGAAATTATACGAGATCTCCGAAAAGTGCGACACAGATATCTCGGAAAATTTCAGGAACGAGTTTATGAAGCTTATGAAAAATCCTGTGACGCTTCCCGCACATCTGAGATCTGTCCCCAACTGGCAGAGGTATATGTGGTGCTGCTCCTCTCTGCCGATGATGATAATACTTAACGCCCATGATAATGGACTTTTCCTGAAAGGCACTGACCTGAAAAAATCTCCTGTTCCCCCTATGTTCATAGCAGAGGAATAATACAGCTGCAAAAAAGGACTTCTTCCGATAAATATGATTCGGAAGAAGTCCTTGGTTTGTTAGCAAAGTGGAAAGCTATGAAATAATCAAGTGAAATTTGGAGTTAAGCGTACAATATAGCCAATCCCCACCGCAGAGCCAAGCAAAGCAAACAGCAGATACTTGATATCTCATTTATAAAAGTTGATAATTTAAGGCAGAAAACACTCTTATAAAATTGCTCTCAAATTAACCAAAGAACAGCAAATAAAAGAACGGATTGAAGCCCAAACCTGAAAACATAGCTATAGAAAAAGGTGCAAATAGATGAATGGGGTTCGGTCTCCGGCGGCAAG
>ERZ1034920.2015-NODE-2015-length-12090-cov-11.714416_pt1 | contig 12090 bp, 7 predicted proteins | sample MGYA00520688_ERZ1034920 | MGnify/ENA primary metagenome ERZ1034920 (study PRJEB33766, sample SAMN09781785) | gut metagenome | biome: gut microbiome | host: Homo sapiens | place: Madagascar | study: EMG produced TPA metagenomics assembly of the PRJNA485056 data...
ATATTATCTTATTAATAATAAAGAAAATGAAACTTTTTTATTGTATAATCAGCGTAAGAAAAAGATTATTGGAGAGATATTTTTATGGCAAAAACAATATTAACTGGTGACAGACCAACAGGCAGATTACATTTAGGACACTACGTAGGGTCTTTAAAACGCAGGGTTGAACTTCAAAATTCCGGTGATTATGAAAATATCTTTATTATGATTGCAGACGCTCAGGCTTTGACCGACAACTTTGATAATCCGGAAAAAGTTAGACAAAACATATTGGAGGTTGCTCTTGATTACTTATCAGCAGGTTTAGATCCAAACATTTCCACATTATTCATTCAATCTCAAATAGTTGAACTGACAGAACTAACATTCTATTATATGAACCTTGTTACATTGGCTCGTTTGCAGCTTAATCCAACTGTTAAATCTGAAATCCAAATGAGAGATTTCAAATCAAGCATTCCGGTTGGATTCTTATGTTATCCAATCAGCCAAGCAGCTGATATTACTGCATTTCGTGCTGATACAGTTCCTGTTGGTGAGGATCAACAACCAATGATTGAACAAACAAGAGAAATTGTAAGAAAATTCAATCATATTTATAATACTGATATTTTGGTAGAGCCAAAAGCTTTACTTCCTGATAATCAAGTTTGTATGCGCCTTCCAGGAATCGATGGTAAAGCAAAAATGAGTAAATCTTTAGGCAACTGTATTTACCTTTCTGATACAGCAGAAGATGTTCAAAAGAAAATTATGAGTATGTACACAGACCCAACTCATTTAAAAGTTACAGACCCCGGACATATTGAAGGCAATACAGTATTCACTTATCTTGACGCATTCTGTAAACCTGAACACTTTGAACGTTATTGGAACGACTATGCATCTCTGGATGAAGTTAAAGAACATTATCAAAGAGGTGGTTTGGGTGATGTTAAAGTTAAAAGATTCTTGAATAGCATTGTTAATGAAGAATTAGAGCCAATCAGAGCACGCAGAAAAGAATTCGAAAAAGACATTAATTCTGTATACGAAATCCTTATGTCAGGCAGCTTAAAAGCCAAAGAAGTTGCAGCAGATACCTTGAGCAAAGTTAAACAAGCTATGAAGCTTAATTATTTTGATAATATGGAATTGATAACTAAAAAATAGTAAAAAGCAAAGTTTTATCTTTTAAATGGAAGATTAGGCGTTACAGTTTAATCTTCCATTTTGTATTAATTCTTCGTACTCTTTAGTACCTTTATCGGTTCTTCGAGCTTTATTGAAGGAGGTTACTGCGATAAATGCATCAAAACCGATATCTAGCAATTTAAAAAACATAGGAGTTCCTTTGTTCCCCAAGCAATCCAGCACGCCCAGTCCGGTAAAAACTCCAGCCGTTATTTTATTAATTTTAGAAGACCTTTTTCTTTCAGTCATAATCTCGTCAACAGAGAGAACACCATCACCGTTTTTATCGATATTATGAAAATCTCGTCGCCAAAAACTTTTCTCCAAATCTTTAATCTTTGCCTCTTTTAATGTCATGCCAGCATAATATCTATTGTTAGCATCCGTAATTAAAGGACGTTTTTGGGGTGAATTGGATAAACTATTTTGAGAAAAATTAGCAGCATCTACTATCATATTTAAACCTACACTTCTTTATATTTATATAAAGTCATTTTAACTTAAAAAATTGCGCGTTGGATTAAATTTTGTTTACAAATGGGATTATACACCTTAAACTTAACCCTCTTTAATACAAAACCTCTGTAATACTGCCAAAATAAAAATCACAATGAATAAAATATATGCTAAGGCACAAGCTTGGCCTACATCAAAATATTCAAAAGCGTATTTATATGTAGAATAAACTATGACGTTAGTTGAATTGTTTGGCCCGCCTTCTGTCATAACATAAATCAAATCAAATATTTGGAAAGAAGATATTGCAGTTACAAGCGTCACAAAACATATTGTAGGCTTCAAGCTCGGTATTGTTATTTGGAAGAATGTTTCCTTAGCTCCGGCTCCATCAATTTTTGCCGCCTCATATACATTCTGATTTATAGTAGAAAAGCCCGTTAAAAATAGAACTACGTTATATCCGATAAGTTTCCATACCGATACAAATATCAAGACCGGCATAGCAAGACGAGTATCAAATAACCATGTTAAATGGGTTTTAAATAAACTATTAACAAGTCCTATGTTAGGATCAAATATCCAAGCCCAAACTATCGCAATTACAACGGCAGGAGTTATAAACGGTAAAAAGTATATTGTTTTAAAGACTTCACGACCTCTAATCTTCGTATTTAAAATAGAAGCAATTAAAAGTGGAATAATGACTGCAAAAAAAGTTGTCGATATAGCATACACAAATGTATTGATTAGTATTTGCAAAAATTCTCCATCACTTAATATACTCTTGTAATTACTTAACCCGACAAATTTAATCTCATTCAATAAGTCCCAATCCATAAAACTGAGCGTAAAAGAACAGATTATTGGAATTATAATGAATATAAAAGTTCCGATTAGCGCAGGTAAAACAAAAAGAAAACCTGACTGCGTATGAAGTTTATTAATAAAAATAGGACTTTTAAGAGTTTTCATGCTACTATTATATGGGTAAATAAATTGTGTTTGCAAGCACAATTATGTGATTAATGGAGGAGTTATGCTAAAAGAATCAGCTTTTGGAAAAAATGATATAAGAGGAATTTATGGGGATGATGTAACGGAAGAATTATTCTATTACACTGGACGCGGTTTTGTTCAATTTTTGGTAAAAGAAACAAAAAAGCTTCCATCAGAAATTTGGATTAGTGTTTGCAGAGATGCGAGATTGCACTCACCATCGCTTTCAAAATCTTTAATAGAAGGTATTCGCTCTTGCGGCGCTAATGTTGTAGATATGGGATTGGCTCCTACACCTTTGGGTTATTATTCAGAAGTTGTCGGACTTCCGCCTTACATTACAAAATACATGCCGGTTACAGGCGCTATGATTATTACAGCAAGTCATAATCCAAGCCAATACAATGGTATGAAAATGACTTACGCTAAACAATCATTAAATGAAGAACAAATCAAAATTGTTAAAGAATTGACTCTTGAAGAATATCGCTTGAGCATTCCTCCGGTACCTTTTGGAATTCTAAACGAATACGATTTAATTCCTGATTATATAGAAGAAATGACTAAGAAATTTGGTAAAATCGGTGAAGGAATTAAAGTTGTTGTTGATAGTGCTAATGCAACCGGCGGTGTTGTTGCTCCTAAATTATACAGAGCTTTAGGTTGTGAAGTTGTTGAACTATACTCTATGCCGGATGGAAGATTCCCACATCACCATCCAAACCCAAGTGATGAAAAAACATTAAATGATATCAAAAAAGCAGTTGTTGCAAATAAGGCTGATTTAGGTATTGCTTTTGACGGTGACAGCGATAGAATTGGTGTAATTGATTCTGACGGTAATTCAATGACAGGTGACAAGTTGCTTCTAATTTATGCAGAAGATGTTATCAAAGAATACAATGAAAAGGGAATTAAACCGGTTATCGTATCAGAAGTTAAGTGCTCACAAGTACTTTATGACACAATTAATGCAACCGGTGGTGTCGCAGTTATGTGCAAAACCGGTCATGGCTATATCAAATCAAAAATGAGAGAAACAGGTGCTGTTCTAGCCGGCGAAATGAGTGGTCATACATTCTTTAAAGACAAATATTATGGATTTGATGATGCAATTTATGCCGGATGTAGAATTATTGAAATCGTTGCAAGAAAGAAAAAAGAAAATCCTAATTTCAAAATTACCGATATGTTGGCACCATTTGCTTCAATGTATTCTTCTAGCGAAGTTCGTCTTCCTTGCCCTAATTCATTAAAAGCCGGTACTTTAGAAGAATTTCAAAAAGTTATTGCTGAAAATCCTGATTTCTTTGGCACAAATATCAAGGACATTATTACACTTGATGGTATGAGAATCGTGTTTGAAAAAGGCTTTGCATTAATAAGACAAAGTAACACAGAACCTGTTTTCACTTTGCGATTTGAAGCTGATAGCAAAGAAAATGCTCAAAAGTATGAAGATTTGATGGTAAACAAACTTCTTGATATTATCAAAAATCTTTCAACAGCTACTGTGTAATTATAGTAAATATGGGTATAAATAATTGGGAGTAAATTAGAATGTCTAAAACCTTGATATTAATTGATGGACACGCATTGGCTTATCGTCAATTCTTTGCACTGGAAAGAACCGGCATGAAGAATTCTGATAATCAACCGACTTGGGCTGTGTACGGATTTTTTAAGGCAATATTTGATTTACTCTCAAAAATCCACCCTGATTATATAGCTGTCGCCTTTGACGTTGGTAGACGAACTTTTAGAACTGAAAAATTTGAAGAATATAAAGCCAATAGAGAAGCTATGCCGGACACATTAAGAAGCCAAATCGGTGTGATTTGCGAAGGTCTGAAAGCTTTTGATATACCTATGATTACCAAAGAAGGTTTTGAAGCAGATGATATTATCGGAACAATTTCCAAAATGGCATCAGAAGCCGGCAATACGACTCTTATTCTTACAGGTGATCAAGATAGTTTTCAGCTTATAGACAAGGAAGGTACTGTAAAAGTACTAATTCCGACAAAAGGAGAACTTCTTGAATATGATTGGAATAGAGTTTACGATAAATTAGGAGTTTATCCTAGCCAAATCACTGATTATAAGGGGTTAAGAGGAGATACTTCAGATAACATTCCAGGGATTAAAGGTATTGGCGAAAAAACAGCTCAAAAACTTTTGAACAGATATTCTAATTTAGAAGAAATTTTGGCAGATTGCGAAAATATTCCGGAAAAGGCTGTTAAAAATAAAATCTGTGAAGGTAAAGAAATTGCAGTTCTTTCAAAAGATTTGGCTACAATTATCCGTGATGTAGACATCGATTTTGATATTGATAAAGCGACAGTTGAACTGCCTAAAATTGAAAACGTATCTGAATTTTTAAGAAAGATGCAGTTTTATACTTTTATAAAAAATATTGATAAAATTTTAACATCATTTAATCCAAATGCAGCGGTTGAAGAAAATACAAATTTAAGCCTTTTTGCTAATAATAACCAAAGTGAAAATATTCAACAAAACTTGTTTACACAAGCTATCAAGGAAACTGTTGCGGATATAGATTTTGAATACGAAATTGTTGATGCTGATAATTTAAAAAATGTGTTAGAAACTTTATCAAAACAAGAATTACTAGCTTTCAAATTCTATTCAAAAGATGGTGTAATTACGTCAGCATCAATTTCGGATGGAAAAAGTTATTATTTTAATCAAGAGTTGATTGCGGAGCTTAAACCTATAATTGAAAATCCGGATATAAAGAAAATAGGATATGATTCAAAGTCAGATTATCATTTGCTTTTGAACAATGGCTTCAGTCCTGCTGGTTTAGAATATGATGTATTGCTGGCAAGTTATGTAAAAGACCCTAACCGTAAGCATTCTCTTGAAGCTCAAGGATTGGATTTTTTAAACCATATAATTACGGTTGGCGAGGACGAAAAAGCAGCTTGTGACGAGGCTTACACAATTTTCATGCTTTATGATTATTGGATAAAAAATCTTGATGAGCGTGAGCAAAAGTTAGTAAAAGATATAGAAATGCCGCTAACAATTGTTCTTGCGAAAATGGAACATACCGGTGTTGCAATTGATGTTGAATACTTAAAGGAACTGTCTTCTTACATGACAGAAAAGCTTGCAGAGCTGGAAGACTTGATTTATCAACTTGCAGGGGAACCGTTCAATATCAATTCTCCAAAGCAAGTTGCAGAAGTTTTGTTTGACAAATTGGAATTAAAAACAAAAAAGAAAAAATCACGTTCTACGAGTGCTGAAGTTTTGGAAGAACTTGCACAAGAATATGAAATTTGTGAATATATTTTGCAGCATAGAAAATTTGCAAAACTTAAATCAACTTATACAGATGTACTTCCAACGCTTATTAGCAAACGTGATGGCAGAATACATACTACTTACAATCAAGCACTAACAGTTACAGGTCGACTTTCATCTTCTAATCCAAATTTGCAGAATATTCCGATTAGAACAGAAGAAGGTAATAAAATCCGTTCAGCCTTCTGTGCGATGGATAAAGAAAATTCCTTAATAATGTCAGCTGACTATTCTCAAATTGAATTAAGATTGCTGGCTCATGTGTCTGAGGATGAACATTTGATACATGCGTTCACTTCGGGAGAAGATGTTCACACAATGACTGCTTCTAAAGTATTTGGCGTTAAGCCGGAAGAAGTTACCAAAGAAATGCGTAGACGTGCTAAGGCAGTTAACTTCGGCATAGTTTACGGTCAATCTAAGTATGGTTTAGCTAAAAGTATCGGGATTACTAATGCAGAAGCTCAAGAATTTATTGATAAGTATTTCGAAACATACCCTAGGGTAAAAGAATACATGAATAACGAAGTTGAATTTGTTAACGCACACGGATATGTTGAAACAATCTTTGGACGAAAACGTTACTTGGCTGCAGAATTGATGAGTCCAAATTATCAAATTCGAGAATTTGCGCAAAGAGCAGCCATAAACCAACCTTTGCAAGGAACCGCTGCTGATTTAATCAAGATGGCAATGATTGATGTTCAAAAAGAATTGGAATCAAAAAATCTTAAAACAAAAATGATAATGCAGGTTCACGATGAATTGGTGTTTGAAGTACCAAAAGAGGAGCTTGAAACGGTAAAAGAACTAGTACTAAGATGTATGGAACTTAATCAACCTCTAAAAGTACCTCTTGAAGTCGACATTAATTGCGGCTCAAGCTGGCGTGAAGGAGTTTAATAATAAGTTAGGATTACACTTGTAGCTCCATTTTGATGGGGGAAGAATTTTGTAATCACCATCTTGCAACCCAACCCAATGTCTATGAGAGAACGAAAACGTCAATCTTGTAACTCCACTTCGAGGCGGAGCCCGTAATCTTTATATAATTTGGTAATCCCCACCAAGTAGCCGACAGTTGTGTCTACGTGCGGTGGTAAATATACATTAATCTAGTCGTTCCACTTCGAGGCGGAGCCTGTAGTCTTTATACTCTTTTGTAATCTCCACCAAGAAGCCGACAGTTGTGTCTACGTACGTAGTACCGTGCGTAGCACAAAAAAAATCCTTTCTTGAATTAAGAAAGGATTTGGAATCTTTTTTGTAATTCCTCATGTGTAGAAGGTTAGTGTGTAGGTTGTATGAAAGGTTTGTGTTATGTGTTTTCTCTTTTAATATCCTTGTGTTTATTCAATGCTTACATATATATAAAGTATATTTAGGATATAAAATTGCACCACAAAGTATATATTGTTACAAAAGTTTACAAAGTCTACAAGCCTTTATATTTGAGCGTTTTCGGTTAATTTAAGATCTGATGTTATAAAAAAAAGAAATTTTTATTAAAGTTTTTTCAATTTGTGCCGATATATGGTGTAGAATTATATCTGCATAGGAGAAGCCATGAGCAATTACAATAATTATAGTTATCCAAATTATTTACAAAATCAAAACATAAATACGATTACAGCTCAGGGAACACAGGGTTCTGGAGGAGCTGGAGAAGTTGAGAAACAAGAAGGACAAAATCCGACAAAAAGTGATGTTGTAAGCTATGCAGATTTATCAGAGCTTTTGGTAAAAGAGGGAGAAGAAGCTTTTTTACAAAAGTTGAATGAATTAGAAAGTAGCGGTAAAATTAGTAATTTAAGCGTTGTAGAAAATTCAAATAAAGAAAAAACTGTTACATTTAATATGGGAGAAGAAAAATATGTAATGACGGTTCCACAACAAGAGGTAATGTCTGTTGAAGCAATAAATATTAACCCGTATACATATTCACAAGTAAATTATTCTGCTCAAAAAGTTGATAATGGCAAGTATTCTAATGAAGAAATTTTCGCAATGGGATTTGTATCAAATTCTGTTGTTAATAAGTATTTTGATTGTGTTGATGGCGTTTATAGCTTGAAAGAGAACTTGGTTGTAGAAGATTCTATTTCTATTAATTCAATAGAAGATTTACAAAATTATTTGGGTACTGCTGATTATGATACTTGGTTAGATAATCAAAATTTTTACTCTGGCAATGGATTAGATAGTCGCAACGGTATAATTAATTTGAAAAACTATTTCAGTATGGGAGCTAGCCCTATAAACTTGACGAATGATCCAAGCGGCTTCCAGGATTATACGGAGTTGAATTATAATGACGCACTTGTTATGGTGCTTGCGGATTATGGTTATATAAAGAAAGAAGATATAAACCATACGGATTCAAAGAGTTCTCAAGAAGCGTATGAAAATGCTTGTAAGGCATATTATGCAGATATCGCTAATTCATTAGGAAAAGATGTAAAAGACTTAAAAGATTCTGATATTGTTCGTGATTTGTCAGAAAAATGTCCAAGACTAAAAGATGAATTAGAGGAAATTTATTATAACAAACAGTTAGAAACTCTTATTGGTTTTGATAATTATGATGCTTATAACTTCTCAGAAAGCGGCATTCGTGAGGCTTTAAATCTTGATTACGGTACATCAATATATTGTCCTGATTCTACCATAATCAATTATATGGAGAATTTATCTCCGGATAAAGAAAATAGTAAATTAATGCAGGCTATTTATAAAGCTTCCGGTATTGATATTGCAACTGATGATATAAATACTAAACTTCAAAAAGTTAAAACATTCCTTTGGAATTCTACATCCGCATCTTCTCAAGATTCTTGGGAAAATGTATCCGGAGAAAAATATAATGTTGGTGGCAGTTGGCAACAATTACTAGATTTTCTTGTTACAAATAACTATCTAAGTGATCAGGCAACTTATACAGAAGATGAAATTAACCATATATTTACATCCGCACCAAATGCATATTATGACGCAGGAACCGATGATGATGGAAATAAATTATATAAATTAAAACGCGGCAATAGAGTATATTATGATTATAACTACATGCCATCAGCACAGGCTGAAGCATTGGGATATGCAACAGTTACAAATGCAGAAGAATTTGTGAATGCCCTACAAAGTGGTAAAACTATAGTATTAAAAAATGATATAGATATGAGCTCTGTAGAAGGTTACTTATCAATTGGAACAACTGATAAGCAATACCCTGGCAGAATATTCGGTAATGATCATAAAATAAACAACTTTAACGGTGAAATTAATGCCAAAGATAACCAACGTCTAGGCGTTGAATTAGCAGCTAATATTGATAAATCAAATGTTATCAATTATCCAATTGGCAATTATGACGAAGTTGTTGGAAATATAATTTTAGACAATTACGTAAATAATAGAGTTTCAAATTCTAATACTAAAACGGACGATACCAGCGATATAAAATCTGAAAATAGCGGATATGATTTCATTATTGATGATAATGGTCAGAAAGTTACTGTAACAGAAGGTAATTGGCTGGATATAGTAAAATCTAATGATAAATACAAACTTTCTGATTCTGAAAGACAAGAATTAGTACAAAAAGCTTTTGATAAACTTTGGGATGAAAGTTTTGATTTCACAACTCAATTTAGTAACCCTGATACGCCATGGTACAAAATCATTGTAAGTGCTATGGGAGGAACGAATATTAAGGTTAATACCGATATTCAAGGTGCATCATCATTAGAATTTACTCTTGATGGTGACACTTACAGAGTATCTATGAGAAATAAATATTTCAACAATGAAGATAGAGCAATTCTTACTGCAGAACAAGTACAAAAACTTAAAGAACAATATAATTTGGATGATAATGATATTAATGAAATATTTGGTGTTTACAAGTCAAAGAATGATGAAGTACTGGAATATTATATGAATACATCATTAAAAAAATCTGAAATAAGAGATATTGTAAAAAAATATGGCGATGAAAATGGTTATATTAAAAATGCTTCATCTTTAAGTGAAGTTAACGACTATGTAAATTACTATATAAAACAATGGACAAGTACTGCAGCTGATACAACTATAAAAGAAAAAATGCAAAAGAAAGCTGAATTATATGGAATGTCAAAAGGCAATGATGGTCTATATTATTTAGATGGCGAAGCATATAGTTGGGATATTTATAGCAATGATTTTTCTAAAGTTGAAAGTCCTGAATCAGAAATTTCTTGGTATGTTTTAGCTGTTAAATATGCTCTTCAAAATAATTATCGCTTCACTGGTCATTCCCCAATGCTTTGGGAAAAAGACGGCGTATATTATGAATATGACAAAGATAGCAAAACATTTAATAAAACAAATAAATATAACTTATAATATTAATGAAAAAAGCAAGGATTTTAAACTAATTTCCTTGCTTTTTACATAAATTATTTTTCTATTCTCAAATGTCTATTAGGTTCTTCTCCAATAGAGCGACTTTGAAGATTATATTGCTCCACCAGTTCATGCTGTAATTTTCTTGTTTGAGCATTTTGAGGAGCTAAATCTACAAGGCTTGCGCCATCAAGAACCTTTTTAATGCCGGATTTTGCTTCATCCAGAGCTTTTTCTGTTTCATCTGTGTATCCGGTTAAGGATTCTACATCCCCTGGTTGAATATCAAGTGCATCTTTTAAGACTTTTTGAATTTGCGCCATTGAGTTTGTTTTTACATAAAAAATTTGAACACGATATTCTTTAGCAGTACTCAAGATTTTTGCGCCACCTTTTGCAAAGTTTTTGTGCGCAATTACAATATCAGCATCTTCTACATTTCTGATAATTTCTACATTCAGATTCAAACGTTCTATAAGTTTTTCAACAATAGTACGAGAAACCGCATATAGATACAACTTTTTAAGAGGTTTTGCCTGTTCAACATATTTTTGTCTGGAGAATGAGAAATTCATCTTATTATCTTCTGCACTTTGAGGAATAACATTATGAGCATCTTTTGCCCCTACATTTACCCCTGCTTCAGCAATAGGTAGAACAACTTTATCAACATCTTTTTGCTCAACTTTTCTGATTTCAGGACGAATTGGCCATCCTCTCAAGATATAATCAACGGCTTCAGATGTATTTCTGTAAACAGCTAAAGTATTTCTATCAAGAATTTCTATTACAATGTCGAATGTCGGCTGCTTTTCTCTTTCCAAAACAGTTTTCTGCGAAGCTCTTCTTTTTGCTTCATCATCGCCTAATGTTACAGATTGAATACCACCAACTAAGTCTGACAGAGTTGGGTTCTTGATTAAACTTTCCAGACAATTACCATGAGCAGTTGCAATCAACATAACACCACGTTCAGCAATTGTTCTTGCGGCTTGTGCTTCCGGCTCTGTTCCGATTTCATCAACTACAATAACTTCCGGAGTATGGTTTTCAACTGCTTCAATCATAATGTCCTTTTGAAATTCCGGTTGCGGAACCTGCATTCTTCTTGCAGAACCTACAGCCGGATGAGGTACATCACCATCACCCGCAATTTCATTTGAAGTATCAACTATTACAACACGTTTTCCAAGTTCATCAGCAACTAAACGAGAGATTTCTCTTAATTTTGTAGTTTTACCAACTCCAGGAGGGCCAAGAAATAAAATACTTTTACCTTGTGTACAGATATCTTTAATACAAGCAATTGTACCGGTAACAACACGACCTATACGACAAGTTAAACCTACAACCTTTCCTTGACGATTTCTTATTGCACTTATTCTGTGCAAAGTTCCAGGAATACCGGAACGGTTGTCATGTGTAAACTCTTGTAAGTGAGAGGTCACAAATGCAATATCCTCATCATTTACAAAATCACAGGCAAGTTTTTCAATTTTGCCGCCGGCATGACGAACTTCCGGAACTCTACCGATATCCAGAACTATTTCGATTACATCATCTAGTTGTTCACACGATAAATTTTCCACAACTTTTCGGGGCATAACTGCTAAGAGTCGTTCGAGGTCATTTTGAAATTGTAAATTACTCATCATTCTTATATTAAATGCCTTTCTGCTTCCGCATTTGGCTGATAACGCTTCGACTTTGCTCTCCTAATTTTATTATAACATATCT
>ERZ1034920.2016-NODE-2016-length-12089-cov-7.367043_pt1 | contig 12089 bp, 11 predicted proteins | sample MGYA00520688_ERZ1034920 | MGnify/ENA primary metagenome ERZ1034920 (study PRJEB33766, sample SAMN09781785) | gut metagenome | biome: gut microbiome | host: Homo sapiens | place: Madagascar | study: EMG produced TPA metagenomics assembly of the PRJNA485056 data...
GAGAGAAAGAATTATTTTCTTAGGCACTCCAATTGACGATATGGTTGCAAATTTAGTCGTAGCTCAATTATTGTTGTTGGACAGTGAAAACCCTGAAAAAGATATTATGTTATATATTAACAGCCCTGGCGGATCTGTTACGGCCGGTTTCGCTATTTATGATACAATGCAACACATTAGAGCTGACGTTTCAACGATTTGTTTAGGACAGGCTGCTTCTATGGGTGCTTTCTTGTTGTCATCTGGTACAAAAGGTAAGAGAATGGCTCTTCCTCATTCAAGAGTGCTTATTCACCAACCTTTGGGTGGTGCTCAAGGGCAAGCAACTGATATCGAAATTCAAGCTGCTGAAATTATTAGAATTAAGAAATCTTTAAACGAAATTTTGGCTTCTAATACAGGTCAGTCAATCAAGAAAATTGAAAAAGATACAGATAGAGATTATATCATGACTCCGGCTGAGGCTTTGGAATACGGTATGATTGATAAAGTTGTATCAAGAGATGCTATTAAGTAGTAAAAAAGAAAGGAATAGGCTTACAAGGTGATGATATCAAATTGTAAGCCCGATAATATAAAAACATGCCAAAACACGATGATAGTAGATTAAAATGTTCATTTTGCGGAAAATCGCAGGATCAGGTTAAGAAATTAATTGCTGGCCCTGAAGTTTATATTTGCGACGAATGTGTAGAACTTTGTAATCAAATATTAGATGAGGAGTTCTTTGAAAACAAAGATAAAGAAGGTGGCGAAGATATCGAAGCAACTGCAGAAGAAAAGCCTATCCCAAAACCTCATGAAATAAAAGCATATCTTGACGAATATATTGTTGGTCAAGATGATGCAAAAAAAGTTTTGTCAGTTGCTGTATATAACCACTACAAACGTCTAAAACATAACAAAGAAGCTGACGCAGATGATGCTGTAGAAATTCAAAAGTCAAACATTTTACTAGTTGGTCCTACAGGTTCAGGTAAGACTCTTTTGGCTCAAACATTAGCAAAAATGTTAGATGTTCCATTTGCGGTTGCAGATGCTACAACGCTTACTGAAGCTGGTTATGTTGGTGATGATGTTGAAAACATTCTGTTAAGACTTTACCAAAATGCTGAATTTGATTCTGCGAAGGCTGAACGTGGAATTATTTATATCGATGAAATTGATAAAATTTCTAGAAAATCTGAAAACACTTCTATTACACGTGACGTATCCGGTGAAGGCGTTCAACAAGCTTTGTTGAAAATGATTGAAGGTACTGTTGCGCACGTTCCTCCTCAAGGTGGTAGAAAGCATCCGCATCAAGAATTCATTGAAATTGATACAAAGAATATCTTGTTCATTGTTGGTGGAGCGTTTGTTGGCTTAGACAAAATCGTTGAACACAGAGCAGGCGAAGGAACTTCTGTTGGATTTGGAGCAAAAGCCCCGATGACGCAAGTTGAAAAAGAGGCTGCGGCTGCGAAAATGTTGAAAAAATTACAACCGGAAGACTTATTGAAATTCGGTTTAATACCTGAATTTATCGGTCGTGTTCCAGTTTATGCTGTTCTTGATCAGTTGAACGAAAAGACATTAAAAATGATTTTGACAGAGCCTAAAAACGCTGTTGTAAAACAGTATAAATGCTTGTTGGAAATGGACGGTGTTGATTTGGAATTTGAACCGGAAGCAATTGACTTGATTGCTCAAGAGGCTATAAAACGAAAGACTGGTGCGCGAGCTTTGCGTTCAATTGTTGAAGAAATCATGCTTGATGTTATGTATGATGTTCCAACGAAAAACGATATCAAGAAATTTGTTGTTACGGCTGATATGGTTAAGAATCGTAAAAACGCAGAGGTTGTTCCTCTTCCGACAAAGGATGATAATAACAAAGAAATTAGTGCATAGAAAAAGGTGACTTCGGTCACCTTTTTTATTGTTTACAAATTTGAAAAATATCTAATTTTATGTGAAAATGGTTACATGGGGAATAGTAAAACTTTAATTTTAATAGATGGACACGCTCTGGCTTTCAGACAATATTATGCGTTGGAAAGAACAAATATGAAAACGTCGGATGGAACTCCGACTTGGGCTGTTTTCGGCTTTTTTAAAGCTATATTTGATTTATTGAATAATAAGGACTTGAAAGCGGACGCAATAGCAGTTGCTTTTGATGTTAGTCATAAAACATTTAGAACTGAAAAATTCATTGATTATAAGTGTAACCGTTCAGCCATGCCTGACCCTATGAGAGTGCAGATGAAGCTGATTAATGACGGATTAAAAGCTTTTAGTATTCCTGTTTATACAAAAGAAGGCTTTGAAGCTGATGACGTAATTGGAACAATTTCTCGTGAGGCATGTGAACTTGGACACAAGGTTTTGATTTTGACCGGTGACCAAGACGCATTTCAGCTTGTTGACAAAGATGGTTGTGTCAAGGTTATTTTACCTAAAAATGGAGAACTTATTGAATATAATTGGGATAAAATTCATGAAAAATTAGGGGTTTATCCAAATCAAGTTATTGACTATAAAGGCTTACGAGGAGATACTTCGGACTGTATTCCAGGAATTAAAGGAATTGGAGAAAAGACTGCACAAAAACTTCTTGCTCGTTATGGAACATTAGATGCTTGTTTAGCTGATTGTGAAAATATTCCAGAAAAGTCTGTCAGAGAGAAGATTTGTAATGGTATTGAACAGGCCAAATTAAGTCAGTATTTGGCGACTATTGTTCGAAATTTGGATGTGGATTTTGACTTTGACAAAACTAAAGTTGAGTTGCCTGACGTTACGAAAGTGACAGAATTTTTGAAAAAAATGCAGTTTTATACTTTTATAAAAAATATTGATTCAATTCTGTATTCTTTTGATAAAACGGAGCAAGCACAATCTGTTGTTCCACAGATAAATAGTGATGGTTCTGTGCAGTTAGGATTTTTTTCAGAAGTTGTAAGCGACGAAATAAATAAAGAATCTGTATTTGATATTACAAAGAAACTCATTACTGATTCTACGGAATTGAAGAGCTTGGCTGAAGATCTAAAACGCCAATCTCTGATAGCATTCAAGCTTTACGCAAATGTAAAAAATGCAGTTAATTCTGAATTGCTTGGAATTTCTTTTGGGTTTAAACAAGAGCTTTATGCTGATGATAAGATTAAACTAGATGAGAGCAATAATTCTGGATTTAAAGCTTTTTATATTCCATTAAAACATTCAAGTTTAGACAATCAGTTGCGTTTAGAAGATGTTATTCCTGTATTAAAACCTGTTTTTGAAGATGAAAATGTAAAGAAAACAACATATGATGCAAAAACAGAGGTTAATGTGTTGCGAACTTGTGATGTGCATGCAAAAGGTATAATTTTTGATATTGCGCTTGCAAGTTATGTAAAAGATCCTAATAGAAAGCATGAATTGGAAATTCAAGCTTTGGAAAATCTAAATCATGCTGTATCTTCTTATGCTCCGTTTGAAAAAGAAAAGAAAAAGCAACCAAAATTTGAGGATTCTGCGATTGATGCTGTTTTAAATTATGTTGCTGATGAAGAAGCTGTAATTTTGGATTTAACAAAATATTGGATTCAAAATCTAGATGAAAACGAATTGAAATTTCTTTATGAAGTTGAAGTCCCGTTAACTTTTGTTCTTGCAAATATGGAATATGATGGTGTTTCTATTGACGTAAAATATTTATATGAGCTTACATCTTTTATGAATGGAGAACTTGCAAAAATCGAAGAAAAGGTGTTTGAACTTGCAGGTACAAGATTTAATATCAATTCTCCACGTCAAGTTGGAGAAACGTTGTTTGATAAAATGGGGTTGAAGGCTAAGAAAAAACGAGGGAAGGCAACCTATTCAACTAGTGCTGCTGTGCTAGAAGAGTTGGCGGAAGAATATGAGATTGCTCAATTGATATTAGATTATAGACGCTATGCTAAGTTGAAATCCACTTATACGGAAGCTCTTCCAGCATTAATTGAGTGTAAGGATAATCGAATTCATACGACCTATAACCAAACTGTTACAGCAACAGGCAGATTGTCGTCATCAAACCCGAATTTACAAAATATTCCTGTTCGAACAGAAGAAGGTAATAAAATCCGTAATGCTTTTGTTCCAAAAGATAAGTCAAATTCTTTAATTTTGTCAGCTGATTATTCTCAGATTGAATTACGTTTGCTGGCACATATTACTCAGGACAAACATTTGATGGAAGCTTTTAATAATGGAATAGATGTTCATACATTGACGGCTTCAAAAGTTTTTGAAGTACCTGTAAAAGATGTAACCAAAGAAATGCGTTATAAAGCAAAAGCAGTAAACTTTGGAATTATATATGGACAGAGCAAGTATGGTTTGGCAAAAGCGCTTGGGATTTCTAATAAAGAAGCGGAAGAATTTATAAATAAATATTTTGCAACATATCCTAGAGTAAAAGCATATATGGAAGGAATTGTTCAGAAGGCTGAAAAAGATGGCTATGTAGAAACAATATTCGGACGCAAAAGATATTTAGAAACAGAATTGGCAAGCTCCAATGCGATGATAAGAGAATTTGGGAAACGAGCAGCAATCAACCAACCAATGCAAGGAACAGCGGCTGATTTGATGAAAATTGCAATGATAGATTTCTCAAAAAATTTAAAAGAACATAATTTGAAATCAAAAATGATAATACAGGTTCACGATGAACTTGTTGTTGAGGTTTTGAAAACAGAATTAGAAGAGGTTGTAAACTTGGTAAAAGAGGCAATGGAATTAAATCAGCCATTGTCGGTACCTCTTGTTGTAGATGTTAATACAGGTGAATCATGGAAAGAACAATAAAATTATTATTTACAACTTTATTAGTTTTGATGTTAGGCGCATCGAATGTTTGGGCGGAAGAATCAATGTCTTTAAGCACAATGGTAACCCCTCAAAATGTAGATTATAACTTGTGCACAAGAAATTATATTCTAACACCGGAAAAATTATTTTATATGGCAATTGCGAGTATAAATGCAAACCGGTTTACGATAGATGAAATTCAGTCAAAAACGGGGTATATATTGTTTACAGCTGTGGGACGTCAATATTTGGCAAGTGTTGTAAAAGTTGATTCTAGTAAATCAATGCTTAGAATAACTCCAACAAGCAATAATTATTTCTTTGCTCCAGGTATTGTATTGAATGTTTTTAGATACATTGACTTGAACGGTGCGACTCCGGTTTACAATTTGACGAAAATATAGGAAAGGTTTCCAGTATGAAATTTGTAGAAAGGCAATTAGCTTTTACTTTAGCCGAAGTTTTAATAACCCTAGGTATTATTGGAATTGTTGCAGCAATGACTTTACCTAATTTGATTGCAGAGCATAGAGCGCAAGTTTTACAAGCACAATTTAAAAAATCATACTCGCTACTTTCGCAAGTTTATACAATGATGATTGCTAATGGAGAGGATTGGAGCGTAGAAGAGGCTCAAGCAAGAGAAAATTATGCAAAATATCCTGCGTTATATGCACAATATATTAAGGGGGCTAAGGTTCAAGTTACAGGTAATAACGGTTTATGCCAAACTCATTTTAAAAATTATGGATATACAGATATGACCGGGCAGAAGCCATCATCATTACTGTTATGGTTTATTGATGATGGGTATATTGAATTGCCAAACGGTCAATTATGGTGGTTTGAAAATGGAACTGGGCAGCAATACATTACTATAGATATTAATGGATATAAAAAAGCTCCAAATCGCTGGGGATGGGATTTGTTTTCATTTAAATTAGAAGATAATCATTTTATTGGGGAAAAAGATGAAAGAGCGAATTGTAATAATTTACATAATGAAATTTATAATGGGAGACTGTGTACATACTATGCAATGATTGACCCTAATTATTTTAAAAAATTATATAAGAGAAAGCTTGTTACAGAATAAATTTATTCATGATTTCTTTCTAATTTTTCATGCTATATTATAACTATGGAAAGACAAAAAGTTGCTGTTGTGGCAATGAGTGGTGGTGTTGATAGCTCTGTTACTGCGCTTCTGCTTCAACAAAAAGGTTACAAAGTAATAGGCTTGACAGCCAAAATGCAGGATACAAAATCCGCAAGTACAGTTGTACAAAATGCAAAACGAGTCGCTGATTTGCTTGGCATAGAACTTATTGTTTATAATACGATTGACAAGTTTAACGATAAAGTTGTTAACTATTTTATAGATGCCTACAAAAATGGGAAAACTCCAAATCCTTGCGTTGTTTGTAATCAGTTTATTAAATGGGGAACTTTGTTTGATTATGCAACAGAAATTTTGGAAGCTGACGTTTTTGCAACAGGACATTATGCAGATGTAAGATGTGTGGATGGAATATACAAACTTTATCCTGCAAAAGATGAACACAAAGATCAGTTGTATTTCCTATATAGACTAGGACAAAAACAGCTATCAAAAACGATTTTTCCACTTTATCACTTCGAAAAATCTCAGGTTAAACAAATTGCGATTGATTACAATTTACCGCCAAAGGATTCAAAAGAAAGCCAGGATATTTGTTTCATCCAAAAGCCTGTGACAACAAAAAGTTTTTTGGTTGATAAGTTTGGAGTAAAAAAAGGCGACTTCATAGATGTTTTGACCGGTAAAAAATGGGGGATACATCAAGGTTGCTACCAGTATACGATTGGGCAACGTCGTGGAATAGGAATTGCTGCTCCATATCCGTTATATGTAGTTGATATTGATGCTCAAAAGAACATTGTTTATCTTGGTAGAGAAGAAGATAACTATCGCAAAACGCTAAAAGTGGTTGATTTAAACTGGACTTATTCATTCCCAAAAACAGAATTTGATGCGTGGGTTAAAATCAGATATAATATGCCTCACCAAAAGGCACATGTAAGTGTTTTTGATGGCTTTGCCGATATAGAGTTTTATGAAGCGGTAAACTCTGTTACAAATGGACAGTCTTGTGTAATTTATGATATTGAGGATAAACATTTAATCGGTGGCGGATTTATTGTAAGGAATTAAACTATTTACTTTTCCCCTTTATGATTTATTATGTTATTGATAGGGAGAGGAAAAATGTATAATCCAAAATCACACGATGCCGATGAATTTATTTCTCATCAAGAGATAGTTGACACTTTAAAATATGCAGATGAACACAAAAATAATATAGAATTAGTTGATAAAATTTTAGAAAAAGCTAAATTGGGGAAAGGGCTAACACATAGAGAAGCTTCGGTTCTTTTAGCTTGTGATAATGAAGAAAAAAATAATGAAATTTTTGAGCTTGCTAAGAGAATTAAACAAGACTATTATGGTAACAGAATTGTTTTGTTTGCTCCATTGTATTTGTCGAATTATTGTGTGAATGGATGTGTTTATTGTCCTTATCATGCTAAAAATAAACATATTCCACGTAAAAAGTTGACTCAGGAAGATATTGCAAGAGAGGTTGAAGCTCTTCAAGATATGGGGCATAAACGTCTAGCTATAGAGGCGGGTGAAGATCCAGTTAACAATCCGATTGAGTATATCTTGGATTCTATAAAAACAATTTATTCTGTAAAGCATAAAAACGGTTCAATTCGTCGTGTAAATGTTAATATTGCGGCAACAACGGTTGAAAATTATAAAAAATTACATGATGCTGGCATTGGAACTTATATTTTATTCCAAGAAACCTATAATAAAGAAAGTTATGAAACTCTTCATCCAACTGGACCTAAACACAATTATAAGTACCACACAGAAGCTATGGATAGAGCTATGCAAGGTGGAATTGACGATGTTGGTTTAGGAGTATTGTTTGGACTTGAATCTTATCGATATGAATTCACTGGAATATTGATGCATGCAGAACATTTAGAAGCGACATTTGGTGTTGGACCACATACAATCAGTGTCCCTCGTATTAGAAAAGCTGATGATATTGATCCTAATGTTTTTGATAACGGAATTGATGACGATACATTTGCAAAAATCGTTGCTTGTATTCGTATTGCAGTGCCTTACACAGGCATGATTGTTTCAACAAGAGAAAGTGCAGATTGTAGAAAAAAACTTTTGGAACTTGGTATATCTCAAGTTTCCGGAGGGTCTAAGACAAGTGTTGGTGGATACTTTCAGCCAATGCCCGAAAAAGAGGATTCTGCGCAGTTTGATGTGTCAGACAGACGTCCGCTTGATGAAGTAATTAAATGGCTTATGGAATTAGGGTATTTACCAAGTTTTTGTACAGCTTGCTATAGAAACGGCAGAACAGGCGACAGGTTTATGGAAATTTGTAAAGATAAACAAATTCATAATTTCTGCCATCCAAATGCAATTTTAACTTTAAAAGAATACTTGGAAGATTATGCATCTCCAGAAACTAAGGTTGTTGGGGAAGAATTAATTGCAAAAGAACAAAGAACTTTAGAATGTTCTGAGGGTGTAAAATTAAAAGTAGCTGAAGATTTGGGAAAAATCGAAAAAGGTGGAAGAGATTTCAATTTCTAAAGAGATTTAGGTTGAATGTTTTTAATAAATATTTTGGTAAAAGGTTTGTTAATGAATCCGTATAGGTTTGTGCCGACCATTTTTAGAGATTTACCATTTTTGCACATTACAATTATGGTGCGTGATTTGTAATGCGTGCTTATGATTTGACCGACCTTAGGTTTTTTAATCTCATTTTTTTCTAAGATTTTTTGAGTATATTCAGCATCCAAAATTTTCAATTTGTATGGATTTGGAATAAAATACTTAGACTTATAAGTAACATAACATGGAAGCCAAGGGTGTAAAGCTCTAATTCTAGCGTCAATTTGCTCTACTGTTTCTTTCTCAAAATCAAGCATCATATCAATAGGTCTTATGTTCTTGAAATATGTTGCTTTTTCATTGTTTTGTGGAATTGGAATTATTAAGCCATCATTTAGTTTTGTTAAAATTTCTTGACACATGAGTCTAGCTTGGTAAACAGTCCGCTCTTTAAGTTCTTTAGACGTGTCATTTGGCAAAATGTCAATTGTTTTTTGTGCAAGAATTGAGCCTTCATCAAAATTTTCATTCATTAAGTGAAAAGTGATTCCGGAAGTTTTTTCTTGGTGTAAAATGCATTGTAAATAAGGGTTTGGACCTCTATATCTTGGTAAAAAAGAAGGATGAACATTTACCGATGCAATAACTGGAACATCAATAATTTCTTTTTTCAATTTTTCGTGCCAAGTCCCTACAAGCAGTATATCCGCATTTAATTTAATGAGTATGTTTTTAAATTCTTCTGAATTTGCAGATTTACACTTTATTTCAGGAAGTTTCTTTTCTTTGATAAGAGTTACATCATAAGATGTTTTGAAAAAATCTCGAAGTTTAAGTAAAAAATCGGGTATAATAGTGCGTTCGTATCTAAAAACACCGACAATTTCACATTCCGCAGAAAGTGTTCCTTCTATTAAATTAGAAAGCATTTCACCTTTGCCGAGAATAACAACTTTCATTTTGTAACTCCTAATATCTTATTTTGGATGCTCTGTCCATTTCTCTTTTTTGATCTTTGCGAGCGATATCTTCTCGCTTGTCGTGCAATTTTTTACCTTTTGCAAGCCCGATTTCAATTTTGGCAAAACCGTGTAACAAAAAAACTTCCAGCGGAACGATTGTAAAACTGTCTTGTTTTACTTTATTTTGGATTTTTAGAATTTCTTTTTTTGTCATTAAAAGTTTGCGAGTTCGTTCTGCATCGTGATTATATCTGTTTCCTTGTTCATATGGCGAAATGTGGCATTTGTATAAGAAAATTTCATTATCTTCAATTTTACAAAAGCTGTCTTTTAGGTTAATTGCGTTTTTACGAATTGATTTGATTTCTGTGCCAGTCAACACAATACCTGCCACGAATTTTTCTAAAATCGAGAAGTCGTGAAAAGCTTTTCTATTAGTTGTGATAATTTTTTTATCCATAGGTCAATTATAGCATTTATGCGTATTTAAGGCAAGTGTAGATTTTTATAAAAGCTGATGCAGAGAAAAAACAAATTTGAAATATTTAACTATTCATCCCGATATTCTGACAATCGCCAATTAATCGTAGATAAAGCACCTTACCTTATGTGTGACTCCTTTTTCAGGTGGAGCACTGGTTTTACATTTTTCCATTGCAAAAGGACATCTTGTGTGAAATTTACAACCGCTAGGCAAATTGGCAGGTGATGGTAAATCCCCTTTTATAGTTGCTCTTGAATTTATTTTATTAATTTGTGGAACAGAATTCAAAAGAGCTTTTGTATATGGATGATATGGATTTGAAAAAATTTCTTTTGTTGAACCAAGTTCAACGATTTCTCCAAGATACATTATAGCAACTCTGTCGGCAAGGTATTCAATAACACTCATATCGTGCGTAATTAATAAAAATGTTAGATTATAGTTCTCTTTAAGTCCTTTTATCAAGTTTATAACTTGTGCTTGAATACTTACATCAAGCGCACTTACAGGTTCATCCGCTAAAATAAATTCCGGATCAAGTACTAATGCTCTTGCTATTGCAATTCTTTGTCTTTGACCACCTGAAAATTCATGTGGGTATAAGTCTAGACAATTTTCATTTAAACCTACTAGTTTAATTTTTTCTTTAATAATGGCTGAAATTTCTTGTTTTGAGAGCTTAGTGTTGATTATAAGCGGCTCTTTCAAGATCTCTCCGATTTTCATTTTCGGGTTAAGGCTTGCATAAGGATTTTGGAAAACCATTTGAGCGTGTTTGCGGAATTCTTTCAGTTCTTTTTTGTTCTGAGTGAGGATATTTAGACCTTCAAACATTATTTCGCCGGATTTTACTGGTTCAAGTTTTATCAATGCTTTAGCAAGAGTTGATTTCCCGCAACCGGATTCCCCGGCTATTGCAAGAATTTCGCCTTTTTTGATTTCAAGGTTTACGCCGTTTACCGCATGAATAATCTTTTCCCCACCTAAGATTCCTTTCTTGGTTTTATATTCGACAAATAAATTTTTAATTTCAATAAGATCTGAATTTTGCATACAAGAATTCTAGCCTAATTTCAAGAGAAAAGCAATTACTCTTGTGTTGAAAGTGTAAAAGTTTTAATAATACACGTTGGATAGAAAATCAAAAAGTTTATTTGCTAAAATTCTAAAGTTCTCTTCTGCCTTCAATTGCTTTGGCAATAGTGATTTCATCCGCATATTCTAAATCTGCGCCAACTGGTAAGCCGAATGCTATGCGGGATATTTTTACTCCAAAAGGTTTGATAAGTTTGCTTAGATAAAGGCTGGTTGCTTCCCCTTCTACAGAAGGGCTTAAGGCAAGGATAACCTCCCTGACATTTTCATCTGTAAGGCGGTTTAGGAGTTCTTTGATTCTGATATCGTCTGCTCCAATCCCGTCCATAGGAGAGATTAGCCCTTGTAATACGTGGTATAAGCCTTTATATTCATTTGTTTTTTCAATAGCAATTAAGTCCTTTGTTTCTGCAACAACGCAAATTGTTGATTTATCTCTTTGAGAAGATGTACAGATCTCGCAAGGGCTTGTTGCTGATAGGTTGAAGCAAATTTCACATGTTTTTGTGTTTTCTTTTGCATCAATCATACTTTGAGCAAATTTTTCCACTTCAGTTCTTGGCATTCTAAGTAAGTAAAATGCCATTCTTTGAGCAGATTTTGGACCAACTGACGGGAATTTTTGAAAATGCTCTATTAGTGAAGCTATTGATTTGGGATAAATCATTAGAAATTTAATCCTGGGATGTTAATTCCGCCTGTCACAGACTTCATTTTATCTTCCATTGTTTTAGAAGCTTTGTCGCTTGCTTGTTTAATCGCAGAAGAAATAATATCTTCAAGCATTTCTACAGTATCAGAATCAACTGCTGTAGGATTTTCTGGATTAACAGCTTCTGCAGATAATTTGATTGATTTAAATTTTCCTTGTCCGTCGCAGATTACTTTAACAGCTCCGTTCGCAGATTCTCCAGTGATTTCAAGATTTGCAAGTTCTTGTTGAGTGTCTTTCAATCTTTTTTGCAAGCTTTGAGCTTGTTTCATCATTTGCATAATGTTCATAAGTTTTCTCTCCTAAGTCTAG
>ERZ1034920.2021-NODE-2021-length-12064-cov-22.496461_pt1 | contig 12064 bp, 8 predicted proteins | sample MGYA00520688_ERZ1034920 | MGnify/ENA primary metagenome ERZ1034920 (study PRJEB33766, sample SAMN09781785) | gut metagenome | biome: gut microbiome | host: Homo sapiens | place: Madagascar | study: EMG produced TPA metagenomics assembly of the PRJNA485056 data...
TGCCCTTCAGCAGATGGTCGCAAAGCTTCACCTCTGTATATTTACCATCCGAAGCGCCTGTGGTCACCTCATGACGGGAGAAGCTGTAGTTACCCTTGCTGGGAGCTCCATTGAGAGCGAAGACATACTGCTTTCCATCTGCGCTCACAATTGCATGGGATGGCAAAGCGAGACACTGCTGGCTGCCTGTAGCTATCTTTCCGCTTACATACATACCTGCGAAAAGCTTTCCGCCATGGCTATTGCCTGAAGAAGAATGCAGATAACTCTTCACGCTTGCTGCATCCAGCTTTACGTGAACAGCAACGGCTTTCGAATTATCGTTAAAGTATTGGTTCATACCATAAACTGTTCCTGAAAGTTTTACGCCAGGCTGATTGGTCAGGTTTATGGTCACCCGATTGCCCACCTTGACCTTCGCCAAATCCTTCTCGAAGACATTGAGGTTGCATTCCACTGCCTGGGTGTTTCTAATCTTCATCAGAGGAGTCTGCATATCAGCATAACTTCCCAGATTGGCAGTCATCTCGCTCACGATGCCGGAGATAGGCGCATGCAAAGGGAACGCTGTGGTAAACTTGCCTTTGGATACAGCGGAAGTAGAAATACCCATCTGGCTGAGCTGCCTGCCAATACCCAAAAGATTGGCATGAGCCACTTGGTAATCTTTCTTGGTCTGCTGTAAGGTACGCTTCACACCAGCTCCCTGCTTACTGAGCAGAAGTTGACGCTCCAAATCTGCCTTGGCAAGTTCGCACTCCTTGGCAGCAGAGTAATACTCACGCTGAAGACTTACCACATCTGTATTTTCAACGGTAGCAACAACCTGTCCTTTATGAACAAGCTGCCCTTCTTTCACAGAAATAGATTTCACGATACCGCCCATCAAAGAGGCAACATCCCCCATCGCCTGTGCACGCAGTACGAGCGATCCTTTCGCTTCTATGGTGGCATCCATCTCGCGCTCCACAGCCTCACCCATCTTCAAATCTACGGTGCTGACCTGCTTGGCAGTCAACGGAATATGATCAAAATCTACTTCTTCTTCATGCTCATGCTCCTCATGTGCATGAGCCTCTGAACCGGTCTGCTTCCCAAAGAAAGCGAATCCAGCCCAGGCAATCGCCGTAACGGCGACAATCAAAATTACTCTTTTCATGCTTGTATTTTCCTTCTATTTTATAATTTTACACTACAATTTCACGCAACGGATCTTATCAAAAATCCGTTGGCAAAAGTACACGAAAAATCTTGCAACTCAGTTGCATTCGAATCTTCAAATCGATTTTTGCAACCAAGTGGCAAACTTGTAAAATCATAAAATAGAAGGAGGTCCCCGTCTGCTATAGCCTGCCGCCAGTTCCTCTGCAAGAGGAGAAGCTGCCACATGCTGCCATCTCACTGAAATGAGTGAGAGACGAGGGAGGGTTAAAAGGGAAGAACAGGACAGGACCACAAGCTGATGGTTCTCATCAACCTGCAACTTGCGGATACCCTTCACCATCTTGGAATTGACGACAAACTGATGCATTTGACGAACGCTACAGTTCTCACGGTCGCTATCATTTTCCTGATCATGATGGTCGGTATGTTCATCATTGATGTTGCCATCCTGCTCACATTGCTCCTGAATCATACAGATACGCCCCATGTGGTGATGATGGGTCATCACCGTGGATAGCAATATGCTCAATGTAGCTATCCAGAGGCTGAATATGTATAATCTTCTTTTTCTCATTCGCAATTTGGCTACAAAATTACAGTTTTTTTGCAATATTACCAAGACGACGTGATGATTTTATAGCATTTTTTCTAAAAAAAACTAAAAGACAAGTATCCGTACTTAGTTCATAGCCGTATTTAAAATTAAATTTAGTATCTTTGCAATCAAAATTAGTACATAAATAAAAATGAAAAAGTTTATTGCAGTTTTACAGTTACTCTTAGTAGTAATGTTGGCTCATGCGCAGATGATGAACCCTGTGAAGTTCTCTACATCGCTCAAGACCAACGGAACCGCTGTAGCGGAAATCGTGTTTAATGGAAAGATTCAACCGGGATGGCATGTTTATTCTACAGGTTTGGGCGCAGACGGACCTATTTCAGCCACTTTTAACGTAAACAAGCTTGACGGTGTAGAACTCGTAGGCAAGTTGCAGGCTCGTGGCCATGAAATTTCAAAGTTCGACCCTCTCTTTGAGATGAAGTTACGCTTCTTCGAGGGTAGCGCTACTTTCGTACAGAAAGTGAAGTTCACCAAGCCTAACTATCTTATCGATGCTTATTTAGAGTATGGCGCTTGCAGCGACCAGAATTGTCTTCCTCCTAGCGAGGCAAGCTTCAAGCATAGTGGTAAATCTCCTGCTGTAGATGGCAAGGATGCTGTCAGCCCTGAAGATGCGAATGCTAACGGAAAGGCTGAAGATCCAGCAGCTATCGCTAAGGCGAAAGCAGACTCTTTGGCTCAGCTTGCCGTAGCAGAGAAAGTAGATAGCACAGCTAATATTGATTCTTCATTCTCTGTAGATGGTGATGATGCTAAGGCTTGGTGGAAACCGGTTGTAAAGGAGCTTCAGGCGTTTGGTGGCAACAATGACATTGCCAACCATTCACTCTTCTATATCTTCATTATCGGTTTTGTGGGCGGTTTGCTCGCTCTTGTAATGCCATGTATCTGGCCTATCATTCCGATGACAGTAAGCTTCTTCCTGAAGCGTGCCAAGAATGACAAGAAGAAGGGTATCCGCGATGCCATCACTTATGGTTTGAGTATTGTCATCATATACTTGGCACTCGGTCTCACCGTTACAGCCATCGCAGGTCCTAGCACTCTCAATGCGCTTAGTACAAGTGCCGTGTTCAACATTATCCTCTTCTTGCTTCTGGCAGTCTTCGCATTCTCATTCTTCGGATGGTTCGAAATCAAGTTGCCAGACAGTTGGGGTAATGCTGTAGATAATAAAGCTTCCAGCACAACCGGACTCATCAGCATCTTCCTGATGGCGTTCACACTCGTGCTCGTAAGTTTCTCTTGTACCGCTCCTATCATCGGCCTGCTTCTGGTACAGACAGTTACATCAGGTGACTGGTTGGCACCAACCATTGGTATGTTTGGTTTTGCCCTTGCTCTCGCCTTGCCATTCACCCTCTTTGCACTCTTCCCATCTTGGTTGAAATCAGCTCCTAAGTCTGGTTCCTGGATGGAGACCATCAAGATTGTGCTTGGTTTCATTGAGCTTGCTTTCTCTTTGAAGTTCTTGTCTGTAGCAGATTTGGCTTATGGCTGGCACATTATGGATCGCGAGGTATTCCTCTCACTCTGGATTGTCATCTTCGGTCTGCTCGGTCTCTACCTGATTGGCAAGTTGAAGTTCCAGGTAGATGCCATCGGCGGTGACCTCAACAAGCCAATGCCAGTAGCTTGCATTATGCTTGGTCTTTGTTCCTTGGCTTTCTCTGTTTATATGATTCCTGGTCTTTGGGGTGCACCTTGCAAGGCAGTAAGTGCTTTTGCCCCACCAGTAAACACCCAGGATTTCAACTTGAATACCAAGGTGGTAGAACCTGCCTATAAGGACTATGAGGAAGGTATGGCTGCAGCAAAGGCAGCAGGCAAGCCTGTACTGATTGACTTTACCGGATACGGTTGTGTCAACTGCCGTAAGATGGAGGCTTCTGTATGGACAGACCCTAGTGTTACTGACATTTTGACAAAGGACTACGTACTCATCTCTCTCTATGTAGATGACAAGACCCCATTGCCACAGCCTATGGAAGTGACTTTCAATGGCGAAAAGCGTACATTGAGAACCATCGGCGACAAGTGGAGCTACTTGCAGGCAAGCAAGTTTGGTGCTAATGCCCAGCCATTCTACATTCCTGTGGATAATGAGGGAAATCCTCTGAACGCTGCATTCAGCTTCAAGGAGGATGTCAGTGCTTATCTTGACTTCCTGCATAAGGGTCTTGATAACTATCGTAAGTAATAATTAACTTTTCATAAGGCGGGAGTGGCATGTTATTTGCTGCTCCCGTTTTTGTAATTAAAGTATAACACTATAATTTGTAATTAAAGTATAACACTATAAAAAGAGGCATTTATGAACAATAAAGAAGTTCCAGTCCTGCTTTTGACAGGCTATCTGGGCAGTGGTAAGACTACCCTGCTCAACAAGATTTTGGCTAACAAGAAGGGTATCAAATTTGCCGTTATCGTCAACGATATCGGTGAGGTGAATATTGATGCAGCTCTCATAGAGAAAGGTGGTGTGGTAGGTCAGAAGGATGATTCCCTGGTTTCACTCCAGAATGGATGTATTTGCTGTACCTTGAAGATGGATCTTGTAGAACAGCTCAAGGAAATCGTAGATATGAAGCGTTTCGACTATATTGTAATAGAGGCAAGCGGTATCTGCGAGCCTGCACCTATAGCACAGACCATCTGCTCTATCCCATCCCTGGGTCCTCAGTATATCAAGAACGGTATCTTGCGCCTAGACAGCATCGTTACTGTAGTTGATGCACTTCGTATGAAGGACGAGTTTGCCAATGGTTCTGATTTGATGAAGCCAAACCTTGATGAGGAGGATCTCGCTTCTCTCGTCATCCAGCAGATGGAATTCTGTAACATCATCCTTCTCAATAAGGCAGCAGATGTAGAGCCTAAGGAGTTGGAGCACCTGAAGCAGATTATCCGCGCTATCCAGCCTAAGGCAGAGATTTTCGAATGTAACTATGGTGATGTAGATCTCGATCTGATTGTCAATACTCACAAGTTTGACTGGCAGACTGTTGCATCATCAGCAGGCTGGATTCAGGAGATCGAATCTGAACGAAGCGGAGAAGAGGACCATGAAGAAGAAGAGCATGAGCATCATCACCACCATGATGAAGACGATGACGAGCACGAGCATCACCATCATGATGAAGAAGATGACGAACATGAGCATCACGATCACGAGGATCATGAACATGGTCACCACCACCACCATCATCACGATCATGACCATGACCACGAAGGTGGCGAAGTTGAGGAATATGGTATCGGAACCTTCGTATATTATCGCCGCAAGGCATTCGACCTGGGTCTCTTCGATGAGTTTGTTGCAAGAAAATGGCCTCGTGACATCGTTCGCGCCAAGGGTATTTGCTATTTTGCAGATGAACCAGATATGTGCTATGTTTTCGAGCAGGCTGGTCAGCAGAAGACAGTCAAGCAGGCTGGTCAGTGGCTCGCAACAATGCCAGCCGACCAGCTCGCAGAACTGCGCAAGAACAATCCGCAGCTCGAGAAGGAATGGGATGAGAAACTTGGTGACCGTATGATCAAGATTGTATTCATCGGTCAGCACATCAAGGACCAGAAGGATGCTATTATCGCCGAACTTGATAAGACTTTAGCACTCTAAGGGAAGTCGCCCTGTCAGGCAAAAGCATGAAGAGATTTATGTTTTTTGTCCTCACAGGGCGTTATATTTTACTTGTAAGACTTAAGAGATAATAGCGCATTTTAACTACCGAAAAGATGAAAAAAACAGAAATTAAAGGAAAAATGCGGGTAAAAATGCAGTTTTTTCTTCGTTTGTACTTTTAATTCGTTTTTTTTTGTTAAATTTGCACCCGATTAATAAATAATTAAGTGAATATACAAAGAAATGAAGACCGATTTTCGACCTGCATATATTAAGGACTTTGAGGCGTGTTGGAACATCATTGACCAGGCTCGTCGCTCTATGATCGCATCAGGACGTCATCAGTGGACTAATGATTATCCTGCCGAGCACGATATAAAAGACGACATCAACAATGGTAACGCATACGTACTTACCGTAGATGGCGAGGTGGCTGTCTATGGTGCAGTAGCACTCAATGGTGAGCCACAGTACGATTTTATCGATGGCGACTGGCTTACCACAGGCGATTATTATGTAATACACCGCTTTGCTACGTTGCCTAAATATCAGCGTGAGGGTTTCGCACGTATATTTATTAATAAGGTGAATAGTCTCTGCGAGGTAGAAAAGGTTCCTAGCATCAAGGTAGATACCAATTTCGATAATCTTCCGATGATTAACTTGCTCTCTTCTATGGGCTTCTGCATCTGCGGAAGAATCAACTATGGGAACAGAGGTATGCGCTTTGCTTTCGAAAAGCAAACGATACAGCCACAAATACAATAACGATTTACAGACATTATGGAGGATAAATTAAATAGAATGAGAAGCTTGGTCAATCAACTGAACCAAGCTTCTGATGTTTATTATAACGGCAAAGGTGAAATCCTTACCGATTACGAATGGGATGCCCTGTTCGACCAACTCAAGAAGCTGGAAGAGGAAACCGGCGAAATTCTCCCCGATTCCCCTACCAACAAAGTTTCTGAAGATACTATCGTCGGTCAGAAGGAAGAACACGAGTTCGCAGCTCTCTCTCTGGCAAAGACCAAGAAGGTCAGCGACCTTGTCAAGTGGGCAGAAGACCGCCCTATCTGGATATCCTGGAAGCTGGATGGTCTCACCTTGGTTGTGACATACGACAATGGCAAACTAACCAAGGTGGTAACTCGCGGTAATGGTCATATTGGCACCAACATTACGCATCTGGCACCAGCTATCAGTGGTATTCCGCAGTCCATCAGCGAAAAGGGACATCTCGTGATTCGTGGCGAGGCTGTCATCTCCTATGCCGACTTCGAGCAGTTTATCATCGAAAGCGAAGGTGATTACGCCAATCCCCGCAATCTTGCATCCGGATCTCTTTCTTTGAAAGATGTAGAAGAAGTAAAGCAGCGCCATATCCAATGGATTCCTTTCACCCTGGTTTATTGCGAACAGGAAATCACATCATGGGGCAAAAGAATGCTGTGGTTGGAAGAACAGGGTTTTCATCCGGTAGAACGCCAGAAGATAGAGCAGCCAACTTCTGATAACATCCAAAAGGAAATTGATGCTTTTACAGCTAAGGTGACCAACAAAAAGAATCCTTTCCCTGTAGATGGTCTCGTCATCTGCTACGATGATACCTCCTATGCTGCTACTGGTTCCGTAACAGGTCATCATGCAACAAGAGCCGGTTACGCCTTCAAATGGCAAGATGAGCACGCCGATACCGAACTCGACCACATCGAATGGTCGTGTGCAGCCAATACCATCACTCCTGTGGCTGTCTTCAAGCCTGTAGAACTGGAAGGCACAACTGTTCAGCGAGCATCTCTCTGCAATGTAAGTGAATGCGAGCGTTTGGGTATCGGAGGCAAGGGAACCCGATTGCAGGTAATTAAGGCTAACAAGATAATTCCGAAGGTAATCAATGTAACAGAATCACTGGGTGTCTTTGAAATTCCTAGAGAGTGTCCTGTCTGCCATGCTGAAGCTATCGTTAGAGAAAGCGAAAGCGGTACGAAAACACTGCATTGTACCAACCTTCAATGTGCGGCGAAGCAGTTGAAGAAGTTCACGAGATTTGTGAGCAAGGAAGGTTTGAACATAGAAGGTATTTCAGAACAGACCATCTGGAAGCTGGTAAACGAAGGCCTGATCAGTGAGTATGCAGACTTTTATCATCTTTCCGATCATGCCTATGTCATCTCTTCCTGGGAAGGATTCGGAAAGAAGAGTGTAGGCAATATGCTGGAAAGCATCCGCAAAAGCCGAAATACAGATGGTCGTCATCTGCTCTATGCACTGAACATCCCGCTGTGTGGAGGTGATGTCGCCAAAAAGCTGATTGAACGCTATCCTGTCAAGGAACTGATAGAAACCGCACGGCTCTGTATGTTTGATGATGAGTTTGCCAGCATCGACGGTATCGGTCCTGAAAAAAGCGCCAAATTCATCGCCTGGTTCAAAGACGACAACAACTTCGCTCATGTACAGCACCTGATGAAGGAACTGACCATTACAGAACAGGCACCTGTAGAAAAAGGCACGCAGTGTGATGGACTAACCTTCGTTGTAACGGGCGATGTTCATCATTATAAAAACCGCAACGAGTTGAAGGCCTACATCGAGAGTCAAGGTGGCAAGGTGACGGGTAGCGTAAGCAAGAGTACCAACTATCTGATTAATAACGATGCTGCCTCGCAGAGTTCAAAGAACAAGAAGGCTCATGAACTCAACATTCCTATCATTACAGAAGATGAGTTCGTTGAGAAATTCGGATAAAAAGAAATCCCTTAGACTTCAACAAGCCTAAGGGATTTTTATTTGGTTATTCTTGAATTAGTGCGTTCCGCAATATTGACCCATAAAGAGGATACCGCCACTCTGGCTATCCTGAATCATATACACAAATGGACGGTCAGCGATGAACTCCACATTTCTTGTCTCCTCAGGTGCCATGGCTGTCAGCATCACGGCAGCTGTTACTGCAGCAGCCTTTGTTCCCTGCTCATTCACCTCTATCTTTGCCTTCTGAAGCATCTTGCTTACAAAGAAATTGCCGTCAGCAAAATGACTGAAGTTCGCTTTGCCTGCCACAAACATAGAAGGAGCACCCAAATCACTGATGATCGCATTCAGAGGCAGTTCCTGCTCGATGGTAAATTTAGGCAATTTAAGATTTACCATACAGTTTTCCATATTCTGCGAAATCTGATTCAGCTTCTCTTCATCCAGACCTTTCATCATTTCCTGGATATTCTTGCCCTCATTTGGCAGAAGTACCAGCATGCGATAGCTACCATTACCATAAGGAAGATCTACAGCCTTGAAATCCTTGTTCTCAGCATAGAAGAGCTTCTTTACCTGATGCATCATTTCTACTTTCTGAATATCACGTGTATAGCCACGGAAGTTCTCCAGCTTAGTGTCCTTGGCATTGAACTTGTTCTGCCATGTTCCCTTGAAATAGATGGCATTCATCAAATACGATACTGCATCGGCTGAAACCTGATCAATAATGCGGGGAATCATGCCGTTGGTCTTTTCCTTGCACCAGCCATTGATGCGGTCAGTTGACTTGGAAGAGGTGAAATCAAGACTTTCGATACCAGCCAAATAACTATCGCTCACTTTCTGACAGAAATCCTTGTTGAGCTGGAAGTTCTTGTTTACGGCAATGTAATTAGCTATATTCACGGTTGTCTGCTTATCCTGCTTGTTAGCAGTAAGAAGCATAGCCTTATAAAGCTCATTCAGATCGCTGACTGAAACTCCCTCGCAACCGATAGCTTTCAATATCTCCTGTTGAGTAATTCCATCCGCACCATTTGCCAGCATTCCCATCAGATAAGATACGCTCATAGGTGAAATCACCTTAGACTCCATATCTGTAACCTTATTGAAGAGGCGAAGCGCAAACGCATTGTTCCTCTTCACAATATCCTGCTGGGTGTCAGAAAGAACAAGATAGCTATTATCCAAATCCTCTTCATTCTTACCCATTTCGCTGTCCTTGCTTACATTGGAATCACCGTTTATTTTCTTGCTGCTAGCACAAGAAGTCATAGCCATTGCAGCCATCATCATCAAGGCTGCCATAGTTATCTTACTGTCATTTCTCTTTTTCATAATCTTTTAATTTTGTTGATAATCTGTCTATGAAATGCAAGTTGCTGCGATTCCTTGCATCGGAAGGCTAAAATTTAAGACTCGTTAACTGCCTCCTTACCTGGCAACACACGCAAATGATATCTGTTACCATCAAAGTCAACACGCATCAGACTCTGAGGTTTGGCTATCTTGGCTAACTCAAGAGCCACATGCCCCATCGTTCTGCGAAGATTCAATTCGATACAAGATACAAGCTCTAACTGGCCATCCTTTGCAGCAATCATCATATCTACTCCAAATGGTCCGTTATAGTTTTCCTTTAACGCGGGTTCAACTATATCTATAATTTTCTGTCTTGCAGAGAGAAGCACATCTTCACTGATGTATTTCTTCATCATTTCAATCTTCTCTTCTTCAGAGCAGAGCAAGTTGCCGGTATAGGCATTCTTGACGGTATCGAAGAGCGAGAGTCCCAGATAGTGTACCTTGCCGTCACGCATCTCGAATTCCATACCAAAATCTTTCACCTTATTATAATATGGCTCTACGGTCACACCACCCTGTCGGAAGATGATGTTGCTTACCCAGCGTTGGAAAGCCGGATATTCACCATTTGTCCGAAACTCATCGGTAGAAACATATTTCACGCCTCTTCCACTGCTGCTCCAAGGAGCCTTGACTACAGCCTTGCCCCACTTCATCACGCATTCCTTAACCAGAGCAAAGTTATCTGCATACACTACATTCTGCTGCAGATGTTCAGCAGCCCATTGGCGGCTGCTTATCGCGCGTACCTTATCTAATACCTCATCAGTAGGCAGCATAATCTCTGGCAAACCGATACGTTCCAGCTCGCCTTTCAGACTCAAGTCCCATCCCCAAGGATGCACGCAGTCTATAAACTCCGTCTTAAGCAGATGCTCAAGCTGCAGTTTGGTTATAAACTCAACTTTTTCCAACAGGTGTTCTCCAAAATGGCGCACCTTATCGCGTGCATTGTCTATGTCGTCAACAAGCACCAAGTCACCCTGATCTGCCCACAAGGCAGGTATGAATGCAAGGTCGCTTCGCAACTGTCTTCCTGCATGTGGAGCGGTAAACTGTCGCAAATGAGCGGCCAATGCCAAATCGTGTTCTGGATTGAAGATATGTAGTTTCATACTGCAAAGATACAAATTATTGAGATAAAAACGGCAAAAGAAGGTAAGTTTTACTTAGAAAAGTGCTAAATAATGAAAAAAATGTTAGTTTTTGCTATCTAGAGTTTGCAAATTTAAAATATATTATTACCTTTGCATCGTAAAAAACAAATATGAATCAATATTAAACGCATGGAAGAAGCATTCTTCAGAACACATACATACCTAGTTGAGCATACAGATGCTCCAGTCAGACGAACCTTGATGGATGAGATTGACTGGAACGATCGTATGATTGGCATCAAAGGCACTAGAGGCGTAGGCAAATCTACCTTTCTCCTCCAGTATGCCAAGGAACACTTTGGACCATACGATCGCAAGTGCTTGTATGTGAACATGAACAACTTCTATTTCCAGAGCAGAGGTATTGCCGATTTTGCAGGTGACTTTGTGAATCAAGGTGGACGCACACTTCTGATAGACCAGGTTTTCAAGCAGCAGGACTGGAGCAAGGAGCTCCGCAAATGCTACGACTTGTATCCTGAATTGAAGATTGTGTTTACAGGTTCCAGCGTCATGCGCTTGAAGGAAGAGAATCCAGAACTCAATGGAATCGTGAAGAGTTACAATCTCCGAGGCTTCTCATTCAGAGAATATATCAATCTGAAGACGGGCAACGATTTCCAGCCATACGAGCTCGAAGATATTCTCCGCAATCATGAACACATCATCAAGCAGATCCTTCCCAAGGTGAGTCCGATGAAATACTTCAATGATTATCTGCATCATGGCTTCTACCCATTCTTCTTGGAACAGCGTAACTTCACAGAGAATCTACTAAAGACAATGAACATGATGACCGAGGTTGACATCCTCCTCATCAAGCAGATAGAACTGAAGTATCTGCCAAAAATAAAACGCCTGTTCTACGAGTTGGCTGTCGAAGGCGCCAAGGCTCCCAACGTGAGCCAGCTGGCCGAAAGCATCAATACAAGTAGGGCAACCGTGATGAACTACATTAAGTATCTGGCTGATTCCAGACTCATCAACATGATCTATCCGGAGGGACAGGATTTTCCGAAGAAACCGTCTAAGGTGATGATGCATAATACTAACTTGATGTACGCTATCTATCCTATACAGATTGACAAGCAGGAAGTGATGGAAACATTCTTCGTCAATTCACTTTGGAAAGACCACAAAGTTCACCAGGGCGGCAAAGACCACTATTATACAGTGGATGGCAACAGGAAATTCAGAATCTGTGATGCACAAACTCCCAACAAGATGCGTAGTAATCCAGATACCATCTATGCCCGTTACAATACTGAGGTGGGCAAGGACAACAAGATTCCGTTATGGCTCTTGGGATTCCTGTATTAACGAAATTTCGAAAAGAAGAATTAAATACAAAACATTTTTAATATTTTATCT
>ERZ1034920.2023-NODE-2023-length-12057-cov-5.499583_pt1 | contig 12057 bp, 9 predicted proteins | sample MGYA00520688_ERZ1034920 | MGnify/ENA primary metagenome ERZ1034920 (study PRJEB33766, sample SAMN09781785) | gut metagenome | biome: gut microbiome | host: Homo sapiens | place: Madagascar | study: EMG produced TPA metagenomics assembly of the PRJNA485056 data...
ACTGGATCGTGAAGATCCGGGGAGCTTTTGAAAGGAGATATGACTTATGTTAATGCCTAGTATTTTTGGAGAAAATTTATTTGATGACTTTTTTGGAGATTTCCCATTCTATTATGATGACAGAGCAATGAAGGATGCAGAGAAGAAACTTTATGGACATAAAGCAAATCATGTAATGAAAACTGATATCAAGGAAATGAATAACGGATACGAACTGGTTGTAGATCTTCCAGGATTTAAGAAAGATGAAGTTCATGCAGCACTTGAAAATGGTTATCTGACCATCAGTGCAGAGAAAGGTCTGGATAAAGATGAGAAGGAAAAAGAGACAGGACGTTATATCCGCAGAGAACGTTATGCAGGTGCCTGCAGTCGTAGCTTCTATGTAGGTAAAGAAGTACATCAGGACGACATCAAAGCAGAATTCAAACATGGTATCCTGACATTATTTGTTCCGAAGAAAGAAGCAAAGCCAGCAGTGGAACAGAAGCACAGCATCTCCATTGAAGGATAATAGATGTTAAGTTACAGCAACGGGAGGTCAAATCTTTTGGCTTCCCGTTGTTTGCATAATGAGGATTGCAGAAATATGAAGTCAGGAATGATTGCGTTAGAATGTGTTTATGAGGGAAGGTGATGATATTGAAAAGAGACTACTATGAAGTTCTTGGCGTGAACAAAAACGCAGATGCAGCAACGATTAAGAAAGCATACAGAAAACTGGCAAAGAAATATCATCCGGACAGTAATGAGGGAAATGCTTCGGCAGCAGAGCATTTTAAGGAAGTAAATGAAGCCTATGATGTTCTGAGTGATGAGAAGAAACGTAAACTGTATGATCAGTTTGGCCACGCTGCTTTTGAAGAAGGTGCCGGTAATTATGGAAACGCACAGGGCAGCCCGTTTGGCAGCGGTTTTGGCGGAGCACAGGGCAATCCATTTGGCGGTGGTTTCCATGGCTCGTACAGTGATGGCAATGGTTATCATGAATATCATTTTGAAAATGGCGAAGATATGGATGATATTCTGAAGAACATCTTTGGTAGTGGATTTAAGAAGAGTAAATCATCTGGTGGATTTGGAAGCGGTGGATTTGGAGGCAGTGGCTTTCACGGAAGTGGTTTTGGCGGTTTCGGCAGTGGTTTTGGTACAGGCGGAAGTGATTTCCGCAGTCAGGGCTTTGGTGGTTCTTACAGCAGTAAAGGTGAGGATCTTCATGCAGAGGTTACTGTCAGCTTTGATGAAGCTGCTTTTGGCGGTAAGAAGGTTATCCGCCTGCAGAGCAGCAACGGTGGCGTCCAGAATTACGAAGTCAATATTCCGGCAGGTATTGAATCAGGTAAATCTATCAGACTTAAAGGAAAAGGCTATCCGGGAGTTGGCGGAGGTGAAGCCGGTGATCTGCTTCTGAAAGTAAATGTTCAGGATAAACCCGGATATAAACGGGAAGGCAGAGATGTGTACACAACTGTAAATATCCCATTTACAACAGCAGTATTTGGCGGTGAGGCGAAGGTTCACACTATTTACGGTGATGTTCTCTGTAACATTAAACCGGGTACTCAGTCCGGAACGAAGATACGTCTGAGAGGCAAAGGTATTGTTGCAATGAATAATCCGTCTGTACACGGTGATGAATATGCAACTGTACAGATTGAAGTTCCGACAAATCTGACACCGGAAGCAAGACGGAAACTGAAAGAATTTGAGCAGGAATGTAATGGAAGCCGCAGAAGCCGTGGATTTGGCAGCGGGAGTGCGGCGTGAAGAGTAATCAGAAATATTTTTGAGAATATAGTGAAGCAATTTTACAGAGAAACGAAAAGGATACATGCACAGTAACATTACCGTGTATGTATCCTTTTAGCATAATAGGGAAAAATATTCCATGAGCTTTTTCTGATATAAAACTTTGCTTATCTGGGTTCTTTTCCATCACGGAAGAGCATCATCATTTCCTTGGTCAGGCTGATATTATTGCCCTGATCCGGGATTTTGTCACGTTCTACCCACTGTGCCATGGAGAGCTCTTCATGGTCAACGGTCAGGGTATCATCGCCGTCCACATCACAGAAGAATCCGAAAAGCAGGGTACCGCTGAAGGACCATGGCTGGCTTTTGTAATAGCGGAGATTCTTTACCTTAAGGCCAACTTCCTCCATTACTTCTCTGTGAACAGTTTCTTCAATGGTTTCTCCGATTTCTGCAAAGCCTGCGATAAGGGCGTAACGCTTAAATCTGCGGCCCTCATATTTGGAAAGAATGATTTTATCTCCGTTTGTGATTCCTACGATTACTGCAGGACACAGGACAGGGTACTCCTGATTGCCGCAGGAAGGGCATTCCATCATACGTTCTTTTTGGCTGTGCAGCATTGGTTCTCCACAGCAGCCACAGAACCGGCGCTTGCTGTACCACTGGAAAAGCTGATGTCCTGTAACTCCTGCAAACGCCAGATGCTGTGGCCGGGCTGTCCGAAGATTTCGTATATCCTGGAATTCGTAATCCGGAAGAAGGGTGGTATCCAATTCCGGGATCAGATAGAAACGCTGATCATCGATAGAAAACAGATAAATATACTTGCTGTAGAGATCTGAAACTTTTTCCTCCAGATCCTGAAAACGTGGAAAATAAATATCTGCTTCCCGTTCCTGATGTGGAAGAAGAATACTGCCTTTTTCGTAGGCAAGGATAAAACTGTCCTTATCCGGGGCAGAAGGTTTGTATTCGTTGTGGTAAGTGTGTGGTGCGATATCCTGAATCATAGTAATGTCCCTTTTCTGTTACTGCCGCCGCAGAGTTGTTCTGTGAAATATATTACAGGTGCGGAAGTGAGCAGTAATCTATTTTTTATTAAATGAGCAGGCAATTCTGCAGGCAGGATTGCCTGTACATAGTATATTACGGCAGTTTTAGAAAAACAAGAGAAGATGTCCAATTGCTACAGGCAATTTGGTATGAATGTTACTGTTCACACACCACTATCCCGCGAGGTGTTTTGGCATGAATATGCCAAAATCCCGAGACATACAAGCCAAAATTCCATTGCCGCAGGCAATCTGGAATGAATTTTGGCTAAGTTACTGTGAATGGAGTGAACAGTAACGTAACATAAGAAGTATTGAAAAAAAACTAAAAAACGTATTGCACTTTGAAAACGAGAGTGGTATAATCATCTCAATGAATTGGTAATACCAAAAGCGAAATGAGTAATACTTGAATGGAGGGATTTTACAGTTATGGGATATGTAAAATGGAGTTATGAAACATTAAATACTTTTTGCCACGACGTATTTCGTAAATTTGGTTTTAATGAAGAAGAGACGAATATTATCAAGGATGTTTTGCTTACTGCGGACCTGTACGGGATTGAAAGCCATGGAATGCAGAGAATGGTAAGATATGATAAAGGAATTGAGAAGGGAACCATCCATCCGGATGCGAAACCTGAGGTCGTATTTGAGACACCTGTATCAGCAGTGATCGACGGACATGATGGTATGGGACAGCTGATCAGTCATTTTGCAATGGAGAAAGCAATTGAGAAAGCGAAAAAAACAGGGGTTGGTTTTGTTTCAGTAAGAAATTCCAATCATTTTGGTATTGCAGGATATTATGCGGAAATGGCTTCTAAACAGGGGCTGCTTGGAATGGCATGCACGAACTCAGAAGCGATCATGGTACCTACCTTTGGACGTAAGGCAATGTTGGGTTCCAACCCGATTGCAGTAGCAATGCCTGCAGAACCCTATCCTTTCCTTTTTGACTGTTCCACAACAGTTGTAACCAGGGGAAAACTGGAAATGTATAATAAGATGGGGAAACCACTTCCACAGGGCTGGGCTCTGGGAGCAAATGGTCAGGAAAGCACAGATGCCCCGGATGTACTTGCCAATATTGTTGCCAAGAAGGGCGGCGGAATCATGCCACTTGGCGGTAATAAAGAGGTAAACGGAAGTCATAAGGGTTACGGTTATGGAATGCTCTGCGAGATTTTCAGCTCCATCTTTTCCATGGGTGTTACTTCTGATAAATGCTGTACATTTAAAGACAAGACAGGTATCTGTCATGGATTTGCTGCCATCGATCCTGCAATCTTCGGAAATGCAGATGATATCAGGGCACATTTTTCCGAATATCTGGAAACTCTTCGTCAGAGTCCAAAGGCAGAAGGCGCAGAGCAGATTTATACTCATGGTGAGAAGGAAGTATTTGCAGAAAAAGAGCGCAGAGAGAATGGCATTCCTGTAAATGACAACACAATGGTTGAGCTTGCCAACCTCTGCAATTATCTGAAGGTTGATTTTGGCTCTTACTTCAAGGGCTATGAACTGCCGAAGGACAGTAAGTTCTTTAGTGGTAATTATTAAATAAGCGCCCATCATGCTGATAACCATAACTATAGAATATATCATATAAAATTACTTTTTTTGAGACGCCCGTTTATCAGCATGTGGAAATAAAAAGAAACTGCATAATCAGATACGACCGGTAGAATTTACAGATCGTATCTGATATGCAGTTTTTTGTTTTCTTTAATTTTCTTCAGTATTCTTCGGACAGTTATGAGCATTCATGTCATCGTTGTCTGTCATAAGATATTTGCGGATCGCAAACAGAACTGCGATACTGAGTACGCCAAGAAGAGTTTCTGCTGGCCCGAGGTGTTCGACTACCATCTGACGTGCTGTGGCAAACATCAGAACCTCAACAACCGTCTGTGCGGAATGCTGGCAGAGCATTTTTACAAATTCCACGCCTACTACCAGAGACAAAGCCTGGGAAAGGAAAGTGCTGAAAAATTCTGTATCCATGGACATAACAGAAGTATCTGCAACCTCCATGATCAGCCGGAAGCCTGCCAGTGCGATCACCAGCAGAATTACCATAGAAAGAGCAATTTCCGCGTAACGTGAAATATTGTAAATGATTGTGTTAAAGTGTTTACGAATGTTATGGTTAACCTGTCGTTTGGGGCTCATAACTGTGAGTCCTTTCTGTTTTGTTGTATATAGTGAATGTAAAGAAGCGTAACTGTTTATAGTGTTACGAAAAAGATTAATATAAATAATCTTTATTTACATAACCATATTTGCAGAGTTTCTGGGAGTAAATATACCAGTACTGTGCATCAGTTGTATCCACAAGCTGAACTGTATCGCCGGAATATAACTGTCCGATCTCGTTGGAAGAGTCGTAAGCCTTCGCAGAGCGCAGAGCCAGATAACCGGTAGCAACACTGACTGTTCTGGTGGCATATGTGGTTGTTCCGCCAATCAGATAATCTTTATTTACATATCCGTTTTTTCCTAACTTCTGAGAGTAAACGTACCAGTACTGGGAATCGCTGGTGTCGATAAGCTGAACTGTATCGCCGGAATACAGCTGTCCGATCTCATTGGAGGAATCATAAGCTTTTGCGGAACGCAGAGCCAGATAACCCTTGGCAACACTGACAGTCCTTGAATCTCCGGAAGAACTCTGTGCACTGGCAGCAGTATCGCCACTGTAATATAAGTAATCTTTATTTACATAGCCGGATAAGTTCAGTTTCGGAGAATAGACATACCAGTACTGAGGATCACTGCTGTCAGAAACTGTTACAGTATCACCGGAGTATAACTGTCCGATTTCGTTGGAAGAGTCATAAGCCTTTGCAGAACGCAAAGCCAGATAACCCTTGGCAACATTGACAGTATAAGAACCGGACGAACTTGTCGGCTGTGATGAGAGGAAATACAGGTAATCGTTATTTACGTATCCGGATCTGTTCAGTTTTGGAGAATAGACGTACCAGTAATCACTGGTGGTATATTCTGTAACTTCAACAGTATCACCGGAATACAGCTCGCCGATCTCGTTGGAGGAATCATAAGCCATGGCAGAGCGCAGAGCCAGATACCCTTTACTTACACCTACCTGATAAGTGTCAGATGCCATAACGATCTGTGAGCTGCAGGGTACAGATACAGCAGCAATCGTAGCTGCAAGAATCATGGGAATTGCAATATTTTTTCTTTTTTTCATAGTGAACCCCTCCTTTGGGTTGTTATGTACTCTGAGAGTACATTATTTAATTATAGTAATCGTAAATCGTTCTGCTTAAGGTAGCGATCGTATTCTGTGCGGAACCGGCACTTGAGAGATTCTGGGACATAAATACGATTACTACGTCATTTTTGGAATCATAGATGATTCCGGCATCATTTTCCACGTTGTCAAGTTCTCCGGTTTTATTTGCGGTTTTGACTCCTTCCGGAAGCTGTGCGGGAATTTTGTTACAGCGTGTCTGTGCCTTGAGCAGATTAAACATATCAGCGGCATGGGTGTAGCCGGATGTATCCTGTTTATAAATCTCCTGCAGGAGATGACCACAGTCTCCTACAGATGTGTAGTTATCATCATTCTCATTGCTGGCAAGGAGCATACGTCCCATGTGAGTCTGGTCATAGCCATGTGCCTGGCAGAAGCTGTTGACAGCCTGCATACCTGCTGCGGAATCACCGCCGCCAAGATAAGTTGTCAGGGTATTGGCTGCATCGTTATCGCTGACTGTGATCATGGAGTACAGATTGGAGTCTACAGAATCCCTGCCGTATTGTCCGGTTATCTGATCATAATTCTCGTAGACAGCTCCCATGATATAGAGCTTGATCAGGCTTGCAGCCTGCATTTTCTGATCATTAAGACTGCCCTCGGTTCCATTTACAAGATCGGATATGAAAACAGCCCAGGTTCCGTTTTCAGCGGGAAGCTGACTCTGAACCTGTTTTAAAATTGTCTCCAGTTTCTCATCTGTGACCGGTTCTGAAGATGTGCCTGCCCCGGAACCGTTAAAGACGCTTTCAGAACTCTCTGAAGATGAAGAAGGGGAAAGCATTCCCTGACCTTCTATGGATGTTCCTGCGGCCTCTGCATTTTCAGCAGCATGACTGCTGTATGCAGGAGTAACAAGAAGGCTGAGCGATAGCAGAGGTATTAATAATTTTTTTGAAAACATTGCGTTCACCACCTGTTAAATATTTACTGTAAAACATTCGGAATCTGTTGATCTGTTATATAAATCGTATTTCTTCATGTTTAGATAAATCAGGTTTAAAAGTCTTATTGTGCAGGCACAAATGATTTTTAAAATCTGATATCTGTATGTACAAAATTATACAGTGTTTAGAGTTGTGTTACAAGTGTATTTACGGTTGACTTAAAATTTATTTTGGAATTGTTATAAGTAAGTTCTTGTGGAAGTTGCAGAAAATTCGTGATATATCGTGTGAATTTATGGGATAGTATAAATCTGGTGTAATACATCTGTCTTGTGCATGGTGTATATTGAGATGCGTTCGTACAATTTGTAGGAATACGGGCGTGAAAAATCCGCATATCTGATTATATATTTTGGATTGTATAAATGCTACAATAAAATCATCAGAAACGAGATAAAGAACGACAAATTAAACAAATAAATGTGGGAATGTGGGGGCATTTTCATATTGCATGAGGAGGTAGATTATATGTTAACACCGAAACAGAATATGCTGGAAGTTATAAAAGGCGGAAATCCTGACAGATTTGTTAATCAGTATGAAGCAGTACAGCTTCTTTTTCATCCGTTTATGTTTGCAAACCCGCTGCTTCAGCCGGGTCAGGAAAATGTAGTGAATGCATGGGGAGTAACCAATACTTTCCCGAAAGGAGTTCCGGGTTCTTTTCCTGTACATACTCCTGACAAGATCGTGGTAAAGGATATTGAAGACTGGAAAGACTATGTACATGCACCGTCTTTGAAATTTACCCAGGATCAGTGGGATATGGTGAAGGCTCAGTATGATGCAGTTGACGGAGAACAGGCATTTAAAGCAGCTTTCGTTGCACCGGGATTATTTGAGCAGACTCATCATCTGTGTGAGATCAGTAATGCGTTGGTTTATTATATTACTAATCCGGATGAAATGCATGATCTGATCAAATATCTGACAGAGTGGGAACTGGAACTTGCTGAAGGTATCTGTTCCAACCTTCATCCTGATGCATTATTCCATCATGATGACTGGGGTGGACTGGACAGTACATTTATGAGTCCTGCAATGTTTGATGAATTTTTACTTGAACCGTATAAAGAAATTTACGGATATTATCACAGTCATGGCGTTGAGCTGGTTATCCATCATTCTGACAGTTACGCAGCAACACTGGTTCCTTCTATGATTGAGATGGGGATCGATGTATGGCAGGGATGTATGGAAACCAATAATCTTCCTGAACTGATCAGGAAATATGGCGGAAAGATCAGCTTCATGGGCGGCATCGAAAATCGTGCAGTTGATTTTGAGGGCTGGACAGATGAGAATTGTGATGCAGTGGTACGTCGTGTCTGCGAAGAATGTGGAAACAAATACTTTATTCCATGTATCGCTCAGGGTGGCCCTGGTTCTGTTTATCCGGGTGTTTATAAATCTCTCTGTGATTCCATTGACAAGCTGAATGAAGAGAAATTTGGCATTAAGGCATCTGAATCTACAAGGCTTCCATGGCAGATTATGTTCTAATCTCAGGTGTTGCAGAGGATGATGCTATGGAGGTGTTTGAAAATGATTATTATTGGTGAGAAAATTAATGGTTCTATCCCGATCGTTGCAGAAGCGATCGCGAAAAGAGACTCTGAATTTATTAAAGCAAGAGCAAAGCTTCAGGCGGAAAGCGGAGCTACTTATATTGACTGTTGCGCTTCTGTTCCGGAAGCGGAAGAAGTGGAAACATTGAAATGGATGATCGACTGTATCCAGGAGGTTACAGATCTTCCGATCTCAATTGACAGCCCGAGTCCGGATGTTCTGGCACAGGCTTATAAGTTCTGTAAGAAACCTGGAATTTTTAACTCTGTATCAGGAGAGGGACATAAGATTGATACGATTTTCCCGATCATGGCTGAGCCAGGAAATGAGGGATGGCAGGTAATTGCGCTGCTGAGTGACAATACAGGTATTCCGAAATGTGCAGCAGATCGTCTGAAAGTTTTTGACAAGATCATGGCGAAAGCGAAAGAGTACGGAATTGCTCCGGACAGGATTCACATTGATCCGCTGGTTGAGATGCTTTGTACTTCTGAGGATGGTATTGCAACGAATATTGAGACGATCACAAGTGTACGTGAGCAGTATCCGACCATTCATATTACGGCAGCAATCAGTAATATTTCCTTTAATCTGCCGGTTCGTAAGCTGATTAATTACGGGTTCCTGGTACTGGCAATGAATGCAGGACTGGACAGTGGAATTATGGATCCGACAAATAAGGATATGCTTGGACTGGTTTATGCAACAGAAGCATTACTTGGTCTGGATGATTATTGTATGGAATATATAGGGGCTTACAGAGAAGGCTTAATTGGTACAACAAAGAAGAAGTAGGTTGAATCTGTAGAAACTGTGTAAATGAATTAAGTGGTTGGAATCTGAAATTGAGAAATAACAGGAGGATTTGATTATGTCTAAGATAAATGAAGTTGCGGAATTAGTTGAAAAAGGGAAAGCGAAATTAGTAGGACCGGCTGTACAGGAAGCCATTGATGAGGGTGATGATCCGGTTGCGATTCTGAATGATGGTATGATCAGTGCGATGTCTGTAGTTGGTGAGAAATTCAAAAATGGTGAGATCTTTGTTCCGGAGATGCTGGTTGCAGCTCGTGCTATGAAGAAAGGTGTTGAGGTTCTGAAACCGCATCTGGCATCTGGTTCTACAGGTGCACTTGGTAAGGTTATCATTGCTACGGTTTCCGGTGACCTTCATGATATTGGTAAGAATCTGGTTGCCATGATGATCGAGAGTGCCGGATTTGAGGTAATCGATCTTGGAGTTGATGTTCCGGCGGCTAAGATTATTGAGTGCTATAAAGAGAATCCGGATGTTAAGATCATTGCTCTTTCTGCGCTGCTGACTACTACTATGCCGGCTCTGAAGGAGACTGTTGAGGCGTTGAATGCGGCGGATTTCAGAGGTAATATTAAGGTTATGGTTGGCGGAGCGCCGATTACAGAAGCTTTTGCTGAGGAAATTGGTGCTGACGGATATTCTGATGATGCGGCTAGTGCGGCTTCACTGGCTAAGAAGTTGGCAGCCTGATCTGATTGCTTGTGCGGGTTTAGTATAACATGAAAATATTATGAGGGGACTGCTCTGGGGAGTGGTCCTTTCGTGTATTTTGGGATTTTTTTGGAGTATGTTATAATGGGAAAAGGGACGCTCAGAAAAATATTTTATTTCATGTGCGGTTTCGGGGTCTAAGATATTCTAAGTTCTCAGAAATCTGCTAAAGGCATGAGCAGCCTTCTCAAACTCGCTCCGTTGCAAACTTCGCTCAGACAGTGATACAGTCTGCTCATAACGCAGATTTCTGAGAGCTAAGAATATCTAAGACCCCTGCAAATGCACATGAAATAAAATATTTTTCTGAGCTGGCTGTTGGTTGTTGTGATGTTTGGATTGGATATGTGGGAGGTTTTTATGGCTTGGGTTAAGTTTGTGCGTGAAGGGATTGAGATAGAAGTGAATGCCGGGATGTCTGTGTTGGAAGCTGAGATTCGGGCGGGTTTGAGGCCGGATGCGCCTTGTGGCGGGCTGGGGAAATGTGGGAAGTGTCTGGTTAAGATTAATGGTGAAGTTGTTAAGGCGTGTCAGATTCGGATTGGTGAAGGTGAGACTTGTGTAGTGGAGACATTGGACAGGGCTGGCAATGAAAAGATTTTGACGGATGGATTTAACAGAGAAGTTGTGTTTGAACCGGGACTACGGATGGTTCAGGTTGAGCTGGAGAAGGCGAAAACAGGGGAGAAGCGGTCGGACTGGCAGAGGCTGCTGGATACGCTGGCGGAGACAGATGGTGAGGTTGAGCCGGGGCAGATGGAGGTGGATCTGAAGCTGGCGGGTGAATTGTATGGGATGCGCAGGGATTCTGATGAATGGTATGTGATTTACAGTAGACGGCGGATTCTGGAAATGAGGAAGGAAGCTGGTCGGAGGTGTCTGGCAGCGTTTGATATTGGGACGACTACCATTGCGGGGTATTTGCTGGATGGTGCGGATGGGAGGACTCTGGCAGTTGAGAGCAGGATGAATCCGCAGGCGCAGTATGGTGCGGATGTGATCATGCGGGCGAATTATGCGCTGGAGCATGGAACAGAAGCGTTAAGTATGTGTGTTCGGAAAGCGGTTAATGAGATGTTGGGAAGTCTGGCAGAGGATGCAGGGATAAGGAGAGAGGATGTTTTTCAGGTGTGTGTTGTGGGAAATACCTGTATGCATCATCTGTTTCTGGGGATTTCTCCGGCTTCGCTGGTACATGCGCCCTATACTCCGGCTGTGAGTGAGAGGCTGGTGCTGAATGCGGGGGATTATGGTCTGGCTGTGCAGGAGCGTGCAGAGTTGATCATGCTTTCGGATATTGCAGGATATGTGGGAGCGGATACCTGTGGATGTCTGCTGGCTATCAGGCAGGATCAGCAGGAAGAGATTTCTCTGATGATCGATATTGGAACGAATGGTGAGATGGTTCTGGGAAACAGGGAGCGGATGGTGACCTGTTCTACTGCGGCCGGGCCTGCTTTTGAGGGTGCGAAGATTGAGTGTGGAATGCGTGGCGCGGCCGGGGCTGTGGATCATGTGAAGTATGAGGATGGGAAGTGGAACTATACAACTGTTGGGAATAAGCCGGCGGTTGGTTTGTGTGGTTCGGGATTGATCGATCTGGTGGCGGGTCTTCTGGATGCTGGAATGCTGGATGAGAATGGTGTGCTGAGAAGCGGACAGGAGAAGCAAGGTGTGTTTATTCTGGTACCGCCAGAGCGGGGCGGTAATGAGAGAGGGGTTTATCTGACTCAGAAGGATCTCGGAGAGGTTCAACTTGCCAAGGCTGCCATTGCAGCGGGAATCCGGATGCTTATGGAGCGGCTTGGGATTACAGAAGATGATATCTGTTCGGTATATATTGCAGGTGCTTTTGGCAACTATATGGATCCAGTCAGTGCAGGAAAGATTGGTTTGCTTCCGGCGACGCTTGTGAAG
>ERZ1034920.2025-NODE-2025-length-12052-cov-6.253147_pt1 | contig 12052 bp, 7 predicted proteins | sample MGYA00520688_ERZ1034920 | MGnify/ENA primary metagenome ERZ1034920 (study PRJEB33766, sample SAMN09781785) | gut metagenome | biome: gut microbiome | host: Homo sapiens | place: Madagascar | study: EMG produced TPA metagenomics assembly of the PRJNA485056 data...
CGGATCTCCCGTTCTCTTCGCACGACCATGCCAAGGACACAGGTCATCACACGTCCGACCGATACGACAGAATATTTCGTATTCAGATAATTGGATATACTGTTGCCGTATTTTAAAGTCAGAAGTCTGGAAAAATTGATTCCCATCAGATAGTCTTCTTTCGCTCTTAAGTATGCGGATGCTGCCAGATTGTCGTATTCTTTTAAGTCTTTCGCTTCTTTGATTCCACGCAGGATCTCTTCTTCTGTCTGCGAATCGATCCACACACGTCTCCGGTTCTTTCCCTTCACACCTGCCTGCTGTTCTACCAGACGGTAAATGTATTCTCCCTCGCGCCCCGAGTCGGTGCAGACATAAATGATATCTACATCTTCACGGTTTAAAAGTCCCGCCACGATCCTAAACTGCTTCGCCACCGCAGGTATGACTTCGTATTTGAACTCCTGTGGGATAAAAGGCAGAGTCTCGAGACTCCACCTTTTTAATGCCGGATCATATTCTTCGGGATAACTCATCGTGACCAGATGTCCGACACACCAGGTTACGATCGTCTCCTCCGATTCCAGATATCCGTCTTTTCGTTTTGTATTGATATGCAATGCCTTGGCAAACTCCTGCGCAACGCTGGGTTTTTCGGCAATGTATAATGATTTCCCCATGAAATTATGTTACTCCTTTGTCTGTGTATACGAGTGACAGCTTTTCTACTTAATTATCCGGACACTTCCCACTGTCTGTCTCTGGTATATTTACTTATGCAGCATATGCAAAATTTTTCTGACCAGATTCGTTGCAAATCCACCTGATTTCTTTTGAGCCTTCGCCTGCTCTTTCTTCTGCACCTCTTCCGCTGCCTTTAACGCTTCTTCCATAAAGACTGCCTGCGAATCAATCATTTTCCCGGAAGACTCATCTTTTATCTTACGTTTTGTATAAGTGCCATCCTTCTGCATCACCCTTGCTTTGACATTATCGCTTAACATGATCTTCAGATCATGATTGATCTGCCGTCTGATCTGTTCGTCTAATACCGGGCATGCTACTTCCACTCGTTTTTCTGTATTTCTCGTCATCATGTCAGCGGAGCCGATATAGATCTTCTGGTCTTTTCCGGTTCCAAAGCTGAAGATACGCGGATGTTCCAGATAACGTCCAACCACACTCATTACTCTGACATTCTCTGTATATTCCGGTACTCCCGGTAGTATACAGCAGATTCCGCGAACAATCAAGTCTACCCTGACTCCTGCACATGACGCTTCGGATACCTTCCGTATGAAATCTACATCCGTTACAGAATTCATTTTCATCACGATGCGTCCGTCTTTCCCCTTCTGAATCTCTTCGTCCATCATCTGCAGGATACTGCTCTTTAAGCTGACCGGTGACACGATCAGATATTGATAATTGCCCTGAAGATTTCCGATGGACATATTCTTGAAAAATTCTGCCGCATCCTGTCCGATCCGCGGATCTGCAGTCATCAGTGACAGGTCGGTGTACATGGCAGCCGTCTTTTCGTTATAATTACCGGTTCCCACCTGGGTAATGTACTGGATCTCATTCCGGTTCCTGTACGTAATCAGGCAGATCTTGGAATGTACCTTATATCCGTCAAATCCATAGATAACACGACAGCCCGCCTCTTCCAGTCGTTCCGACCAATCGATGTTATTCTGTTCATCGAATCTGGCACGCAGCTCGATCAGCACCGTGACTTCTTTGCCATTTTCCGCGGCCGCACAGAGATATTCCACCAGCCTCGCCTTCTTCGCCAGACGGTAGATTGTGATCTTGATCGTCATGACATTCGGATCGGCAGATGCATCTTTGATCAGCTTCAGGAACGGATCCATGCTTTCGTATGGATAGAATAACAGGATATCCTGTTTCTTCACCTGCTTTAACATACTTCCTTCCTGTACGTGTGCAGATTTCTGTGGGGAAAATGGTTCATAGACCAGTGACCGTTTCATGGATTCCGGAAGATTTCCTGCGATGGAGAACATGTAATCCAGTTTCATCGGCATTTTTGTCCGGAATATCTGTGCCGGTGTGATCTTGAATTTTTCACAGAAATATTCCTGCATCTTTGCTGATAATTTCTCCGCTGTCTCTAATCTTACGACTGCCATCCGGCGGCGTTTATATAACGTGTTCTGCATGAGTTTGCGGAAATCATCGGTCACTTCCAGTGCCTCATCATTCGGAGATACATCTGCATTTCTTGTCACACAAATGTAGTTCGGATCGGATACTTCGTACTGGTCAAATACCAGATGCAGGTATTCCATGATTACCTTTTCCATGCGGATATAGCGGATGTCATGTCCCGGAAGCATCAGGATGTCGGATACATACGTCGGCACCGGAACGATGCCGAGCATTTGTTCTTTTTTGTTCAGACTTGCTGTTACGTAAATATCTTTGTTCAGCAGATGTGGAAATGGATGACTGCTGTCAACAATCTGCGGCGACAGTACCGGAAGGATCTGCTCTTTGAAATATTTCTTCACATACTTTTTCTCATCCGCTTCCAGTTCTTTAAAATCCAGTCCGCAGACTCCGTATGGAGACAATTCTTTCTTGATCTCTGTATAGGTCTTATCCCGTTCTTTGTATAGCGGCGCAACCGCTTCATAGATTGCATCCAGCTGCTCCTGCGGTGTCATTCCCGAACGGCTGTCCCTGTGTTTTTCATCTGTCTGCACCATATCATAGAGACTTCCGACACGGATCATAAAGAATTCATCCAGATTACTCGTAAAAATGGCTACAAATTTCATGCGTTCCAGTAATGGCACACTCTTATCTCTTGCTTCTTCCAATACCCGCTGGTCAAATCTCAGCCAGGAAAGTTCTCTGTTTTGTGTGTAGTTTAATAGTTCTCTGTCCATAGGGTCTGCCTCCGTTTCTGATGTTGGGGTTGTTTTTTATTATATTCTTGTTATTTTTCCATACCGCTTTCTTGAATTTCATTGACGATTCTCTGAATAACTTCCGGTTCTTCCTCTAACTCATCTGCAATGATTACTACTGTTTTCCCTTTTGCAAGCTTCTTTCCAACTTTTTCTTTTAATAATTCTTTTTTCCCGGATTCAAATCCTCTTTGTTCCAATGCCTCCAACGCTTTACACATATCCATCTTCTCTCCTTCCTGCTCCATCCTCATTGCCTGATCTATGATTTTCTGTGAATTTGTAACCGCACCTACTACAAGTGCCAATTCCGTATCAATTGCTTTATTTTTATATGTATTATTAATTTTATCATAATCCTGATTATAAATTAACCTTACCAGATCAAATACTGTATTGATATCATTATTACGAAACTTTATCTCTCCACATTTTTTTACCTGTATCAAATTCAATTTATAATCTGATATCATCGGTTTCAATTCATCTGAGATTTCCAACATATCTGTCAAACACACCGGACCATCCCATTCATCCTCTCCATAATAGATACATAGACTTATGATCGGATGCAGCCTGTCCTCTTTCTTTAATCCGGATAAAAATTCACCAGATGTCCGTGTATCTTTCTCCTTCCTGTGTTTCGCTGAAATTTCATTACATTCTTTTAAATACGCCAGCGAATCATTTAACATATGACGCAACGGCATCGCATAGTGTATTTTCTCCTGATTTTCTAATCCCCATATAATAAACTCTACTCCATTTGCCGTCTTTTTTACAACGTCAAAAATTTTCTGTATCGTTTCCACGTGCCCATTCATTTTTAATACAGATGAAAGATCCGTATCTGCCTCTTGCAATTCATCTGGATCCAATACAGAATTGCCTTTAAATAAAACTGTATTAAACAAATCTGCAAATCGTTCATTATCCCGCCAGAATGTTTTTAATATTGTATCTGGTTTCACTTTATTTCGTGTTCTCGTAACTGATTCCTCCTTTGCTCGTTTTTACAGGAGGATCTTTCCGTCTCTCACTCGAAATCTCTCCTGCTTATTATATCAATCTGGTATAAAAGCATAGATTTCCGAAATGCTGTAAGACTTAAGATAGTGATATCACCGTAGACTTTTTTTGAAAATATGCTTTGGATTATTTTAACATGGAAGTATATATGAAATCAGCACGCAACCGGCCTTTCTTACTTTTCTTCCGGCCGGATATCAGCCGCTTCATGGATTAAATAGCAATTACATTTATTTCGCCTGGATATATCCCTTAGCAGTAAGTGCTTCGGCACAAAGCACAGCTCCGCCTGCTGCACCACGGACAGTATTGTGTGACAGTCCGATGAATTTGTAGTCATACATGCTGTCTTCTCTCAGACGTCCGATAGATACGCCCATTCCGTTTTCGTAGTTAACATCTGCTTTTACCTGCGGTCTGTCGTCTTCTGACAGGTACTGGATGAACTGCTTTGGAGCACTTGGAAGTTCTGCTTCCTGTGGGAATCCCTTGAAGCTTTCCAGTTTCTCGATCAGCTGTTCTTTGGTTGGCTTCTTCTCGAAGTTGATGAATACAGCTGCTGTATGTCCATTCAGTACAGGGACTCTTAAGCACTGGCATGTGATCTTTGGCTCTTCTGCAAGTTTAATTTCACCATTTTCCAGTGTTCCGAGTACACGCAGAGGTTCTTTTTCGCTCTTTTCTTCTTCTCCTCCGATGTATGGGATGATATTCTCGATCATTTCCGGCCAGTCTTTGAATGTCTTACCTGCTCCGGAGATTGCCTGGTATGTTGTTACAACAACTTCCTTCGGTCCGAATTCTTTCCATGCTGCAAGTGCAGGTGTGTAGCTCTGGATGGAGCAGTTTGGTTTTACTGCGATGAATCCGCGTGTTGTTCCGAGACGCTCTTTCTGAGTCTTGATCAGGTCGAAGTGCGCTGCGTTGATCTCAGGTACTACCATCGGTACATCTTTTGTCCAGCGGTGTGCGCTGTTGTTTGATACAACCGGTGTCTCTGTCTTTGCATATGCTTCTTCGATCGCTTTGATCTCGTCTTTTGTCATATCTACGGCACTGAATACAAAATCTACGGTAGAAGCTACTTCTTCTACTTCATTTACATTCTTTACGATCAGTTTCTTAACGCCTTCCGGCATTGGTGTATCCATTTTCCAGCGTCCGCCGACTGCCTCTTCGTATGTCTTTCCTGCTGAACGTGGGCTTGCTGCTACTGTTACTACTTCGAACCAAGGGTGATTTTCAAGCAATGAGATAAAACGCTGTCCAACCATTCCTGTTGCTCCTAAAATACCTACTCTTAATTTCTTCTCCATCTTCTTTTCTCTCCCTTACTTTTGTTTTTTATTCAGCCATATATTTCTTATAAGCTGCGATCGACTTCTCCATCGCATCCTTTCCCGGTGCTCCGATCGTGATACGCTTATTCACACATGTCTCAAGATCAATTGCTTCATATATGTCTTCTTCAAATACCGGTGAGATCTTCTTGTACTCTTCCAGCGGAAGTGCATCTAACGGGATCTTCTTCTCGATACAGGTCAGCACAAGTTTTCCTACGATGCCGTGTGCATCTCTGAATGGTACACCGTGATTTACCAGATAATCTGCTGCATCTGTTGCGTTGGTGAATCCGTGTTTTGCACTTTCTTCCATGCGGTCTTTGTTGAACTGCATGGTCTTTAACATGCCGGCAAATAATGTGATGCATCCTTTTGCGGTATCCATGGCATCGAATGCCCATTCTTTGTCTTCCTGCATATCTTTGTTGTATGCAAGCGGGATCCCTTTCATTGTGGTAAGGAGTGCATTGAGCGCACCATATACGCGTCCTGTCTTACCTCTTACGAGTTCTGCGATATCCGGGTTCTTCTTCTGCGGCATGATACTGCTTCCGGTGCTGTATGCGTCATCAATCTCCACGAACTGGTATTCATTCGAATTCCAGATGATGACTTCCTCACAGAATCTGCTCAGGTGCATCATGATGATGCTGAGTGCAGATAACAGTTCTAATAAGTAATCTCTGTCGGATACCCCGTCCATGCTGTTCAGTGTCGGTCCGTCGAATCCAAGTAATTCGGCTGTGTACTCACGGTCCAGCGGATAGGTTGTCCCCGCAAGTGCTCCGGAACCGAGCGGACAGGTATTCATACGCTTTGCGATGTCCTGCAGTCTCTCGTGGTCTCTGCGGAACATTTCAAAATATGCTCCCATGTGGTGGGCCAGTGTGATTGGCTGCGCTTTCTGAAGGTGTGTGAATCCAGGCATATATGTCTCGACATTTTCCTCCATCACGTGAAGGATCACTTCCAGAAGTTCCTTTACCTGGGCATCGATCTCATGGATCTCGTCTCTGGTGAAAAGCTTCATATCTAATGCAACCTGGTCATTTCTGCTCCGTCCGGTGTGAAGCTTCTTTCCCGGATCACCGATACGGTCGATCAGTGTTGCTTCCACAAAGCTGTGGATGTCTTCATATTTATCTGATATCTCTAATTTCCCGGATTCTACATCTTCCAAGATGCCATTCAGTCCGTCTGTGATCTGTTCTTTTTCTTCTTCCGTTAAGATTCCCTGCTTTGCAAGCATTGCTACATGTGCAAGACTGCCTTTGATATCCTGCTTATAGAATCTTTTGTCAAATGTAATGGAAGCGTTGAAATTATATACTAACTGGTCTGTTTCTTTTGTGAAACGGCCTCCCCATAACTGTGCCATATGGATTTCTTCCTTTCATTTTTAAGTTTACTGTTTCCGATTTTAACACATTTCCGCGTAAAAGCAAATATTATTACAGAAATTTACATATTTATTCACTCTAAAACGTGATTTTTTTCTTAATCCATGCAATTTTCTAATTCCATTTATGCATTTTCACTGTTCTTTTCGTGCCTGCTGTTCTTCCAGACGCTGGCGCATGGAGAACTCACAGCCACAGTAGTCCTGCCGGTAAAGTCCGTACTGTGCGGATAATTCTACGGACCGCTTATATCCGTTCTTCTTTTTGAAATCTGACGTCAGATATGCCACGCCATACTCTTCTGCAAGTTTTAATCCTATCTCATTCAATTTTGCTGCATTCTTAAGCGGGCTGATGCTGAGCGTCGTCGTGAAGTACTCATATCCTCCGGCTTTTGCAATCTCTGCGGCCTCTCTTAAGCGGAGTTCATAGCATTTGAAGCAACGCACGCCACCTTCTTTTACTTCTTCCAGTCCCTTTGCCATCGCATAGAATTTCTCTTTCTCATAGCTGCCCGCAATGAACTGCACCGGATATTTCGTATGCATCGCCCCGATCAGTGTCTGCTGTTCGATGATGCGCTTGCTGTATTCACTCTCCGGGTAAATGTTCGGGTTGTAATAAAGTACCGTGATCCTGAAGTAATTGCTTAAGTATTCCAGCACATAACTGCTGCACGGGGCGCAGCAGCTGTGAAGCAGAAGCGTCGGGACTTTTTCTTCTTTTTGCAGATCCGTGATTAATCTATCCAGTTCTTTTTGATAATTTATTTTTTGTAACATGTAGTGGCCTCTCCTGGTGTGTTAATGTCTTTCTGACATTTCCATATCAGCATTTTACCACACACACCACATTTATTCACCTGTTTTCTGTCTGCGGCATATCTTACTTATATAGGTTATTTTTTGCTTGTAGGAGGTCTTCTATGGAACCGGTTCGGGAACAGATTTTAAATCTACAGCACATTTCTTACACGTATCATACTCTGCAAGGGGAGACCCTGGCTCTGTCTGATATCTCATTTTCATTGAAAAAAGGCGAATTTGCCGCCATTGTGGGGCCTTCCGGGTGTGGCAAATCTACACTGCTTTCGCTGATCTGCGGACTGCTGCCTTGTACAGAGGGGCAGATTAAGATCAACGGAAAGCCTTTGAAAGAGAGCACGACAAATGTCGGCTATATGTTACAGCACGATGAACTCTTTGAATGGCGCACGATTTATAATAACGTAATCCTTGGGCTGGAAGTCCAGCACGCACTGACAGCGCGTACGAAGCAACGGGCACATGAGCTTCTTGACATCTATGGACTCGGTGACTTTAAGAATGCAAGGCCTTCGGAGTTGTCCGGCGGGATGCGGCAGCGTGCTGCCCTGATCCGCACACTCGTCCTGGAGCCGGAGCTTCTTCTTCTGGATGAACCTTTTTCCGCCCTGGACTATCAGACCAGGCTTCAGGTTGGCGATGACATCGGTCAGATCATCCGGAATGAAGGAAAATCTGCACTTTTGGTCACGCACGACCTGTCGGAAGCGATCTCACTTGCCGACCGTGTCATTGTCCTTTCTAATCGTCCGGCAACAATCAAACAAACGATTCCTCTGCTGTTCCATCTGGAGCACGATACTCCGTTGAACCGCAGAAGTGCGCCGGAATTCAAGAATTATTTTAATCTGATATGGAAGGAGTTAAATGAAGATGAACCGAATGTCAAAGACTGAGATTCCTGCTGCCTCTGGCACAAATATCACTTCCAATGCAAGTGCCATCTCTACCGCCGCCTCATCTTCTACAGCGCAAAGAACCTTTTTATCAAAGTACCGGCTGCACAAAAAGTTCGTAGCTGCTGCCCGGGTTCTCCTTCTGGTTGTCTTCCTGTCTGTCTGGGAACTGACCGCCTCACATCAAATCATCGATTCTTTTATCTTTAGCAGTCCTTCTAAGATTGCCCGGTGTTTTCTCGACATGGTCGCAGACCGCAGCATCTTCCTGCACCTTGGCGTCACCTTATATGAGACGATCGTAAGTTTCCTTCTGGTTATCGTCTTCAGTATCCTGACGGCGGTGCTTCTGTGGTTCAGTAAGAAGCTTTCAGAAATCCTGGAGCCGTATCTGGTTGTTCTAAACAGTCTGCCAAAATCCGCCCTGGCCCCGTTTCTCATCGTATGGCTCGGTGCCACACGTACCACCATCATTGTTGCCGGTATGTCGGTGGCTATCTTCGGAAGCATCCTGAATCTGTATACCAGTTTTATGTCCGCGGATCCGGGAAAGATGACGCTGATCTATACACTTGGCGGGAAACGGCATCAGGTACTGACTAAAGTTGTGCTTCCAAGTTCGATTCCGGCGATCATCAGCAATATGAAGGTAAATATCGGATTGTGTCTGGTCGGGGTGATCATTGGGGAATTTCTTGCTGCGAAAGAAGGGCTGGGGTATCTGATTATTTATTCCAGTCAGGTGTTCAAAATGGATTGGCTCCTCATGAGCATCTGTCTTCTCTGCCTGTTTGCCATGTGTTTGTATGCACTCATCAATCAGCTTGAATCCTGCTACCTAAAAAGAAATAAGAGATGAGCCTCTCCGTTCATCTCTTATTTCTCCTCATTCCCTTCATCTCATCGTATAGCTGAAAGAATGGTTTTCTTAACCTTTTCTGCATCAACAGGCTTTGCAATATGTCCGTTCATTCCTTTTTCAAATGCCTTTTTTCTATCTTCCTCAAATGCATTGGCTGTCATAGCTATGATCGGAATACCGGCTTTTTTCTTATCTTCCAGCCTTCTGATTGCCTGAGTTGCCTTATAGCCATCCATGTTCGGCATCTGGATATCCATAAGGATCAGATCGTAGGTCCCTGCCGGTTTCTGTTCCATCCTTGCCACACATTGAACTCCATCCTCAACACGGTCAACCATAAGTCCCATATCCTCCAGGATAAACTCTGCGATTTCCGCATTCAGGTCATTATCCTCAGCCAGCAGAACATATTTTCCGCTGATCCTGTCTGTTTCCTCTGTATCCGGGGACGGATCCGTATCCTGCTCGTAGTAACCCTTATCAGCAATCCTGTATTCCATGATAACTGTAAATTTGCTTCCTTCTCCCAGCTTACTTTCTGCTTTAATGGTTCCGCCCATCATATCAACATATTTCTTTATGATCGGCATTCCCAGACCTGTTCCTGCAACCTTTGCGGCTGTTGTATTGCGTTCCCGGGCAAAAGCCTCAAACAGGGATGGCAGGAATTCTTCACTCATTCCAATACCGGTATCAATTACCTGAGTCTGTATCCTCACATAGTCTTTCCTGTCACAGTCAAGCTCTGTAATCCTTATGGTAACTGCTCCCCCTGAAGCTGTATATTTTACCGCATTGCTGATCAGATTGAGGAAAATTTCCCTGTTCTTTGTCTCATCGCAGATTACATGTTCATGCTGCACCTCATATTCCATCTCAAGGTGAATACCCTTTTTCTCCGCTTCTGCCTGGAAAATTTTGTAAACTCCCTGATAAACATCTCTAATCTTCACATAATTCTCATCCAGTTCCATCTTACCGCTTTCAATTTTGGCCATGTCCAGCACATTATTGATAATAGACAGCAGCAGATTTCCAGACTGTTCCATCTTCTCCTGATAATCCAAAAGCTTTGGATCTGTCAGTTCCCTTTTCATCAGCCCGTTGTATCCCAGCAGGGCATTCATCGGTGTACGGATATCATGTGACATATTGAAAAGAAAATCCGATTTGGCAGCATTAGCCTTTTCTGCCTGAATCTGGGCTTTCCTTGCTTTCATCATCAGGTAAACTATAATCAGTATAATAACCAGGGTCACACTTACAAAACTCATGGAAACTACCCGCAAATTATCCTTTATGTATTCTGCCAGAGTAACCCTTCCCGGTGCGTTTTCATATACAGAAAACAGGCCTGAAAGTCTGGAAGCAGGCAGAGTCTGGATGGTTTTATTCAGGATATTCATTAATGTTATATTTTCCCTGGTGACTGCAAAGCAGGAATCGCCGGGTTTCGTAAGAAAAACGCTGTGCATTTTGCTGTTTGCCAGCGTCTTTAATGACTGTCCTGCCTTCACAACAAAGCAGTCTGCCTCACCACTGTGAACTGCTTTCTCAACCTCAGCAGATGAGTCATATTCCTTTATTTTCCAGAAAGGATAATTAAAAGAAATATACCACTTTCCCAGCAGGTTATTTCTACTCACCGCCACTGTGTTTTTCCTGTTTTCATCAAACTTTTCAACACCGGTGAGCACTGCAACATTGACTTCAAAAACAGTATTTGACAATATAATGCCGTTCTGCTCAGCTTCATATGGATTCTGGTTCATATGAAAAATCATATCAATCCTGTTATCCTTTAATGCCTGCAGTTCTTCCTCCTGGGAATCAAAGCCTGTCGTCTGAAATTCTATGCTTTTTTCTCCCATACAATCGGAAGCCAGACTGATATAATCGTTAATAATTCCTGTCGGTTCCCCTGACTCTGCATCCGCAAGACTGACACCCACATCCTTTTTCAGATATCCAATCCTGACCGCCCCATGCTGTTCCAGCCAGTTCTGCTCCTCATCCGTAAGAGTTTCAATAGAATTTGCGGAGAGATATCTCTTATAAAGATCTTCTTCATAAAAAGGATTCTCTTTTTCTATCTTCTGCATTGCCTGATCCAGCTCCTCTTTCAGATCCGGGCGTTTTTTGTTGATTGCAAAATAATTATAGGAGCTGCCAATCAGAAGCACAGGAGAAATATCGTCTCTTTCCCACTGTGGAGACTCATTTAAAACAAATCCGTCAATTTTCTGATTTTGTAGTTTCTGACGGGCATCATCTGTACTGGTAATATCAACCTGCTGCGTGTCTACTCCATGGCTTTTCTCCCACTCACAGAACCGACTGGCAGAAAGTGTATCCGGCACCACCCCGATCCTCTTCCCATTCAATGTAGTCAGATCTGAAACCGAGATATCTGTATCAGAAGGATTTATATAAAGGTAATACTTATCCTCGCCCATGGGCAGTTCTGAAAAGAGCATGGAAGCAGAACGTTCCTCTGCATAGGACATATCTCCCATCAGATCGATTTCTCCATTTTTCAGCATACTCATCAGTTCTGCCCAGTTTCCCTCCACATATTCATATTTCCATCCTGTATGCGCAGCCACTGCCTGCTGATATTCGTAACTGTAGCCTCTTTTCTCACCGTTTGGTTCTGTGGTATTATAGGTTCCTTCATACCAGCCTACTCTGACTGTCCGGTTTTTTTCTTCCTCTGCTGATACAGGAAAGGGAAACACAGTAATATATAAAACAAGGCATAATAAAATACAGATATATCT
>ERZ1034920.2026-NODE-2026-length-12051-cov-4.335112_pt1 | contig 12051 bp, 13 predicted proteins | sample MGYA00520688_ERZ1034920 | MGnify/ENA primary metagenome ERZ1034920 (study PRJEB33766, sample SAMN09781785) | gut metagenome | biome: gut microbiome | host: Homo sapiens | place: Madagascar | study: EMG produced TPA metagenomics assembly of the PRJNA485056 data...
GATCATTTTGTATATGGGATACTTTCGTTTCCATCTGATACAACACTGTTCTGCTAGTTGATTCTCACTGCAGTATCGATTTGAACTCGCTCGGATTTAGCGAGATCGCCTATTTATAGCAGAATAATACCAAAAGTATCGAAACAATCCCTTAAGCTGGGATTTCTTTATGTCTGTGGCAGTATTGAGTTCATATTGATTTCATGTGATTGGGAAGACTGGAAAGCTCAATCCGAAGTGTTCTCAAGAGGAATAAGAATTCATGGGATCAATCTGGCCCGTTGCTTTGAATAGGGAGTGCCTTCTTAGAATTGACAGACTGTAGACTAGAATATGCGATTTATCCATGATCGAGATAGTCTAAACAGATGAGTTTTCAAAATAGGTCAAGCGTCTTAAGGATGCCGTTGTACGATCAGTATCCTTGTGATGATCTAACGATATCGTCCATTGAAAACTTTGGAAACACGAAGTCGGTTGCTGACGGAGTATTCGAAATAGTGGGATGAAGATGAAGAAGGTAACGAAATGGAATGCATCTGAGTATCTTGAGTCGGAGGCAGATATTGTTGCACACCTTAACGCGGTGTTTGAAGATGAGGATACGTCAGCGATTACAACCGCTCTTGGCGACATAGCTCGTGCAAAGGGAATGACCCAGTTCGCGAAGGAAACTGGCATCACTCGCGATAGCCTCCACAGGCACTTTTACCTACAGGCAATCCCTCGTTCGATAGGGTGCAGAAAGTTGTAAAAGCATTTGGGCTAAAGTTGAATATAGCAGCTATAGTATAAGCATATAGCACCTACCGATTGAAAGCGCGAGCTCGGTTGTTAAGACAACACAAGGGGACTGATGAGGAATTTGAGTAAAGCAGTGAGAGATTCGCTCTCTTCGGCAACCTATATATTTGCGATTGTTGGGACTATTGCGAGTGTTGCAGGTATTTCTGTGCGGGGTGCTTTCCCTGAACTTCCTGTTTGGATGCTGGTCTTTCTTGTATTAGCAGCATATCTACTTCTAACAGTGCTAATACGTGCATGCATTTTTTTGAGAATGAGAGTGGGAGCTCGATTAAACGTAAATGGTAATTTGGTTGAGATAAAAGTTGGAGACCTTTTTTCCTGCGAGGGATGGAAAGTGATTCCATTCAATGAGTTTTATGATACGGCTGTAGATGATATTACAATCTCAAAACGCTCACTGAATGGAATATTTATTGAAAACCATGTTGTCGATTTGGATGATTTAAACTCATCAATCAAAAACGATGTCCAAACATCGCTTTCTTCGCCAAAAGCCAATGAGAGCGGAAAGCTTAAGTTCGAACTGGGTACATTGAAAAGATTTAATGGCGAATATCTTTTACTTGCGTTCAGTCATTTTAATGAACTAAATGAAGCTCATCTAACTATGGCAGAATATGAGCAGTGCCTTATTAATTTATGGAGAGAGATTAATAGAGTGTATGCAGGAATTCCAGTATACATTCCTTTGCTTGGTTCAGGCTTGACTCGATTTGATGAATCAGGATGGAGTCCCAGCAAACAAGATCTCTTAAAATGTATGATCTGCACATTGAGGATATCGAAGTCTTCTTTTACCGCTCCGATTAACATTGTATTAACAGAAGAAGTGTACGAAGAAAGCAATTTATATGATTTGAAGAGCTGGGTTTAATAAATATACATGCTATTGTGGGTGCTTCTAACCAAAAAACAGTGTAATCATTTTTGATATGAGAGAATTATTTAAACATTAGCTTAAGTTAATTAGGGGGGGGGAATTATGAATTACAGAAACGGCAACTACGCCGCGTTTTATGTTGACGAGCCTTTCAATGAGGGGAATCTTGGAGCATATAGCGCGCCCGATTTCAACCACTATCAACTCTTAAGAGCTTGGAAATCGAAAGACTGGAATTTTCCCTTTAATGATTCTCATCAAAAGAATTACAACGTTCGCGATGGGAGTAATTGGGACTACACTTTAAAACCGCGCCTGCGGGAACGGTTAAGGAATTCTAAAAATATCATTCTATTCTTAAGTTCTCACACTAAAGCAAGCAGAGCATTAACAGAGGAAATTGAATACGGCATCGGGGAACTCGGGCTTCCTGCGATAGTAGTTTACCCAGAATTCGATCCTATAAAAAGTGATGGGAGCTTCGACGAGAGGGTTTTTAATCTCTGGGATAAGCTTCCAGCCTTCAAAAGACTTATGAAGACAGTGCCCGTATTGCACGTTCCTCTAGAGAAAAGGTCACTTGCGAAGGGCCTGAATTCGTCAAATTATATGGTTCAGTCCAAATCAGAACCAGGCCAATATAGGCTATAAAAGTAATAAGGCTCTGCATTTGATAGATGTATATCAGATAAACCTAATCACACTGAAAAGGCTAGCCTCTCAAGCTGGAGAATAGTTAGAACGCGGCTTATCGAAATATTTACCTTCGTTTTTGATTTTCTGAACGAAGGCTTGCATCATTGTACTTATTCCCACTCCCCGGAACCAAAAGAAATTTGACGTCATATACGTGCCGCCGTGTCCGTTGAGCCCTCCGTAAAACAATGGGTAGTCGCAGGTATGGAGACAAAACAGCATCATTTTGTGCTCACACAATTCCTCCATTTACTAACGCGTTTCTGGGAATGAATAAGCGTCCTTTCGAAAACGCTACATGAGTTGGGCTTTTTTATGAACTGAAGAGCGAGTGAGTACACGCAGCTGAGTGCACGATCAAAATGGGTGTAAAAGTAGTCCAAAGGTATGAATCAGGAATAAATTTTCGACTAGAAATATAGCTATTTATCTGCGCAAACGAAAATGGCCGAGTACACAGTGAGTACACTTTTCGGATCGCGAATTTGCCTCAATATTGGCGAAATTTGGGCGGAACTGACGCGAATTTCGAATTTATTCCTCTGTGAGTCACTTGGAATAATCCATGGGCATTAGTCGCGTAACTCTTGAAAGAAGAAAAGCCCACTGGGTCAAATTGTCCCAGTGGGCTTGACCTGGTATTCCTTTCTGAAAGCAGATGTCATTTCATGCATGAATCTTACGACCGTACTCACGTATCGGATTGAAAGATCGAAGGAGCACCATATAAAGACTTGTCGCCTATCTTGTCACCATCCAAATCACAAAAGTGGACAGGATTCCCAAGAATAAAAGAAGCGCAGAATACTTCCACTGAGAACTACGCCACTCTTTCTTGGTAGGCGGGTCCTTTTTATCGTAACCGTTGCACTGTAGGTTCCAGAGCTTCGACCCAGGGTGAATGAACCATACAGATATGATTGCAACGAGAAATACCACTGCAACTATAACAGACACAATAATGCTAATCATGAGCATAACCCGCGTTATTTGCTTTGCTACATAAGATTCGAACCGCATCGAGAACGTTTTCCATGATCTCGTAGGCATCCTCCACATTGAAAGTCATGCCATCTTCTAAAGGGGTTGCTGCAATGGCTTTCGCCATCTTGACGGTGTTCTCAACGTCGAGCGTCATATCCAGCATGTTCACATCGGTATCGCGCGTCATTCGCTGACCGCGGTCGAGCATCGATGTAATGAGCATATCGCTTTTGAAAACGAGATTGCTCTTGTACTCGGATTCAGCCATGCGCTCAAGAAAGCGCTCCATGACATACCGTCGCTGCAGAAGCTGCGCTTTGCCGCTATCGCCGTTAGCGAGGTTCTTGATGAGGTCCTTCATCTTTGCTGGATTGTCGATCAAAGTAGCACCCCCATTGCATCCCAAACGCGCGATTCCATGTTCATTGCCCTTGCACATTCTGACAGGCGCGCAAGGTTCTTATCCTTAGAGCCAGCGTAGGTTTTCAGAGCGTAGTTGAACTCAGTTACGTCAACGCTGTCCTTCTTGCGAATCAGGTCACAAATGGTGCGTTCTTTGTCATAGGCTCTGACGATATTCCCATCTGGCGTCTTAACGTCGCAGATCCCTAGGCCATACCACTCGGGCTTCACGTAATGGATATGCGCCTCTTGGTCTCTGAGGGCGGAGGAATTGTAGCCGGAATCAACGCTGACGGATAACGGAATGGGTTCGCGCTCGCTCATTTCGTGCAGAAACAACGCAGTATCGTGCGAAAAGATGACTTTTGGGAAACGAGCCTGCAGCAACACGAACTCATCAGGGAGGGCATCTTCAGACAAATAGAGTCCACGTCCATGCTTTGTGAGCCCCCCTTCCTTTACGTAACGATAGAAGGCGTCTTTCGGAATGCCTGCCGCAGACACTTCAGAGAAGGTGAGCTGACCCTCGTTGCTTTCGAGAATCTTATTGAGTATATGCGAGTAGAATTCGAATTTCATACTGATAGTATAGTGCATAATCAGTATGAAATTCTACCGGAATAATAAAAACTGCTTACTGAAACAAACTGCAGTTAATAGAAGCATAAATCGAATGCGTAAACCATAAGAGGTATATATTGAATGCTTATCGAATTACCGTAGCCTCAATTAGCTATATTTATTGATAAGAAAATTCAATCATGCTGACAAAGTCTCGCGAACATATAACCGATTCACATTTCAATACTCTTCCTCAAACTGCTCCTGAAACTAGCTTGATTACAGCATCGGCAAGTAAAGAATGTCGATTATGGCGAGCTTTATGCTAGGTGGCAATAGTGAACGCCCTAATCTGACGACATATTTCCTTTTACGCAAATTTCAAAAAAGGAGTCGCCCAAGGTTGTCGCGCGAACAAACTTTTCATCCGCCTTAACGCTCCCCCGATTTAATGCCTCTAGTCTTTGTTTTAGCCTGATGTATTCAGGGCTCTCTTTTACCATTTCATAATTCTCTTTATGGACATAGCTCGATCCGTAAGGTATTTCGACAAGACCCAGTCGAAGAAGGTTGTCGAGAGAAATTGCCACTTCCTCATATGCAATTTCTTTTATCCATGTTATGTTACGGACATAATTAGAATTTCCGCCCTCTTCACCATCTTTAGGCTCGCTCTGAATGTATATATCAAGAACGGGAGCAACCGGTGCCTCATAGATATTCTTAAACACCACCGCGTCATTGGGGGACATCTGTTTAATCAGCTCAATAAAAGAAGGATGAACCTTGTCCTTTGTATCCCTATTCATAGCGTTTGCGAGAAGATTCGCGTACAAATCGCGGAGCTCGTCACTATCCATTGAGTAAGCAATAGCTTGGAGCGCAGGAACTCCCACATATCCTTCTGGCGTTGTTATTTTTTCGGGCGGAATATCTTTAAGTTTTTCCGCAAGTAATTTTTCTGTCTCCGCAAGATGGTATTCGCGCTCAGCAATCCATTTACGCAATGGTACAAGAGCAGCATTTATAGCCCTTGGCACTATAGCCATAACTTTGCCGCTCTCCTGGACTGCAGGCTTCAGTCCGTCTTCATACAACTCCGGTATTGTCTCAATCGCTTTTCCGGTACTATCAAGAAAAGAATCAGTCATTTCTATTGGCTCCTTAGTTTTGCATACATCGCTATTCCCACTCGATTGTTGCAGGGGGCTTGGATGTGATGTCGTAGGCGACGCGGTTGATGCCGGGGACTTCGGCCACGATGCGGCTCGAGATCCGCGCCAGCACATCGTAGGGGAGCTTCGCCCAGTCGGCGGTCATCGCATCGCTCGATTCCACGGCGCGCAGGATGATCGGATGCTGATAGGTACGCTCATCACCCATAACGCCAACGCTGCGCACGTCAGGCAGTACGGCGAAATATTGCCACACGCTGCGCTCAACCTCTGGACCGCCTGCGCTCTCGCGCACAACTTCGCCATTGCGTTCACCGCTACGCTCGAACAGCTGCTCGTTATACGCATCCAATTCTTCGCGCACGATCGCATCAGCGTTCTTCAGGATCTCGAGCTTCTCGGGCGTCACCTCACCAATGATGCGGATTGCAAGCCCCGGCCCGGGGAACGGCTGGCGATGCACGATATGATCAGGCAGCCCCAGCGCCGAGCCCAGTGCACGCACCTCGTCCTTGAAGAAATGATCGAGCGGTTCGATCAGGTCGAAATGCACCCCGTCAGGGAAGGGGATCAGATTGTGGTGGCTCTTGATAGTGCTCGCCTTGCCGCCAGTCTTACGCGCGCCGCTCTCGATGATGTCGGGATAGATCGTGCCCTGCGCCAGGAACTTCACGGGTTCACCATCACCCGCAACCTCTTCGGCCACAGCGAAGAATTCCTTCCAGAACTGCTCGCCGATGATGCGACGCTTCGCCTCCGGGTCGGTCACGCCCGCCAGCAACTGGGCATAGCGATCCTCGGCATGCACGTGGATGAAATCCACGTCGAACTGCTTGGTGAACACCTCTTCGACCTCTTCGGGCTCGTTCTTGCGCAGGAGTCCGTGATTCACGAACACGCACACCAGCTGCTTGCCGATCGCCTTCGCGCACAGCGCCGCAACCACGCTCGAATCCACGCCGCCCGAAAGCCCGAGGATCACGCGGTCGCTTCCCACTTGCTCGCGAATGGCCGCCACGGAATCGTCGATGATCGAGTCCATGGTCCAGTTCGGCTCCAGCCCTGCGATCCCAAACAGGAAGTTAGCCAGCATCTCCTGGCCATACGGCGTATGGCGAACCTCAGGGTGGAACTGCGTGGCGTAAAGCTTTCGCTCGGGGCATTCCATGGAAGCCACGGGGCACACGTCGGTCACGGCCGTCACCGTGAAGCCCTCGGGCACCTCGCTCACCGCATCGCGATGGCTCATCCACACAGTCTGCTCGTGCGGCGTCTCGCCATACAGCGCCGACGTGCCGCCGCAACCCGCACAATCCACGCCGTCAACACGGGTGAGGGGAGCGGGGCCGTATTCGCCCTTCTCGGTGTGGCTCACCGTACCGCCGAGCGTTTTCGCCATGATCTGCTGGCCGTAGCAGAAACCGAGCACGGGGATGCCCAGCTCGAAGATCTCGGGGTCGACCGAAGGTGCATCTTCGGCATAGACGCTTGCCGGACCGCCCGACAAGATGATGGCACCGGGGTTTTTCTCGCGCACCTCATCAGCGGAGATATCGCACGGAACGATCTCGGAATACACGTTCAGGTCGCGCACTCGACGCGCGATGAGCTGGCCATATTGCGCGCCGAAATCGAGAACCAATACGGTTGAGAGCGGGGTGGAAGTGGCCATGCGTGTCTCCTTCTGAGGTCTGCGGGTGAGCTTCGCGGGATAGCGTCTGCGAACTGCCTGCTTTGCTGGTGTGGTTTTGTTCGCGCGCGATCCACGGTCGTTTCAAAAACTAGGCTTTCATCTTACCCGAAACGCCCTCGTCTGTCGCACGTCTTCGCGGGAAAATCGAGCGAAGCGAAGTGGCGTCCGCTAACTCACCAGCCCCATGAAGGCGACCAGCAGCGGGATGAACACGAACGACCCCACGGTGGTGATGATGGTCGCCTTCGCGGCCAGCTGCGCGTTGCCGTTGTACTGCGCGACGAATGTCGGGCACATCGATCCGGCGGGCATCGCGAACATGAGCATGAACACGGCAGCCAGGAGCGGTGAAACACCCAGCGCGGTGAAGCCCCAGTAGAAGAGCGCGGGCAAGATCAGCTGACGAATGATCATATAGGGGTAGAGCCGCACCTCTTTCACCACGTTCTTCATGGGTGAGCGCGCCACGATCACGCCTACCACCAGCATGGCGATGGGCGCGGTGATCCCGCCCAAAAGCGAGAGCGAATCCTGCACAAGCTCGTGAACTTGCCAACCGGTGAAGAACAGCACGAGCGCCAGCACGCTCGCGATCATCGAAGGGTTCACGATCGAACGCCATGGGATCGACACCTTCGCGTCTTCGCCGTATTCCGCGCGCAGTGGATCATCCTTGGCAAGCATCACGAACCCGATGCCATAAACGAATACCGCTAGCACCATCACGTAGATGCTCGCGTAGATGACCGACTCGCTGCCCAGGATCGCGCCCACCACAGGAAGCCCGAGAAAGCCCGTGTTGTTGCAGATCGTGACGAACTGATACACCACGCGCTCGCGCTTCGGAACGCGCAGCACCACCACCAAAAGCCAGCCGACCAGCAGAAGCAAAATGCCTTGTGCGATTGCCATGGCGAACGTGATGCCAACCGTCTCACCGGCATCGGCAGCTGAAAGCCCATGCACTGAAGCTACTACCATGCACGGCAGCGTGATGTTCAGCAGCAGCTTCGTGAGCTTTTGGTTCGTGTATTCGTCAAGATAGTCGAGCTTTGCAGCAAGAAATCCCACCGCGGCAACGATGATCAGTATCGCCATCTGGGAGAGTCCGTTCAGTGCGCTTTCCACCCGTGTCCTTTCTTCAACTTTATCTTGTTGGAAGTTTCTTGTATGAGTGCATAAAAGCTTGCCGTTCCCGCCGTTTCAGCCAGCGAATGTGGCAAGCCGTTCGTGACCGCAGTCATTCTCGTTCGCATCGTCCATGGATGCGGACGCACACGAACGTAACCCGTCAAGCGTACGCTACTTCAGTTTCCCATAGTCCTCGTCAGAGACGGGCTCGAGCCACTCGTTCGAGCAATTCTCGCCGGGCACGGTGAACGCCAGGTGCGCGAACCAGCTATCCGGCGCCGCGCCATGCCAATGCTTCACGCCGGTGGGGATGTTCACGACATCGCCCGGTAGCATCTCCTGCGCCGGCTGGCCCCACTCCTGATAGTAGCCACGACCACCCACGCAGATCAGCATCTGTCCGCCGCCCTTATCGGCATTGTGCACGTGCCAGTTGTTGCGACACCCTGGCTCGAAGGTCACGTTCGCGGTCGGAACCTGCTCGGCCGTGAGGGGCGCAAGCCAGCTCTTGCCGCTGAAATACTGCGCGTAGGCATCGTTGGGCTCGCCCACGGGAAACATCAGCGTGGCAGCGAACGCCGCAAGCTCGGAATCGTCCGCGGGCTCTTCATCGCCCCACACCTCTTTGGCCAGGCGGAATGCCGCCCAAGCCTTCGGCCAGCCTGCATAGAAGGCTGCGTGGGTCAGGATCTCGGCGATCTCGCTGCGCGTAATGCCATTGGCTTTCGCGCTCTGCAGGTGGAACGCGAACGAAGAATCGGTGAGCCCTTGTGCCATGAGCGCCACCACGGTCACCAGGCTGCGATCGCGTAAGGAAAGCTGCGCCGTGCGGCTCCAAACCTCGCCGAAAAGCACGTCGTCGTTGAGTTCTGCGAATTTGGGAGCGAATTCGCCCAGGGCATCGCGACCCGCAGTTTGCTTGACCATGATCTTTCTCCTGTCGCTCGTTTGAGTGTTCGGTCTTATGATAATGCGAGCGCTGAAGTATGTTAAATGCTGATATTTAATATAAGATCATGCGCGGTCGTTATGACCTGGATGAATGAAACCGTGAGAACTACCCGCAATGATGCCAGCAAAGGTGCAGGTCAATCTCCGGTTCCATCAAGTTCCGCGCACACATGCGCAATGAAAGCGTTCACCGCCGCCGTCTGCGTCACGCCATGCTTCCAGGCAAGAAGCGTCGAACCGGTCAGCTCAGGTGAAAGATCGCGCGTGCAGAGGTGCTCGGTATTCCAATTCTGCGAAGACCCTTCTATCCAGATCAGAACTCCCAGCCCGGCTTCCACCATGATCGGTGCCATACCACCTAAGCTCACACGGAAGTTCTTCTCGAGACTCTCGTAAGTACTGCCGAACCACTGTGCGAGCTCGTTTTGAACAGCAGGCCTGCTCGGCAGGATGAGCGCGCGATCCTTCAAGTCTTCGGCGGTGATGACCTGCTTGGATGCGAGTGGGTCGTCGATCTGCATCGTGGCAACCCATTTTTCCGTGTCAGGCATACGTCGGTAATCGTAGGCTTTCTTCTCGATGGGTTCGATGAATAGCCCGAAATCCAAAAGGCCTCTATCAAGGCGCTCAGCAACCTGATCGGCGATGCCAGTGAGCAAGTCGAACTTCACGTTAGGATACCGCTGGTGAAACGAAGCGATCAGATCCGCGAGTCGCTTCATCGAGATGAATTCGCCAGTGCCGATCGAGATGGTTCCCTCAAGAAGCTCGTCTTTCGCCGCCAATTCATCTTCGGTGAGCGCTACCAGCGAAAGGATCTCGCGCGCTCGCCGCTCGAGCAGCTGTCCTTCATCGGTCAGGGTCATGTGCTTTTTCCCGCGAACGAACAGCGCGCAATCGAGTTCCTTCTCCAGCTGGACCAGCTGCCTGCTCAGCGCCGGCTGGGTGATATGCAGCACTTCGGCTGCGCGTGTGATGGAGCCTTCGTTGGCGATCGCAAGGAATGATTGTAAGAGCTTGATCTCCACGGGCACTCGATTCAGGTCAGATGGGTGATTGAATGAGGTGCTCTCCTTAAACACAAGAGCCCTCCTCAAGGATACCAGCTTGCACCAGTGCGCATTCTCTTTACAAAAGTTTTACGCCTCGCTCGTCTGAAAGCCCCGAGCGCCCTACAGGCTTTCTCGTAGAATGGTAAAGGTTCGTTCGCGAAGGTTGCACATACAGAGCGCACAGTTGGTATCCGGTCAGGCCGCAAGCTCTGCACTACGCCGCGCCATCAGCTTGCGAACGCCCTACCTATATAAGTAAGCAAACGCACAAGGAAAGCAGTATGATCCTCGAAGCGCTCAAAGCACTGTTCATCGGCATCGTTGAAGGCATCACCGAATGGCTCCCCATCTCTTCGACAGGCCACATGATCCTGGTCGACGAATTTGTGAAGCTCGATGTGAGCGATCAATTCCTCGCGCTCTTCCTCGTGGTCATCCAGCTGGGCGCTATCATGGCGGTCATCCTGCTCTATTTCCACAAGCTCAATCCCTTCTCGCCGAAGAAAACGCACACTGAAAAGCGCGGAACGTGGCGGCTGTGGGGCATGGTCGCGATTGGCTGCATCCCGGCGGCTATCGTTGGTCTGCTCCTCGATGACTGGGTGAATGAACACTTCTACAACGCCTACACGGTAGCCATTATGCTCATACTCTACGGCGTTGTCTTCATCGTCATGGAACGCCGCAACCGCAAGAAGGCCTTGCGCCTCATGGAAGTTGGTGCAACACCTGCGGGGCGCGAGATGCTCGAAGCTCCTATGCGCGGTCGCCATGCCCGCGTCGAGCGCGAACATACAGAGGTCAGCGCCGAAGAAGCGCTCTTCAAGATCCGCAATGTGGACGATATCGATTGGAAGACGGCGCTCAAGATCGGCTGCTTCCAGGTGCTTGCCATCATCCCGGGCACGAGCCGCTCAGGCGCTACCATCATCGGCGGCATGCTCTGCGGCTGTTCGCGTACTGCCGCCGCGGAATACACGTTCTTCCTGGCTATCCCCATCATGTTCGGTTGGGGCGTGGTAAAGGCGGCGAAGTTCATGATGGAAGGGCTGGTCATGACCCAGACCGAGATCATGGTGCTGGTGGTGGGCATCATCAGCGCATTCATCATGTCGGTCGTCGCGATCCGCTTCCTCATGGGCTACATCAAGAAGAACGACTTCACTGCGTTCGGTGTCTACCGCATCATCGTCGGCATCATCGTGGTCGCGTTCTTCACCATACAGGGTACCGGCTTCATCATGCAGTAAGCGCTGGCCCAAACCGCGCATAAGCACGCACTGTTTCTTACATTGCAGCAATCGCGCGTATAAACAAGCTATAATCGAACCATGAGTCCAAACGAGCACAAACCCATCACCGAAGCTGAGAAGATAGAGATGCGCGATCGCGTGAATGCGCGCATCGCTCATTGGTGCAGTTTCGCAGCGCTCGTTATCATCCTCATCGATTTTGCAGCGTTCGTCATCGGACAAGACGATTGGTTTTGGACGGTCGCTGGCATCATGCTCTCGATCGCGCTTCTCGCTATCGCCATGCTCAATAATCCCATCGGATCCAACTCAAAAAAATAGCTACCGCGAGCCATCTTTCACGTGGGTTTGAACAGGCTAACCTTGCGGTGTTTGTTATGATGAATCAATCATGTCATTCATGGGCTGCTGCTCCGCGCTTCCTGCGTTGCGCGTGACCGCTCTCACGCTCCGCGCACCCCTCGCG
>ERZ1034920.2027-NODE-2027-length-12047-cov-6.619496_pt1 | contig 12047 bp, 10 predicted proteins | sample MGYA00520688_ERZ1034920 | MGnify/ENA primary metagenome ERZ1034920 (study PRJEB33766, sample SAMN09781785) | gut metagenome | biome: gut microbiome | host: Homo sapiens | place: Madagascar | study: EMG produced TPA metagenomics assembly of the PRJNA485056 data...
ATCATTTCCGTGGATTTGATGAGTATTTCTCTATTCCATACGGGGCAGAGACGGCAGTAGACGGACATTGGAAAAAAGGACCGGGCATGGATCTGTTCTGGAAAGTAAGAGAAGCACTGGGTGAAAAACCAGTTATCGCAGAGGACCTTGGATATGTTACGGACAGTGTACGTGATCTGGTAAGGGACAGCGGATTCCCGGGTATGAAGGTTCTGGAATTTGCATTTGACTCGAGAGATTCGGGATGTGCGAATGACTATCTTCCACACAACTATCCGGTGAACAGTGTTGCTTATACAGGAACACATGACAATGAGACGCTTGCAGGCTGGTGGGGAAGTATCAGCAAGGATGAGCAGAAGCTGACCCGCGAGTATCTCTGTGATACTTACACACCGGAAGCAGAACTGAATAAGCCGTTGATCAGCCTGATCATGAGAAGTGCTGCAAAGTGGTGCGTGATCCCGATGCAGGATTATCTGGGCCTTGATAATAAGTGCCGTATGAATACACCGTCAACGGTCGGAACCAACTGGAAATGGAGAATCCGCAAGAACCAGTTATCTGTGAAATTACAGAAAGAGATCTATGCAGTGACATTGCGTTACGGAAGAATGAACTGGACGGAAGATCCGGCAGAAACAGCGGAGATAGAAAAATAGAGATTATCCTGTACAGGAGCGGGAATAAAAAGGGCAGATATCCATATAATGATATCTGCCTTTTACTATTTGTATACTTTCGTGTGTTCTATGCGAACTAGATAGGAAGTTCAAGATAGATATCTTTTCCTTCTTTGATAGAGATGACTACTTTACCATGTTTGATTGTAGTAACAGCACCCTGAACGCTTGCGGCAGGTGCAGCTTCGGCAGGAGCTTCCTCTTCAGCAGGAGCTTCTTCTGCTGCTAAATCGTCATCTGACTTGAATCCTTCTACGTTATCTGCTGTCAGTGGACAGAGGGAATCACTTGTTTTTGTTAATTTTGCCCCAAGAACCTGTCCGATCTTCAGACATCCGTCAAGATTTAAAAGACCTGAATCTACTAATTCATCGAAGATTGCAGGATCCTCTAAGTTTGCTGGTTCGATTGTAATTCCGCCCTCTGCTCTACAGCATAATACGGCAGGATCATTTGCATGTGCTTTCGCTGTTTCAGCTGTAATTGACATACCGAATACCTCCTAAATATTCATATTTATTTTCTATGAATAGTATAGACTTTTCTAATTAAATTTTCCAATTGCTTTTTTCGATAAAAGACAGATAGAATAGATAAGCTCTATAGCATAAAAAATAATCATCAGCTTTGGAGATTATATATAGAATCTGTCTATAAGTATATGAGAATAACCAATTGGAAATATAAAGGAAACAGGAATATAATAATATCAAACGATAATATTGTTAGTGGCAAGGATCAGCCACATTCCCTTCTCTTAAAGCCCTTTTCCTGAGGATGTCGATATCGGGACGACATTTCCAGGAAAAGGGCTTTGACGTTGTGTAGAATCATAAGTTATAATGAATCATATGTTCAGAAAAAGACAGGATGTCTGTAAACAACAGAATGATTTTATATAGAAGATGGAGAGACAATGGCACATAAAGAAGTGGATAATACAAAAGTAGACAATATACAAGTAGAAGAACCAGATCTTGGAAATATCGTACAGCCGCTGATCAACTGGTACCGGGAGAATAAAAGAGACCTTCCGTGGCGTCATAACCCGGACGCATACAGGGTGTGGATATCGGAGATCATGCTGCAACAGACAAGGGTGGAAGCTGTAAAAGGCTATTACGACCGCTTCTTAAAAGCACTCCCGACCGTGAAGGATCTTGCAGAAGCCGAAGAAGACAAACTTCTGAAGCTGTGGGAAGGCCTGGGGTATTATAACCGTGTGAGAAATATGCAGAAGGCGGCGCAGCAGATCATGGTAGATTACGCAGGTACATTTCCGGATACTTATGAAGAGATATTACAGTTAAAGGGAATCGGCAACTACACGGCGGGAGCCATCAGTGCATTTGCCTACGGAATCCCGAAACCGGCAGTGGATGGCAATGTGCTGCGGGTGATTTCCAGAATCACAGGCAGCTATGAAGACATCATGAAACAGAGTGTCCGCAAAAAGATAGAACACGCACTGGAGCAGGTGATACCGGCAGATGCCGCCAGCGATTTCAACCAGGGACTGATCGAATTGGGGGCAATGGTGTGTGTGCCAAACGGAGAACCGAAGTGTGCGGAATGTCCGGTGAAAGAATATTGTATTGCACACGCAGAGGATCTGACGGCAGAGATACCGGTAAAGAAAAAGGCGAAAGCCAGAAAGATCGAAGAAAGAACCATTCTGATATTCAAAGACGGTAAGCGGATTGCAATTCGGAAGCGCCCGGCAAAAGGTCTGCTGGCAGGACTATATGAATTTCCGAATGTGGAAGGTAAGCTTTCGATGGACGAAGTTACGGAGTACAGCAAGACGATCGGTCTGATGCCGGTCCGTGTGCAGGAACTTCCGGAAGCAAAGCATATCTTCAGTCATATCGAATGGCATATGACAGGATATGAGGTGATCGTAGATGAGCTGGAGAAGACGAATGAGAAAGGATTTCTGTTTATTCATCCGGAGGAGATCAGGAAAGAGTATTCGATTCCGTCGGCGTTTGAAAAGTATACAGGGTATGCGGGGATTGAACGGTAGTGATCGGAAAAACAATGGAAATTAAAAAGACGCAGATAACTGTCAGTTATATAACAGTTACCTGCATCTTTCTATATGATTCATAATTATTCATATTACGTCGGTTGCTGAGAAAGCTTCGGTGCCGTCTTATCCGCTGTCACATACACGAATGGATAAATAATACATGCCATCGTAACCGCTGCGATCACGTCCGTCACGGAATGCTGTTTTAAGAACATTGTGGACAGGATAATGAGCGTTGCCAGAATATAGGCACTGATCTGGATCCATCTGTGCTTTTTCAGATCATTACTATGTGAGATGGCAATGCCTGCACCGATAGAGTTGAATACATGGATGCTTGGAAGCACGTTCGTCGGTGTATCTGTTTTATACAGAACTTTTACCATATCGGTAAACATATTGTCTCGTGGAAATACAGTTGGTCTTAAATTTAATGCATTTGGAAAGACCGTACATATGATCAGGAAGATTGTCATACCTGAAAATAAAAAAGCACATAGTCTGTAAAATCCCCATTTATCCTTAATCAGGAAATAAGCCACAGTCACAGCAATGAATATGAACCACAACAAATAAGGGATAATAAAATATTCAATAAACGGAATATGATTATCAATTGGAGAGTGTATCATATAATGTCGTACATCTGTGCGCTTTTCAAGGTAAACAAACCATGGCATATAGATCAGAAAGTATGATAATACCCATGCATGACGGTACTTCTTCAAAAAACTCTTTGCTTTATCAATGGCTTTCATATGAACTACCCCTTTTTAAGCCTTTGTTATTATCTTATCTCGTTTCAAAGCGCATTATAACATGAAAAAAATGAATCAACAATAATATTCATGGAATATTAACAAAATTAATAATACATTTTCTTTTTCTCAAATATCTGCATGTCGTAAGAAAGTGTTCCTTTCTTTAACGCATCTGGTGTACGAAGTGTCCATACAGCAATCGGAAGATGCAGAATGTGCTTTAAAAACCATACTTCAAATCTCGGAAGGTCTGCGAGTTTATACGAGATAAAATCAGGACGTCCGAGTACATTGCCGAGCAGATGTTTTACAATAAAAGTCAGTATCCATGGTTCCGGAAGATTGTCTGCAGTCAGATTGGAAGAAAGCTGACCTCTCAGGACATGTGGCGCATGGCGGCGGAACCACCAGATGCCAAGTGTGTTAAAGGACTGCACCATATAAGGACCGTTATAGTTTTTCAGGGCTTCCCATGTCTTTTCGCAGATACTGAGAGAAGATTTCGGAATCTTAAGTTCGATCAGAAGCGGCACCTGCCCGTCTACCAGAGAAAGTACCTCAGAAAAAAGAGGGATGGTTTCAGTAGTATCCTGTAACCGGCAGCGCTGCAGTTCTTTTGACGGAAGTACCTCAACTGCTTCCGGGCGTCCGCAGATACGTGACAGATCATCATCGTGAAATACGACAAGTTTTCCGTCGGTTGACAGATGTACATCCAGTTCAATTCCGTATCCGTGTGAGATTGCAGCCCGGAAAGAAGAAAGGGAATTTTCCGGAATTCCCTTTTCAATACAATGGTATCCGCGGTGTGCGAACATAGTATGGAGAAATGGGCGGATCTGCTGTTTGTGGGACAGCCTCGGCCAGATCAGATAAAAGTAGAATGATATGAAAAATGTAATGATTCCGGCAATTAGTAAACGCATAAAATAACCTCCCTGTGTACAGAATTATTTACAAGGCGTAATAATACGTAACTTCTCTTTTTCCAGATGTACATGGATGTCAGACTGCAGAAAGACCGGCTCGCCGTCGGTATGTACAGGCAGTGCGCGGTCACTGGTGATCATGACTTCTGTGCAGGTGTCCAGAGTGATTCCACGGAAACGGGTATGCCATCCTTTGAATGCTGTCGGAAGCAGGCAGAGAACCTTAAGCCGTGTCAGTTCTGAGACAGTAATGATATCCAGTCTGTCATCGGTCCCGCTGGCGGCAGGACAGAAGTTGAATCCGCCGCCTTCATATTTCAGATTCATAACTGCTGTAAAATAGACTTTGTGATAGGTTTTTGTTTCACCGGTTTCGGTTGTGACAGTCATTGTGACTGGCTTTAATGTGAGCAGTTTATGAAGTGCAACACCAAGATAGGTAAGTTTCCCAAGTTTCAGACGGTTCAGAAAAGCTTTGAGCGGCGTGACCATTACCTGATGGCAGACTGCGGCATCAAAGCCGATACCGGTACTTACGGCAAAACGCCGGTGTTTATTTTCGTAATCCAGTACACCGACATTCATGGCAGTGTAATGCGAAGGAGAAAGAATCTGTTCCAGAGCGCTGTGGATATCCGTCGGAAGTCCCAGACCTCTGGCAAAGTCATTACCTGAACCAAGCGGGATGTATCCAAGCGTTACTTTGTCCAGGTATCTGATTCCATCAATTACTTCGTTTAAAGTACCATCTCCTCCGAGGACAACAATCGTATGAGGAGCACCGTCGGAAGTCAGATCATGCACCAGGCGGGTGGCATGATGCTGATATTTCGTAAATAAAACATTGTATGCGATTTCTTTTTCCAGCAAAATTTTTTCAATCTGTTTCCAGAGAAGAATCCCTCTGCCGGATCTGGCATTGGGATTGGCAATAAATGTGTACATACCGTATTCATCCTTTGCAAATTCATAGATTCCAAAATGATCAGAATAATCCATTCAGATAGGTGGTGAGAGACCGGCGCATATTGCCCTCAAAATCAGCATCACCGCTCTTTAAACACCATTCAAATACATTTCCGATTACGATCATACGGATGTCGGTTGTGATATCCTCCAGATCGGCGGGAGGGGAAATGATCCCGGCATCGATCACGCGTTTCAGGTAATCATGAACGGTGATGATCGGATATGGTCTTTCCGTACGGATCAAAGGGTTCAGGGACTGATTCTTAGGTGTATAGTAATTGGCCATAAATTCAACTCCGAGCTCTTCGCAGTAGTGAACATAATTCAAATAAACCGAGATGATTGCTTCTTTTGTTCCGGCAGCACTGGACGGAAGTTCGAGAAGGTTGGGATCCATACTCGGCTGTTCTTCAATATAATAAGAAAGAAGATCATCTTTTGTCTTGAAATGATGATAAAAACTCCCATTGGAGACACCGGCTTCTTCGCAGATATTCTTGATCGACAGCTGCTCATAACCTTGCTTTTGCAGGATCCGTTTGGCTGCCTGAAAGATCTTAGCCCGTGTTTCCCTGGATTTGAGTTGTTGTTTTGAGAGTCCCTGTATTTCCTGATTCATAAGTAAAAGCCCCTTTAAGTATTTCTGTTTTTCTGATAAGTTCAAGTAGCTTCAGTATAACATAGAGAAAATACATTTTCAAGAAAACAGAGTGAACTCTGTATCGTAGACGCCATTGCATACAGCGATGAATTCAGTTATAATTATCCGCGTAATAAAGAAGTACAAATTCTTTGAATACGGCAAGAAAGGGAAAGACAAAACATATGGATATTAATCAGGTGATTACCGGAGAACTTGGTGTCAAGAGATGGCAGGTCGATGCTGCGGTAAAATTAATCGATGAAGGGAATACGATTCCGTTTATCGCAAGATATAGAAAAGAAGTTACAGGAACATTGGATGATGCACAACTGCGAACACTGCATGAAAGACTGATGTACCTGCGTAATCTGGAAGAAAAGAAAGAACAGGTTCTGGCAAGTATCGAAGAACAGGGAAAGCTTACCGAAGAACTGAAAAAGCAGATCCTGGCAGCAGAGACGATGGTTGTGGTAGAAGATCTCTACCGTCCATACCGTCCAAAACGCCGGACACGTGCCATGATCGCAAAGGAAAAAGGACTGGAACCGCTTGCGGCAGTCATCACGCTTCAAAAAGCAGATAAACCGCTAGAAGTGTATGCAGAAGAATATGTGAATCCGGAAAAAGAAGTGAATTCTGTAAAAGAAGCAATCGATGGGGCAAAGGATATCATTGCCGAGTCAGTATCGGATGAAGCAGATTACAGAAGCTGGATCCGCAAGGCAACCATACAGCACGGGAAAGTGATCTCACAGGCAAAGGACGAAAATGCGGAGTCTGTGTACGAGATGTATTATGATTTTGAAGAACCGGTAAACAGACTGGCCGGACACAGAGTACTTGCGCTGAACCGTGGAGAAAAAGAAAAGTTCTTTACGGTGAAGATAGAAGCTCCACAGGAGGACATCTTAAGATATCTTGAAAAGAAGGTAATTCACGGTGAGAATCCGCATACCACACCGATCTTAAAAGAAGCAGTGGAAGACAGTTATAAGCGTCTCATTGCACCTGCGATTGAGCGTGAGATACGAAGTGACCTGACAGAGAAGGCAGAAGACGGGGCAATCAACGTATTTAAGAAGAACCTGCACCAGCTTCTGATGCAGCCTCCGATTGTAGGACAGACTGTACTTGGCTGGGATCCTGCATTCCGTACCGGCTGTAAACTTGCAGTTGTAGATCCGACCGGTAAAGTCATCGGAACAACGGTTATCTATCCGACTGCTCCGACGACACCGAAGAAAATCCAGGCATCCAAAGATTTGCTGAAAAAGATTATTGAAAAATATAACATTACATTAATCTCTGTTGGAAATGGTACCGCATCCAGAGAATCTGAGCAGTTCATTGTAGAATTATTAAAAGAGATTCCGCAGAAAGTGCAGTACGTAATTGTAAATGAAGCAGGAGCTTCCGTATATTCGGCAAGTAAGCTTGCATCGGAAGAATTCCCGAAGTTTGACGTTGGACAGAGAAGTGCGACATCCATTGCAAGAAGACTGCAGGATCCATTGGCAGAACTTGTGAAGATTGATCCGAAATCCATCGGTGTCGGACAGTATCAGCATGATATGAACCAGAAAAAGTTAAGTGAAGCTTTATCCGGTGTTGTGGAAGACTGTGTAAATAAAGTCGGAGTTGACCTGAATACGGCATCGGCACCGCTCCTTTCTTATATTTCCGGAATATCCGGAGCAATTGCTAAGAATATTGTGGCATACAGAGAAGAGAACGGAAGATTCACAGACAGAAAGCAGCTTTTGAAAGTTGCAAAACTCGGACCAAAAGCCTTTGAGCAGTGTGCCGGATTCATGAGAATCCAGAATGGTACGAATCCGTTAGACGGAACCAGTGTACATCCGGAGTCCTATGAAGCTGCAGAAAAACTGCTGAAGAAACAGGGATTTTCATTGGAAGACATCAGCGGAGGAAAGCTAACCGGACTTTCCCTCACGATCAAAGACTATGCAAGACTTGCCGGGGAACTGGAGATTGGAGAGATCACCCTCCGGGATATTGTGAAAGAACTGGAAAAACCGGGACGTGACCCGCGTGACGAAATGCCGAAACCGATCTTAAGAACAGATGTCTTAGATATGAAAGACTTAAAGGAAGGCATGATCCTGAAAGGAACCGTAAGAAATGTCATTGACTTTGGTGTGTTTGTAGATATTGGGGTGCACCAGGACGGACTGGTACACATTTCCGAGATCACGGATAAGAAATTCATCAAGCATCCGCTGGAAGTGGTAAGCGTTGGCGATATCGTGGATGTAAAAGTGATGAGCGTGGATCTTAAGAAGAAGCGGATCCAGCTTACGATGAAAGGAATTTCATAATCCGGGAAAGAAAGTACGGAGAGAGGATGGAGCACATGAAAAAAAGTTGGGAAAAAATAATCAAAACCATTCTGGGAGTTCTGGTCGGCAATCTTGTATTGTCGTTTGCTGTGGCAGCGTTTATCGTGCCGAATGGGATCATTATGGGAGGTGCGACTGGTATCGGTCTTACGATCAGCCATTATTTTCAGGTAAACCTATCGATGATTATTTTGGCGATCAATGCGGTGCTGTTCGTTCTCGGTGCAGTATTTTTGGGAAAGAAGTTTGCATTGACAACGATCATCAGTTCCTTTATTTATCCAATATTCCTGTCGATGGCACAGTCCATTCCGGGAATAGACAAAGTGACGGAGAATAATGCTATGCTTGCGGCATTATATGGAGGGGTTCTCCTTGGAATCGGTATCGGACTGGTGGTAAGAGTAGGTGCTTCTACCGGTGGAACCGATATACTGGCACTTGTGTTACACAAATGGTTTCATGTCCCGGTAGCGGTATTTTTGTATATCGTAGATTTTTCGGTGCTGGGATTTCAGATGCTGTTTTCAGATTCGGAACAGATACTGTATGGTATTTTGAATTTGTTTTTAAGTACGGTTGTGCTGAACCGGGTGATGCTTCTTGGAAAGTCACAGATCCAGTTATTTGTAATTTCGGACAAATACAGAGAAATCCGTCAGAAAGTCTTAACGGATATTGATGCCGGAGTGACGATGGTAGACATCGAGACCGGTTATGGAGAGCAGAAGCAGCAGGGCGTATTATGTGTTATCCACAGCAGAAAGCTGTATTCGGTAAAAGAGGCGATTCAGGAGATCGATCCGAAAGCATTTATCACGATCACGCAGATCAATGAGGTAAGAGGACGCGGATTTACAATGGAAAAGCTGCGTTATGACGAATTGAATATTACGAAAAACTAGACTTTACAGGTATTGTGAGTTAGAATGTTAACAAAGATTGAAGGAAGGACGAGGTATCATTTATGGAGAAATATACTGGCAAATCAATATTTAAAGGAATTGCAATTGGAAAAATATTGTTCTACCAGAAGGGAGAACAGCCTGTAAAACGTGTGAAAATAGAGGATACTGCAGAACAGATCAAACGTTACGAGGATGCACGCGCAAAGGCAGCAGAGCAGTTACAGGGACTGTATGAAAAAGCATTAAAAGAAGTCGGAGAAGCGAATGCTGCTGTATTTGAAGTACATCAGATGATGCTGGAAGATGATGATTATATTGATTCTGTTGTTAATATCATCGAGACACAGCAGGTAAACGCAGAATTTGCCGTTGCTACAACAGGAGATAACTTTGCGAAGATGTTTGCAGAGATGGAAGATGATTATTTCAAAGCAAGAGCAGCAGATGTAAAAGATATCTCGGAACGTATGGTAAATATCTTAAGTGGGAACGAAAGCGGTGGAGCCCTCGGTGATGAACCTGTGATTGTTGTGGCAGAAGATCTTGCACCAAGTGAGACAGTCCAGATGGACAAGGAGAAGCTCCTTGCATTCGTAACCAGACTTGGATCTGCAAATTCACATACAGCAATCCTTGCAAGAACGATGAACATCCCGGCACTGATCGAAGTTGATATTAAAGAAGAGTGGAACGGGAAGATGGCGGTTGTAGACGGTTACACAGGAACATTCTACATTGATCCGGATGAAGAAACTTTAAAGAAAATGCAGGAAAAGAAAGAAGAAGACATCAAAGCAAGAGAACTTCTTCAGGAATTAAAAGGAAAAGAAGATATAACGGTAGACGGAAAACATATCAAATTATATGCAAATATCGGCGGTGTAAAAGATGTTACAAGTGTACTGGCCAATGATGCGGCCGGAATCGGTCTGTTCAGAAGTGAATTCTTATATCTGGAAGCGGATAATTATCCGGATGAAGAAGCACAGTTCCAGGCATACAAGACAGTAGCCGAGAACATGGCAGGTAAGAAGGTAATTGTACGTACACTGGATATCGGTGCGGACAAGCAGGTGGATTATTTCAACCTTGATCATGAAGAAAATCCGGCCATGGGATACCGTGCGATTCGTATCTGTCTGGACAGAAGAGATATCTTCCGTACACAGCTGCGGGCACTTCTTCGTGCAAGCGCATATGGTAACATTGGAATTATGTATCCAATGATCATTTCTGTAGATGAAGTGAAAGAGATCAAGAAGATCGTAGAGTCTATCAAAGCAGAACTGACAGAAAAAGGAATCGAGTACGGTGAAGTTGAACAGGGTATTATGATCGAGACACCGGCAGCAGTGATGATCAGCGATCTTCTGGCAGAGGAAGTTGACTTCTTCAGTATCGGAACAAACGACCTGACTCAGTATACACTGGCAATTGACAGACAGAACAGCAAACTTGACAACATTTATGATTCACATCATCCGGCAGTGCTCCGCATGATCCAGAAGACGATCGAAAACGGACACAAAGCAGGATGCTGGGTTGGTATCTGCGGAGAACTTGGAGCAGATATGACTCTGACAGAGACATTCCTTAAGATGGGAATCGATGAATTGTCTGTATCTCCGACATTTGTTCTTCCAATCAGAAAACTGATCCGCGAGATGAGCACAAAATAATGGTTGCATAGACGGATATGCCGTACTATAATATAAGATGAAAGAAGATTCTTCGGGGCAGGGTGTGATTCCCTACCGGCGGTAAAGTCCGCGAACTGGTCATTTGAAGAATTTCTGGTCAGAGATATCTGGACAGATGTTATCAATGTGATGATCAGCCGATCTGGTGAGATTCCGGAACCGACAGTAAAGTCTGGATGAGAGAAGGATGATATGATATTTACAGAATTATCAGAATGATATGATTGCCCCGTTGCCCTTTGGGTGGCGGGGTTTTTGCTCGCTATGTAAATATTGTATGGTTCAAAATTAAGAAGTTTCTTCCTTTAAAATATAATTCGGTTTAAAGGAGAAAGAAAGATGAGTACAAAAGTAATGGAAAGACAAAATGAAAAGAACAGAAACAAAATCAGGACAATGGCACAGATTGGTATGTTATCGGCAATCGCAACAGTATTGATGTTGTTCGAAATTCCGCTTCCGTTCGCTCCGTCCTTCTACGAGATAGATTTCAGCGAAGTACCAATCCTGATCGGAAGCTTTGCAATGGGACCACTCGCCGGAGCGGCAATAGAACTTATCAAGATCTTACTGAACTTTGCAATCAACGGAACTATGACAGCGGGAGTCGGAGAAATCGCAAACTTCCTGATCGGCTGTTCACTGGTTGTGCCGGCCGCATTGATCTACCATAAGAAACATACCAGAACCGGAGCAGTAGCCGGAATGGCAGCGGGAACCGTATTCATGACAGTAGTCGGATGTTTCCTGAATGCCTTCGTATTACTACCGGCATATGCCAAAGCATTCGGTATGCCAATCGACGGCCTGGTTGGAATGGGAACTGCCGTAAACAAACATATCACAGACCTTAAGACTTTCGTGATACTGGCAGTTGGACCATTCAATCTGCTGAAAGGTATACTTGTATCTTTGATCGTGTTCCTGGTTTATAAAAAAATCAGTCCGATATTGAAGATGAATGCGTAATTTGGGATTTCATTTATTAACTGGGAAGCGGCCTCTCGGTCCTTGAAGGAAACAATAGATAAGGCTTCTTGTTCAGGTTCCATACCATAAGAA
>ERZ1034920.2030-NODE-2030-length-12037-cov-14.688867_pt1 | contig 12037 bp, 9 predicted proteins | sample MGYA00520688_ERZ1034920 | MGnify/ENA primary metagenome ERZ1034920 (study PRJEB33766, sample SAMN09781785) | gut metagenome | biome: gut microbiome | host: Homo sapiens | place: Madagascar | study: EMG produced TPA metagenomics assembly of the PRJNA485056 data...
TCCTCCATGCTTATCCTCACGTGAAGCTGAACATCCAGTACCGTTCGATGCAGGAACTGATGGATGGTTTGAAGAAGCGTGAACTCGACCTTGTGCTTGCCTTCAAGCCAATCAAGACCGACAAGGCGATAGACAGTAGAGCCATCTTCAGCAACCGCCTGGCGGCGATTGTGAACGAGAATCACCCCCTGGCGCGCCTCTCATCGGTGAAGCTCTCTGAGCTGGAGCGCTACGACCTCATCCTTCCATGCAAGGGTCTGCAGGCCCGCAACGCCTTCGATTATCTGATAGACGGCAAGGACCTCGACTTCAAGATTATGGTAGAGGTGAACAATGTGAACATCATCTTCGACCTCTTGCATCGCAGCAACCTGGTAACGGTTCTTTCAGAATCCACCACCATCCTGGAAAAAGGCATGAGAGCGATTCCGATAGATGCTGCCGACAACGAGATGGATGGCTGCATCCACATCCTGAAGGATGCCTACATGAAGAACTCGGCGCAGGAGTTCATCCGCATGCTGAGCCAGAGCACCAGCATCCTCGCCAACTTTGCGCTGAAGGATATTCTGAGATAAGGAAGATGATTCTGAAGTAAAGAAGATGATTCTGAGATAAGGAAGAAGATTCTTATAAGAAAGAAGATGATTCTGAAGTTAAGGAAAATAAAATAAGAAGAATAAAGGGAAAGATTATAATTCAATCTTGCAAGGCTGTCTCCGATTTCATTGCGGAGGCAGCCTTGATTCGTTTATTGCAGATAAGCAGGTCAACAACCTGTTACCCCATGCTTTCTAACACAAAAGCATCATGGGAACCAGCCTAATTACTTACCCGCTTGAATTCTGTAATACTGCAATTTTTCGTCCGGATTAAAATCGGAAGGTACAAAGACTACATTCTTGGCACCATTCTGCAACTGCTGCAACTTAGCTGTGCCACTATCCGTGAAGAAATCACCAAAAACCTCAAAGGTAACCTTTCCGTTTTCAAACGATGCAGTAGCCGATAATGTTTCTGGATTGTATGACCATGAGATACTCTTACCATATTGTTCTACTATCTTGCAATATGGGTCTTCTACACGCAAGACAACATTTCCAAATTTCACAGGAAATACGTAAGACCCCACCTCTATACATTTAATCTTTCCATCAGGACTTCCGATGGCAGTAAACATAGTAGCTCCAGTGCTGCTATCAAAAGCATAATATTTATCACCATCTGGTGCCTGCATATCATAACAATTGTTGTAAACATCCTGCAAAGACTTAGGGAGCGTGTTTAAATCAGCACCAAGTTGCACAGGTCCAATACCAGTAATTGTAAAAGAAGGTCTATAATCCAAAATCTGATTATCATCAAGAATTAATATTTTGTTTATGCTATCCAACATCAAACAATAATTCATCCTCATTTGGTATTTCTCCTCAGAATCACAGACTTCTAACATACCACCCATATTGAGCATAACATGGTCCATCATTATTGTCTTTTCATACAAGCCAGGCGTTTGCCGCTCTTTCAAGCTTCCATGTTCTATCGCTTTTCCCTGCTTATCGACCAGAACATAATGCAAGATATTTTGTGGCAACTTTTTCACTTCCTCCGGATTAGCTTCAAATATAAATGCAATATCATTAGAGTGCCGATACGAAACTTCTACTCCAAGTTGAATCTTTGCCAGCTTTACGTTACATGATGTCTTATTCTCCCAAGCAACATCCTTCATAGATAGAAGCCTAGCAGAATCTGCAGCCAGATCTTCCAGCAAATCATCTGCACAATGCTGGAATCTCTCTTCCATCTTCGTTGCTACGTCGTGAATCTTTTCTATATCTTCCTTGGTCATCTTTCCCGACAACTTGGTATTATCATTCTGAAGATCTTCATAAATTTCTCTAGCCGTAGCCAATCTCACAGCTTGTCCCATAGGAATTTTTCCCAGGATTCCATCACAAGAAAAGTCGTAACCATCCAATACGGCACTTCCACTACTACCACACGATGCCAATAGAATTGCCATGACTCCAAGGCATAAATTAAAAAGAATCTTTTTCATTGTCTAATGTTTAGTTTAAGCTATTATTTAAGATTTTTCAGCAGACAAGAACCATTCTTGCCTGCCGATTAAATGTTTTGTTTTTACTTTCTGAACTTCAGCGACTTCGCAGAAGACTTCAAGATATAATGTCCAGCAGCTAACTGAGATTGCAAATCGGTAAATAAATGTCCCGAAGCAACCACCGTCTTTACCAAGACGCCCTTTGCATCATACACCTTCACCGTCTCACCATCATTGAACATTTTATCAGATAATGATACCGACGAGATGCCATTAGAACCATCCCTGCCAATATCAATACGAGCCAACTTATTAATTCCATCAATCACACAGCTCTTCTTGTCACCAACTCTAGTAGAACTAAAAAGCCACACCGAATATCCAGTCTGTTCCTTCAATGCCGTTTCCAAATTCACATGAAACGATTTGTAAGGTTTAACTTCAGGAACTGTACAAGCAAAGTCTTCCACCCTGATTTCATCATTTTCCTTGTCATAAATGATGGCATTAAGATAAATATTTGAAACCACTTCTTCGGTTAAATTTATCAGGGTCAAGTCCAAACTTCCCTTTCCATTCTCTTTGGTTACATTGGCTGAGTCAAGCTGGAATACCATGTATCCGGTTGGACTTGGAGGAATTAAGTAATACATGAATTCATCAGGGTCTTTATATTGCACAAGTCCACCCCGTTTGCCTGCCGCAGTTTCATACACACATCTGAATCTATAATTACCAGACAAAGAATAAGTGTAGAAGTTCAAAGGAATGTATTTTTCAGGAACCCATTCCGTATCTATGGCGATAGGCATTTCTTCACCAGTATCAATATTTACCATGTAAACTTTCACGGTTACCGGCCCTTCCACTTTGTTGGCATAACTATAAGACGGTTTTACCGATGTCAGTCTGTAATCTCCACTTGTACCCACGACAGCGTATCCTCGTTCTTCAGCATAGCGATTTTCATCCACGTCATATTTCATGAAATAAACCTTTGCCCAATCACTTCCATCCATAACAGGATAAGAAGGGCGTTCCAATACATCAATATAGTATTCTCCCTCCATTTTGACCGTAGTCTCATTCTTTGGCAATTCTATCTTGTAACGACCAGCAGGCATGGAAAATCCATTTTTCTCATTTTTAGGAACGAATCTAAACACCGGACTGGAAGTATAATCATCATAAAGATGGTTGAATTGGAAAGAAGTCTCTCCGCCATTCTGGTTTCCATAAACGACTCCCGTCTCCATATTACGGAAATTCAGACTGGATTTTCCTTCAAATCCCTGTCCCTTAATCGACAAATAGAATGCAGTACCAGCATAGATTTCACTGGCAGGTTTTATATCTTGGATAACCAAATCTTTGACGCATTTTTCATCCCCGAAGCCATAACGGTAAACCTCTGTACCACGGTCTTTGACGGCAATGGAAGGAACCAAGGCATCAGGAAGCGGACAAAGCACATACCCGCCACCCGATTTTCGGGCGCAAAGCACACGATAATCATAGTCGCCATCAACCAAGTCGCCAGTATAAATCTGCGTACAATTACTCAATCTGAAGTTCCCCACATAAGGCCATCCCCTAAGATCAACAGAATAAGAATTCAGGAACTTCGCTACATCTCCATCCTGCATCAAGACCATAGAAAACGTATATGATCCCGAATCATAAGAATTGGAATACAAGAAGTTATAATCGCCAAAAGGCTGCGAAGCTATGAACAACTGCTCTTCGTAAGGAGTAGAACTAGGCTGAATGCCTACTATCATTTCGTGATGACAATTGTATCCCTGCTCATCGTGCAAGAACTCCATAGAAGCAGGTCGCAACATGGCAATATCATAATAGCCGTCATCCAAGCCGCTCCATCCCCAATTGCAATGCACATAACTATCGGCATCAATACCATCTATTACAAAGCAATGGGCCTTTTCAGGAAAGCTATAGACTCCTCTATCGCCCTTACGATTGTTGGCAGAATAAATGATAGGCCGACCGGCTGCCAGTTCATCCTGTATCACCTTCATCCATTGGGTTGTAGGCTGATAGAATTTTTTGTCAGAGCCCCAATCCATGATACTACCCGGCACATAGAAATCTCGCTGCAAATAAGTGCAGTCAAAACCATAATATTTATTCAGAGCAACAAAAGGGGCACTGGCAGAAGTTTCACCATAGCCATAGTTAGCCTTGCTGGCCACACCACATTCTACCATCAACTTACCCACAGCATCAGCCTGAGTCTGCGAATATTTGCCCTCTTCATAATTATCAAGCATATTGTTCCAATCGTAAGATGTAGTGGCATAATTGATGTCATATTCCATCTCAGCCTCCTGATGCGCATAATACAGCTGGCCGGTTCCTTTATGGTCAGAACGGTAATAGTTAAGCACTTGCGCCAAAGCCACCGGTACACAACCCGCCAAAGTGGTCTGCTTACCATTAGATGGACACTTGCCATTAAAAGGCGCACCCTGTCCCCATTTGGTTTTGATAAGCGGAGCCACAGGAACGGCTGTTGGTGCGGTGTAAGAAGGATCCTGTTTCAAGATTTCCTTCGTATTGGTCATGGCAGCAGCATAAGAAGCCAACCACTCCTTCATAGGCTCAGGCATAGTAGCAACATCCACCTTTCCCTTTTCAGAATATCCGGCTACAGCCGTATTTCCATTACCTGTACACACCACGGCAAAACCGCCGCCATCTGCATTGAAAGCATAAATATCTCCACCTTTCACGGCAGCACCAGCTGTTCCGTCGGCAGATCGGGTGGCAGCACTTTTTCCTGTCACCACTTTCACAGTAGATAAATTGGATAATGTCACACCCTTTTTCTGCTGCAGGAATTTGACAGCAGCCAACTTTGCCTCATCCTCTGTCTGAGCAACCAGAGGGATAGAAGTCAAGAAAAGTGACAATAAGAACATAAGTTTAGTTTTCTTCATAATTTTCTTTGTTTAGTTATTACTAGAGATAAAAATACATTTTCATATAAAACCATAAATCCATCTGCTGCATTTTTCCAGGAAATGCAACAAATGGATTATAAGTGTTGGGTTATTATTTTGTGATAGAAATATCGTAGAAACGGGCTTTTGTATCTGCCCATGGATAGGTATTACGTGCAGTTGAAACATAGCCACTCAGAGCTGAGGCATTTTCACGTACGCCAAAAACCTTAACAACGAAGGTCTTGGTTTCACCAGCTTTCAAGGTTACTTCCTGGCTTACACGGAACTCTCCACCCTCAATAGCAATATCTGCATTATACTCCTCATTTGTATTATCCTTTACCTGATCATGGCTACCAAAATTCTGCAAGAAATCAGAAATATCCTTTGAAGAAGTATTCTTTACCTGATAAGTAAGATAAACTCTATTTACCATACCATCCAAGCCGCCATCTTCCTGCACCATCTTGCAGCTAACAACCTTATACTCAAGAATCTGGTCATTAGTATCAAATCCATTCTTCAAGATTCTGTTGTCAACAACCTTGATATTGTTCACCTCTGCACGACCATCAAAGCTAACAGTCTGGCAACGGCCATTGAATATAAGATTGAATTTCTTGGAAGAGTTGGTAAGGTCATAGTTTTCTACCAAGAAAGAACCAGATACCGATGCACCTTTAGCCAGGTTGGTCTCTACACTCGTCTTCCAATCACCTCCCTGCAAGGATACTGAAGAATAGTACGTTGTGCCCAAGTCGTCTTTGCATCTGTCAGAGCTTCCACCATTCAACATAACGCCCTGCAGGTCCTTTCCGCTGATGTTCTTCAAGTTGAAATCAACTTTCAGGTTAGCACCAACACGCTCGCACTTAGTAACCTGCATACTGAAATAATCGGTAAACTTAGGCTCCTTGTTCTCGTCGTCCTTGTCTTCACATGCGGTAAATGCCAACACAGCCAGCATCACCATCAATAAATACTTCAATTTGTTCATTTTATAAATTATTATTTAGTTAAAAATTAATGAAAACGAAGATTTAGGACACAAAAAAGCGTGAACTAGTCTGTCACTCGTTCCGCGCTTCGAGGCCTTCGCATTGCCCAGTGTTGTAGAACGAGCAACGTCGAAGCCCACGCCGATATGGATATACTATTCCCCTACGAACGCAGTTACCACATTGTATATGGATACAATACGGTCTACGAACCATGGGGGATATGAATAAACATACCCCGGAGCATCTACCGTTGCTAAGTTCATGACAACACTAAGAAGTTTGCGAAGTTTCGAAGTGCCAAGAACAAAGCGTATAGTAAACGCTTTCTCAAATGTCTCGATTCTATTTACCCACCCATTGCTTTCTCTGCGTCACACCTTATTATATAGTAACAGGTGGTCAACATCATCGGCGTAGGGCTTGAACCTCAAAGAACCCGATGCCTAAGCTATTCGAATTCTTGCAATCAAACTGACCTGAAGTCGTAGAATCGTTTGCAAATATATAAAGAAATTCTTAATACACCAAATTTTAGCCTCAATATTTTCCCTTTTATCTGATTTTTCTCGATTTTCAAGAACCACAACCATCTTCATCCGCTATAATCATCCTCCCCTGTCCCAGCTTCCGAGACTCCAACTCCCGAACAATTCTTGCATTTCGCCCCTTGATTTTGTATCTTTGCAGGCGAAAAGGTTCTATCCGCCAGTGGCGGATGCACATCCGACAAAGGCGGACGCTTATACGCCAACACCGGATAAACGTACGCCAATGGCGAACGGAACCTATCACGAGAATTAAAAACAGGAATGTATCACCTAAAAATAATAAAAGACTATGGCTAATTACAAACTGCAAGAAATGAACGACCTTCGCAATACGGGCAAAAGAACCGTTTACCCCAAGGTGGTAACCAACCGAACGATGGACACCAACGACATCGTGGAAAAGATGAAGGGCTACAACCTCGGCATCGCTCCCAGCACCACCAAGGCTGTATTGGAGAACATCTCCAATATTCTTGTCACCATGCTTTCGATGGGCTACAACGTAAAACTCGATGGCATCGGCATCTTCTCCCTCACCATCGGTTTTGAAGATAACAAGCCCAAGGAATTGGAGGACGATGCCGACAAGATGCCCTATCGGAAGGTGGGCGTAAAAGGCATGAACTTCAAGATGGCTCCCAACCTCCTGAAGCGTCTGAAAAGCGAAACCGACCTGGAGCGTTGCGAGAGCGAAGTAACCCAACTCGTCAAGTCTCCATACACAGAAGAAGAGCGAATCCATCGTGCCCTGGACGTCATCAAGCACCACGGATTCATCAATCTGCAAACCTATGCCAACATCAACGAACTGAAACGCACCGCTGCATCAGAAGATCTGCGGAGAATTACGGCAAGAGAAAATTCGCCCCTGATGAGCGTGGGAAGCGGAACGCATAAGGCTTGGATTGCAACTCCTCATCCAAGTGCGGAAATCGACAGATAAAGACAGCAGCGGCAAAGCGCAGGATTCCTGTGCCTTGCCGTTGCTGTCTTTTTCCTATCAGCCATAACTTTTTAAAACTTTTCTCCTCAAATCCTTGTGGGTTTCAAAATAATATATTACCTTTGCGGTATTGATTTTAAAGACTGATGATTATGAAGTACTTAGACCCTAAGGCAGACCTCACGTTCAAGAAGATATTCGGCAATCATCCTGCAAGAATGATTAGTCTTCTGAACGCACTTTTGCCACTCAGCGAAGAAGAGCAGATACACGAGATAAAGTATCTGCCTACAGAACTTGTGCCCGAAATCAACAGTTACAGGTATGCTATCGCAAACATACTCTGCACAGATGCCAAGAGCAACAAATTCTGCGTTGTAATACGAATAGAGTGGTCTAATTTCTTCGAACAGCGAGTACAATTCCAGGCATCAGAACTCTACGTGAATCCGACGATAAAGCAAAAGAAATACTTTGCCCAATATCCTACATATTCACTCAATCTGATAAACGATACTTTTAAATATGATACTCCCGAGTTCATCCACAACTACCGCATCGTGTACGATAAGGATACCCATCAGGTAATTGAAGGCTTACATTTCACCTTTATCGAACTCCCAAAGTTCATGCCTCATTCCGTAGCCGACAAGCGCATGATGGTATTATGGCTCAGATTCCTCACGGAAATCGATGAAGACACCCAGGAGATTCCGTCAGAACTTCTTAAAGACCCAGAGATTGGTAAAGCCATAGAAGAGCTGGAGATTTTCGACTTTACGGATGTTGAACTTAGAGTCTACGACAAGTTTTGGGATTCGGTAAGTGTTGAAAGAACCCTCCTGGATGACAGCTACCAGAAAGGTCTAGAAGAAGGAAGAAAGGTAGCCGAATTAAACAAAGTCTTGCAAATCGCCCGAAATCTCCTAAACCTCGGTCTCTCTATTTCTGAAATAATTGAAATCACGGGCTTGACGCAAGAACAAATAGAGCATTTGAAAGAAAGCTAACCCCTTCTTTCATGCAAGAAACTACATAAAAGAAAAAAATCCTAAGATACATCGTTCTCTGTATCTTAGGATTTTTCCTTTTACGAGCGTGAAAAGCGGAACGCATAAGGTTGGGAGAGGAAAGCGTTAAAAAACGCTTCGAAAATAAAAATAATCGCATCAGAATTTGTTGATTTGAAATTAAATCCATATCTTTGCCATTAATTTTACTAACAAAAAACTGTGAACTATGAGAAAAAAGAAAATGATCAGATTGCTTTTAGCTTGCGGTCTGTTGATGTCGCCGGTTATTGCACAGGCTGACAACGAGCCCAAGATGGTTGTGACCACAGTTGAGGGAAGTTCTTATGAGTTCTTCATCGCCGACAATCCAACCATCCAGTACAAGGAGAACCTGTTGGTTTGCCAGAACGACAAGGGACTGTCTGTCTCCGTAGAGGCAGCTAACGTCAAGTCGTTCAAATTCTTCCCGTCAGAGAGCGACACCGGAATCAACCAGGTTAGCATCTCCAGCAGTTTCGGCTCGAAACTCTCTGGGCTGACAGCCGGTTCTAAAGTGCTGGTAGTATCCCTGGATGGCAAAGTAGTAAAAAGCCTGAAGGCCAACGACTCGGGCACCATCGACATCGACTTCACCCAGTTGCCACACGGCATCTTTGTGGTAAAGACGGAGAAAGGCTCATTCAAAATTCAACATTAACAACAATTTTAAAATCAGACGATTATGAAAAAGAACTTTTTACTTGCAATGGTAGTTATGCTGATGACAGCTGTCAGCTCTTTCGCTCAGAAAGAATACAATATGGTGATTACGCTCAGTAACGGCACCACAGTAACATTGGGTCACAACGACATCAAGGAGATTACATTCAATGATGGCGAGGTAGCGATTTCAGGCAACATGGTGAACACCATCGACAGCCTGGCACAGGTAAGCCAGAATCTGGAGCAGCGTATAAAAGAGGTAGAGGTAAGATCTATGGATATGAGTCACATGCTTTTAAATAGAACAGAAGAGCTCAACCAGCAAGTTGATTTCAATATGGCCGATACAAAAGCGGCTTTGCAAAATGCCAATGAATTGATAAAGCAGCAAAGTGATGAGATTAATGTTTTGAATGCGAGAATTGATGCTCTCAAAGCTTTAATCGAGAAATATCATCCGGAAGAATCTAAGTAACAACAAGGCTAAGGCACATCTAGCATTCAATAAAAAATCCTAAGATACATCTTTCTCTGTATCTTAGGATTTTCTATTTTCTTATACATTTCCATATTCCTCCTTCTACACCTCATCCATCCTATACAATTTCCAACCGTCAAATTGCAGGATGATTCTGTGCAACTGGGTGCCCTGACGAAGCGCTTCTACCCTTGGAGCCTCAGCATATTGCTTGATTTGCGCTTCAGCATCTGTCCATTGTTTTTGGATGGCAGACTGATAAGCCTCAGCAGTCATACCTTTCTCCTTTTTGGGAATCAGTTTCAACTCCAAAATATAACTATGCTTCGTTGGATAATGAGTCAAATCCGGCAAAAGGAAGAAATCACAGAAACCATGATTCAATTCTAGCTCCGGAGCCGTACAATAGTAATTGTTCAGATTTAGATACGCCATGAAGAAACCCTGCAGATTGCGCTCTGCCTCAATACCATCACGCACAGACGAAACCTTAGCATAACTATCTGCCAAAAACTGCAAACCCTCACGCCATCTACCATCATACGCCATATCGTAATAATAATCGGTAAGCTGATTGGTATTCAGATACGCTTTTTCCGAAAACATCTCCAGTAAATAACTGTAATACTGCTTCCTCACATTATTATTCGGAATCCCAAGAATCAGTTTATCCCCTCGGGTGGCCTTGATGGTAAGCATGCCGTAATAGAACAGCAGGCTTGGGAAGACATCGGGATCCGTAATCTGATGTGCCGGGAAAGTTTCCTCCAGCCTGCAGGTTATCTCGCCCGTCTCGGCAATATTCCGGATAATGCCCTTGCGGTCGCCATCCAGTTTGTCGAGATTGATAAGCCGGCGCATCTTGTTGTAATCCGTCTTGGTGTTGGGATCAATCATCTCTTTCGGAGCCTCACCCGAACTCATGTAATTGCGGAGATAATAGAGAATCATATCGCAATTAAACACCTTGCTCTGAGTTTCCAAAGCATCCGCCGAGAAACAATAGTTATCATACCAGGGTTTCATGTTACTGATAATCGCCTCAATATCGCTATCCGGACGGATGGCTCCCTTTTCCATATAATAGGTAAACATCTCTCGAACATCCTCCGTAGAAAAGCCCAACATCTGGTTGAACTCCGGCTTCGTAGAAATATGCCAGCCGATGTTGAAACCACTCGTCACATCATCCAGGGTCACGGGACTTACTCCCGTGATAAAAATCCTGTCGAAATTACCCTTGAACTTCTTGAAGATGTCACGATAGAAACCTTCGGCATGGGTGATTGCCCAATACACATCCTCACCCTGTTCGTTAAGCACGGTGTTGGTGAAGTTGTCGTATTCGTCGATAATCAGGTAAAGAGGGTATCTTTTTGATTTCGCCTCGTTCAGGATAACAGCCAGTTTACCCGTCGCTGTTTCCGTTTCTTCCACTTTTTTAATCGCATACTCGCTATAATATTCCTGATAATCCCGGATAAAGCCGTCCAATTCCACACCCAGATAAAAATTGAAGTTCTGTTCAAGCTTTTCTATGCTGCCTCCTACCTGCGAAAAGTCGAGATGAAGAACCTGGAATTTACCCTGCAAGGGAGTAGGATGCTTGCCTATCCACAAATCACCAAACCACGCATCAAACCTATCCTGGGTTCGTAGGTCGTAATAAGCATGGAGCATGCTGATGAATACGCTCTTGCCAAAACGGCGAGGGCGAATAAAAAAGAGATTGTCTGCCTCCTCTTCCAAAAGAGGCAGATACATGGTCTTATCCACGTAATACTGATTTCGCTCCACAACTTTCACGAAATCCGAAACTCCGTATGGTACTCTTTTCACATTCTCCATAATCCTACGTTTTAATTCTATCCTGCAAAAGTAAGCAAAAATATCGTAATCACAAAATTTTTCTCTATCTTATTTTTTCCTATCTCATTTTTTCCTTTCTTATTTCTTCCTGGCTATGATAATCGTTACACCTGCAAGGATGGCGAGGATGCCGATGGCAAGCTGAAGGGAGAAACTCTCGCCAAAAATGCAGACGCCGATGATGACCGCCGTTACAGGCTCCAAGGCTCCCATGATGGCGGCTGGCGTGCTGCCGATGAGATTGATGGAGATGGTCATGAAGAAAAGCGACAATACCGTTGGCAATAATGCAAGCTGGGCGGCATAAGCCCATTGCACCGGAGTTTGCAGCATCTGAATCTTCTCGCCCGCTATGAACGAATAGATGAGTATCGTGATGAGTCCGAACACCAGAATGTAGAAGGTGAACTTGATGTTCGACATGCCCGGATTCTTCCACTGGTTCACCGAGA
>ERZ1034920.2031-NODE-2031-length-12035-cov-5.687896_pt1 | contig 12035 bp, 7 predicted proteins | sample MGYA00520688_ERZ1034920 | MGnify/ENA primary metagenome ERZ1034920 (study PRJEB33766, sample SAMN09781785) | gut metagenome | biome: gut microbiome | host: Homo sapiens | place: Madagascar | study: EMG produced TPA metagenomics assembly of the PRJNA485056 data...
ATTGGAGCCTCGAAGGCATCTATGATCCGATGGACGCTAGTCGCGCGGGCGCAGCCTGTTGATGCAGGCGAAGATCTCCTCGCGACGGGGCATCGCCATGCCGCATTCGAGCGTGCGGGTGCCGCTCACGGCTTCGAAGCCTTTCTCGGCCAGCTCGGCCCAGATCGTGTCGACGACCGCGTGCACGCTCAGACGCGAGAGCAGGTCACGCTCCATGCATTCCTTTACGATCAGCGACAGCGTCTTCGCCTGCTCGGCGTCGATCATCTGCTCGACGAAGCGCATGTCGGAGCCGACCGACCCGACGCGGATGTCAACGCCGCCGAGCACCTTGGTGCGCAGGCGCTCCGGGCCCTTGGGGGCGTTGCCCTCGCGGCGCTCCTTGTCGGCCTTGCGGGCGTCGGCGGACGTTTTCACGACGAGCGGGTGCTGCGGGGAGACGATGACGCGGTCCGCGTTGGGGCGTGCGAAGCCCTTCGCGCGCGCAACCGCGACGGCGCCCTGCTCACGGCAGGCCTTGCGGACGAGCTCGCCGATGTCCTCGGGCTCGTACTCGTTCATGCGGATGATCGTGTCGGCCACGTTGAAGAACGCGCCCGAGGAACCCGCGACGATGATGGTGGAGACGCCGGCCTTCTCGTACAGGTCGCGCAGGCGCTCGACGAACGGCGTGATGGGCTCGCCCTCGGGAGCGATGACGGCCTGCATCAGAGGCTCGCGCACCATGAAGTTGGTGGCCGAGGTGTCCTCGTCGATGAGGAACAGGCGGCAGCGCGCTTCGAGCGCCTCGGCGGTGGAGGCGGCTTGCGACGTGGAGCCGCTGGCGTCCTCGGTCCAGAAGCTGTCGGTGGGGATGCCGCTGGGCAGGTTGTTGATGAACAGCGAGATGTCGGTGCCGCGCACGCTGCGGCCGTCCTCGGCGCGCAGCTTGGTCGCGGTCGCGTCGCAGATCACGAACTCGCGGCCGTCGCCGGCGACATGGTTGTACACGCCGTCCTGGATCGCTTTCAGCAGCGTGGACTTGCCGTGGTAGCCGCCGCCGACGATCAGGGTGACGCCGGCGGGGATGCCCATGCCGGCGAGGCTGCCCGCATGGGGCGTCTCGATCGTGATGCGCAGCGACTCGGGCGAGCTGAAGGGCTTGGCGGCGGCCATCGGGCGCTGGGAGATGCCCGTCTCGCGCGGCAGGATGGCGCCGTCTGCGATGAAGGCGACCAGATCGCGCTTGCCGAGTTCGTCGCGGATGGCCTGCTGGTCGTCAGCGAGGTCGACGACCGCCCGGAGCTCGCCCTCGGGATAGCTCACGGCGAGCAGCGAATCGCGGACGATGCGCGGCAGCGCGGTGAAGAACATCTCCTCGAACTCGCGCGTGGCGATGGAGCGCTCGCGCGCGGGGAACGTCGCCTCGAAGCGCATGGCGACGCCCTCGCCGTCGATCGAGCAGGCGGAGCGTTCGATCACCTCGGGTCCGGGGCGGCTGACGCTGAAGGCGCCGCCCTTGATGAAGTCGGCGAAATCGAACGCGTTCTTCGCAAGCTCCCGGCCGAACGCGCGCAGGACATGGTCCTCCAACGCGATGCGGCGGTGCGGGGCGGAGTAGAGGCCCTCGTCTAATCCGGCCATGTCCTGGGGCACGGTGACGGTGATTTTCGAAGGAGGCGCGAAGGGATCGCGCTGAACGTGGCCGATGGTCAGCTCGTAGCCGTCGAAGGCGTAGGTTCCCTCCAGATCGCGGTAAGCAGCGAAGCCCTTGCCGGCGATGCGCTCGAGCGTGCTTTTCAGCAGCTCGCTGTCACCGTGCTGCGGGCCGCGCTGCGCGTCCCTTCCGAAACCGCGTTTGCCGTCGTGGCCTCCGCGATCGACATGCAGGCGCTCGCGCGGCGCGTCGTTGAGACGGCGCTCGCCGAAGGGCTTGCCGCCGCGCGGTCCGCGATCTCCGAAAGGCTTGCCGCCGCGGTCGCCGCGCGCGTTGAAGCCGTGGTCGCGGGATCCACCGTCGAAGCGCTTTGCGCCTCGATCGCCGTCGCGGTCCTTGCCGTAGGGCTTGCGGTCGCGCTCGCTGTAGGGCTTGCCGTCGCGGCGGTCGTCGTATTTGCCGCCCCGACGCTCGCCGAAGGGCTTGCCGCCGCGCGGTCCGCGATCTCCGAAAGGCTTGCCGCCGCGGTCGCCGCGCGCGTTGAAGCCGTGGTCGCGGGATCCACCGTCGAAGCGCTTTGCGCCTCGATCGCCGTCGCGGTCCTTGCCGTAGGGCTTGCGGTCGCGCTCGCTGTAGGGCTTGCCGTCGCGGCGGTCGTCGTATTTGCCGCCCCGACGCTCGCCGAAGGGCTTGCCGCCGCGTCCGCGGTCCCCACCGTTGTTGCGCGGGCCTTTCGCGTAGCCGCCCGCACGGCGCCCGTCGCGGCCGAAGTCGCGCGAATCGTTGCCGAAGTCTCTGCTCACTGTCGCTCCTTGTATCGTCGTTTGAAGGCGTCGCATCGACGCCTGCTCGGTGAAATCATTGCAGCTGATTAGGATAGCAGGAAAAACTGGGCGCATCGGGCGCGCGCGCCCATCTGCACAGGGCTGCTATACTGGGTGGCATGAAATTCGCCTCCGTCATTTTGGACATCCCCACGCAAGCGCTCGACGCTCCCTACACCTATGCCGTCCCGTCCGAGGCGGAGGCTCCGGTCGAAGACGCCTCCGAATACTCCGTCCAGGTGGGATGTGCGGTCCTGGTTCCGCTTGGCGCGCGGCGCGCCGTCGGGTTCGTCGTCGGCTTGAAGGAGTGCGAGCCGGAGGAGCTCGGCATCGATCCGGCGCGCGTCAAGCCGATCATCCGCGCGGTGAGCCGCCCGTACTTCGACGAGGAGGGCGCGGCGTGCGCCCGATGGCTCTCGGAACGCTACATCGCACCGCTGTCCTCGTGCGTGCGGCTCTTCACGCCGCCTGGCGGCGTCCCCCGGATCGTCCGGACGGCGCACGGAGGCTGGCGCTTGGAGGCCCCCGCCGTCGGGGAGGTCGATGACCGCTGGGTCGTCCCAGGTCCCGAGCTCGACGCGTTCGAGCCGCGCAAGAACGCCGTGAAGCAGCAGGCCATCATCGACGCCCTGCGCATGGGGGAGATGCGCGTCGCCGAGCTGTCGGCCCAACTCGGCTCCATCTCGTCCACGCTCAAGTCGCTCGAGGCCAAAGGCGTGCTCCGCATCGAGGCGCGCCGCCGCTTCCGTTCCGCCATGCCCGCCGTCCCGCAAAATGAGAAAAAGGGACTGTCCCCTCGTATCATTCCGCAGCTCACGGAAGGCCAGGCGGCGGCGGTGGAGGCCATCGGGCGCGCCTGCGCGTCGGGGCGGGGCGAGGTCGTCTGCGTGGACGGCGTCACCGGCTCCGGCAAGACCGAGGTTTACCTGCGCGCCATCGAGCGCGTCCTCGCCGAGGGGCGCACGGCCTGCGTGCTCGTCCCCGAGATCTCGCTCACGCCCCAGACGGTCGCCCGGTTCCGCTCGCGCTTCGGCGACCTGGTCGCCGTCATGCATTCGCGCATGAGCCCGGGGGAGCGCTACGACCAATGGGACTTTATCCGGTCGGGCGCGGCGCGCGTCGTCGTCGGCGCACGAAGCGCGCTGTTCACGCCGCTCGCCAACCGCGGGCTCATCATCATCGACGAGGAGCACGAGGGGTCCTACAAGCAGGACAGCGCCCCGCGCTACCTCGCGCGCGACGTCGCCGTCTGGATGGCGCGCCGATCCGGTGCCGCCGTCGTGCTGGGGAGCGCGACGCCCTCGGTCGAGACGCTGCACGCCTGCGAGACCGATCCGCTGTGGCATCGGGTCGAGCTTCCCGCGCGCGCCAACGGCAGGCCCCTGCCCGAGGTCCGCGTCGTCGACATGGCGCGCGAGTTCGGCAGCGGCTCGCGTTCGATGTTCTCCGCCGAGCTCACGCGCGCGCTGCACGACGAGCTTTCGGCGGGGCGCAAGGCCGTCCTGCTCCTCAACCAGCGGGGATTCGCCAAATTCCTGCTCTGCCGCGAATGCGGGTTCGTGCCGGAATGCCCGTCGTGCTCGACGTCTCTCACCTACCATGAGCGCGGCAACTTCCTCATCTGCCATCATTGCGGTCACCGCATCGCCGCCCCCGCGCGCTGCCCCGAGTGCGGCAGTCCCTATCTTAAGCGCTTCGGCGCGGGGACGCAGCGCGTGGAGGATGAGCTGCGCGGGCTGCTCGACGGCATGCCGGGCGTCGGACCGGACGTCCCCATCATCCGCATGGACGCCGACACGACGTCCAAGAAGGGCGCCCACGAGCGCCTGCTCGGCGAGTTCGCCTCGGCGGGCGCCGCCGTGCTCCTCGGCACGCAGATGATCGCGAAGGGGCTCGATTTCGAGGACGTGACCGTCGTGGGCGTCATCAACGCCGACACCCAGCTCCACCTGCCCGACTACCGCGCCGCCGAGCGCACGTTCGCGCTGGTCGAGCAGGTCGCCGGCCGTGCGGGGCGCGCCGAGCTCGCCGGCCGCGTGTACGTGCAGACCTACGAGGCTGACAACGTCGCGATCCGCGCGGCGGCGGCCTATGATCGCGGGTTGTTCCTCGGCGCGGAGCTCCCCAAGCGCCGGATGCTCGGCTACCCGCCCTTCACGCGCATGGCGAACGTGCTCGTGTGGGGTCCCGACGAGCAGCCGGTCCGCGAGACGGCGATCCGCATCCAGGAGGAGCTCTCGGCCCACGTGCGCGACCGCGTGGTCGATGCGGCAGGGTGGCGCGTGCTGCCGGCGGCGCCCTGCGTGCTGGCGAAGCTGCGCGGCACGTACCGCTGGCACGTCGTCGTCAAATGTCCCCCCGCGGCGGATCTCTCGGCGGTCCTGCTCCCGTATTTCCGCGCGCGCAAGCCTGATCGCGCCGTCAACGTGGCGGTGGACGTCGATCCCGTGGACTTGCTCTGACGGTCGCTTGCATTTGTTGCGCAACATTTTCCGCCTGCGCTCTCGTATAATGTTGCGCCACTTCAAGGTAGGGTTGTGTCGAGGACGGATCGAGCGGGAAAGGACGGTGGGAATCCCCGATGGGCGCAGGACGCATCCGCGGTTTGGGGCGGGCCTCATCCCGCAGCACTCGCGACCGCGTTGCGATCGGATCGTTCTCGCTGCTCGCCGTCTGTCTCGTCTGCTTCGCGCTCATTTCGGCCGGCGTGTTCCAACGCGCCTTCGTGATCGAGGTCGATGAGGCGATCGCGCCGCTGTTCGGCTTTGACGACGCGGACGGGCTCGCCGCCGCGCAAGGCGGATCATCGCCATCCGCGGATGCGGTGGAAGCCTCCGCTTCCGAGGGTGTGTCCGACGCCGCAGCGTCCTCGTCCGTTTCCGTCTCCCTTTTCTCGCAGTTCAGCCTCCCCGACAAGCAGGAGATCGCCGACAAGAAGGAATCCGCCGCGCAGGAAAGCGCTACCGGCGGCCAGACCGGCGGCGCATCGGGCGCCGGATCCGGAGGGGGAGGAGCGGCCTCCGATTCCGGCTCCGGCCCGTCCGGGAACGGATCCGTCGACTCCGGGCAGTCCCAGCCGGGGCTCTCCGAATCCCAGGAGCAGGCGTACCTCCAATCGCTGCGCAGCAACTACGACTTGCTCGGAGGGTACTACCAGCGCGTCGTCGCGGGATGGCAGGAGCTCTTCCAGATCGCTCCCACGGTGACGAAGGCGCAACGCGACCAATACTTCTCCGCGGCCAACAGCTTGTTCTACGAAACCTCGGTTACCCATAGCGCGATCTCGGATCTGCAAGTGCCGGAGAACTCCCGCTACCACGCCAGCTACCTCGAGATCCTCCAGCTCAACCACGACATCGACAGCGCGGCGGCCCTGCTGCGCCAGTCGTGGGGCCGCTGCTGCGATCCCAACTATCCCGATGATTGGATGACGCCCTTCAACGCGAACTCCGTCAACGGGCAGATCACCTTCCTCGCCGATTTCGAGGCGCGCTACCCGGGGGCGAGGCCGTGAGCACACGCGATGACATGCCCGTCCTGCCCTCCGAGGCGCTTTCCGCAGAACCCGCTCCTACGCGCGTCCTGCGCTTGGAGGGGTTCGAACCCGCCGTGCCGGTCGACCCCGCCTCGCGCGACGCCTACGAGCGCCGGTTCGTCACATTGTTCGACGAGGGAGGGGCGGTCAGGCGCGGGGGCCTCGGCGAGGTCCGCCGCGTGACGAACATCTGGGGCGAGGCGTTCGCGCTCAAGACGCTCGCGGCCCCGCCAAGTCCTTCGACGCCTCAAGACGACGCGTCCCGGAAGCGCCGCGAGACGGCGTTTCGCAGGGAGCACCGCCTTCAGGCCCGCGTGTCCGGGCTCAAGGGCTTCCCGCGGGTGTACGGCATCGGACGCGTCGAGGGCGCTCCCGCGCTGCTGATGGAATGGGTCGAGGGGATCACCCTCTCCAAAGCCGCGCGCATGCTCGCGGTGGACGACGACGGGCGGGTGTCGCCCCTCAACGTGGCGCGCATCGGGCGTGATTTGTTCGAGCTCCTCGCGCGGCTCGACGTCGTGGAGAGCGGCATCGTCCACGGGGACATCTCCTGCGGCAACGTGATGGTGCGCACCGATCGGCTGCCCTTGGCCGAGCAGGCCGAGGAGGGTGTGTTCGATCTGTGCCTGATAGACTTCGGCTCCGCCCGCTTCATCGAGGGGCGGACGAATGCGGAGGGGGTGTGCGCGCCGACGGGCAGCGCCACGGTCGAGTACGCGGCTCCCGAGGTCGTCGATCCGAACGGTGCCTCGCGCAAAGCGGCGCCCTCGCCGGCTTCGGACGTCTTCGCGGCCGCCGGCGTGCTGTTCCGCCTTGCGACGGGATCGTTTCCCTTCCGCGTCGACGCCGCGATGGAGAGGGCGGAGGTCGCGCGCGTGAAAACGCGCCAGGCGCCCGCTCCGTTGCGCACCGCCCACGCTTCCGACGACATCGCAGCGGCGCTGCTGCACGAACCCGAGGTCGCGGTCGCGGTCAAGCTCGCCCAAGACGAAACCAAGGTGCAGGGGCTGGAGGCCGCGCGCCTCGCCCTCGTGCAGGTGGACGCGCTCCTCGACCCGATCCTGCTCGCGTGCCTCAGCCCCGATCCCGCCCTCAGACCCCGGGCGGCCGAAGCCCGCGACGCCTTGGGCGCTTTCGCGTTCCATTACGCGGACAACGTGCGCAGGTCCCTCCGCGGCGAGCCGTTGACGCCCTGCGTGCCGGGATCGCTCGCCGACGGTTACGGGGCGGCGCTCCGCGAGCGTTCGCGGGTGGTGCGCGCTGCGGGGAAGGCCCTCTGCGCGTTCCTCGCTGTGGTGGTTGCGGCGACGGCCGGCCTGCTCGTCGCCTCGGTGCCCGCCGCGTACGATTGCGCGGCGGCGTCCCTGACGCACGGTTCCGTCGCGGGTTGCGCCACGGCGGCGGCCCTGCTCTTGCCGTTCGCGGTGGGATTGCTCGTCCGTTGGAGGGATGACGGATCCGCCGCCTTGCTCGCCCGCGGAGGGGCGGGCCTCCTCGCCGGTATCCTGCTCTCCGTTGCCTGCTTTATGATGCTCGAGCCGCGCGGATCGGATATCCTCGCTCTTGTGGGCACCGCTCTCGCCGCGACGAGCGCCGCGGGGCTTTGCTGGTTGCTATCGGATTTCGCCGCCCCGCGCCTTAGGCGGTCGCGCTCCCAGGGACGGATGGCGGCGCTGCCCGCCGGATCCCCGCGCGTTGCGGGAACGAGCCCGCGGGAATTGGAAGGAAGGATCGATCGATGAGCGCTTCAGCTGCGACGCCGTGCTCGGTGCTGTTCTCGACGATGAAGAAGCTCGGGGGCATCAGCTACAAAGAGCTTGCTGGCCTGATCCTCAGCGGCAAACCGCTCTCCGACGGCAAAAGCCCCGTGAGCCGCATCAACGACCGCACGTGGGTCTCCCGCTTCATCGTGCATGCGCCCGCGGGGTCGCTGCAGGACAAGTACTTCTGCGATTTCGGCATCGGCGCCCTGCGCGTCGTCTCGCGCCTCAGGTCCAAGGAGGGCCGTGGGCTCACGAGCGAGCAGGTGCTCGATCTGGTCTGCGGTCCGGAGGGCTCCTCGATGGTGGACGCGCTCAAGGCCTGTCGCCAGGACGTCTCGCTGTACCGCAACATCGTGACGCGCCTCGTCAAGGGCGGACGGTTCACCGTCGACGAGCGTGCGGAGATCGCGATGGTCCTGTTCCTCACCGCCGGTTGCACGGCAGACGTCCAGCGCGCGGCGCAGACCGCCCTCGACTTCTCCCAGTCGGTCCACGGCGCCCGCCTCGCGACGCCCGCCACCGCATCCCCAATCGAGGCGCAGGGCGAGCGCGACGCGGCGGGACTTCCCGAGCCCTTGCTGCACCTCCAGCTTCTGAGGATCGTCGACGGGTACGTGGCCGGCGGCCCCTACTGGGTGCCTCCGACGCGCGAGGGCTCCGAGATCGGCGCGCTGGCCCTCGGGGACTCGGCCATCGCCGACGTCGGCGCCGGCGTCTCGTCCCATCATCTGCGCATCTGGCGCGACGGGGAGGGCGCGTGGCTCGCCGAGGGCCTCTGCTCGCGCAACGGCAGCGTGCTGCGCAGCGGCGCCACGCTCGAGCTCACCGTCATCGAGCCGCCGCGCGATGAGCGCGAGGGTTTCGTTTCGGTTCCTGTCGAGATCCGCCCGGGCGACGAGCTGCTCCTCGCCGACGACACGGTGTTCCTCGTCCTGGAGGGCATGCCCTCGGATCGCTGAGCGCGGCTGCTCGCGGGTTTTGCCTTATATCCCTTCTTTGTGGTAGAATTCTCTGCTGTATCTTTATGCGCAGATGGGCGCGATCCGCCCCGGTCGCACTTTCGACGAAAGGAAGATCACGTGGCTGAAGCCTCCAAGAAGAACGTATCTGCAAAGGAAACCGAAGAAGCCGCGAAACCCCAGATCGAACTAGAGGAGACATTGGACGACGAAGCCCTTGACGAGGTGGGCGAGGGGGAGCCCGTCGAGGCCATCGACAACGATAAGAGCGATTCCGTCGAATCCTCGCTGACCGAGGAGGACGGCGAGGATCTTCTCGAGGGGATTCCCGAGGAGGAGCTAAAGGCCGCCAGCGACGTCCAGCTTCCCAAGATCACTAAATCCAAGACGCGCAGCGCCCGCAACGTGCGCAAGCGCTCCGCCGACGGCAGCGTCACCATGCTCACGGGCGATCCCGTGCGCATGTATCTCAAGGAGATCGGCAAGGTCCCGTTGCTGACCGCCGCCGAGGAGATCGACCTGGCCATGAAGATCGAGGCCGGTGTCGAGGCGACCGAAAAGCTCGAGGCCGACGATGCCGGCGAGATCGAGCTCGATCGCCGCGAGCGCCGTCGCCTCGGCCGCATCGAGCAGATGGGCCTCGACGCCAAGCAGCAGCTGATCGAGGCGAACCTGCGCCTGGTCGTCTCCATCGCCAAGCGCTACGTCGGTCGCGGCATGCTGTTCCTCGACTTGATCCAGGAGGGCAACCTCGGCCTCATCCGCGCGGTTGAGAAGTTCGACTACAAGAAGGGCTTCAAGTTCTCCACGTACGCCACCTGGTGGATCCGCCAGGCGATCACCCGCGCTATCGCCGACCAGGCGCGCACCATCCGCATCCCGGTGCACATGGTCGAGACGATCAACAAGCTCGTGCGCATCCAGCGCCAGCTGCTCCAGGAGAAGGGCCGCGAGCCAACGCCGGAGGAGATCGGCGAGCAGATGGGCCTGTCGGCCGAGCGCGTCCGCGAGATCCAGAAGATCAGCCAGGAGCCCGTCAGCCTCGAGACGCCGATCGGCGAGGAGGAGGACAGCCAGCTCGGCGACTTCATCGAGGACGACTCCGCCGTCGTGCCTCCCGACGCGGCGAGCTTCAGCATGCTGCAGGAGCTGCTCGGCAAGGTGCTCGATGGGCTGGCCGAGCGCGAGCGCAAGGTCATCAGCCTGCGCTTCGGCCTCGAGGACGGCCATCAGCGAACGCTCGAGGAGGTCGGGCGCGAGTTCGGCGTCACGCGCGAGCGCATCCGCCAGATCGAGAGCAAGACGCTCGCCAAGCTGCGCCACCCGTCCAAGTCCTCCAAGCTCAAGGACTTCCTGGACGACTAGGGTTGCGCCGCTTTTCGGCTGGCGATACGAGCGAACGTTGCGAAGGGCCCTGGCGCCGGATCTCGCGGCGATCGTGGGGAGCGCTAATACGTTGCGCCCCGCGAGGCCACGAGGTCGGTGCCGGGGTCCTTCTCGCTGATGTGGGAGCATGGTGGGTGTGCGGGACGCGGTAAGGAGCGACATGGATAGATCGGATGAGCGCGAGTTCTTCGCCAGCTGCCTCGCGGGTATGGAGCAGCTCGTCGCAGATGACCTGCGTACGGCGGGCGCGCGGCGCGTGAGGCCCCTGACCGGCGGCGTCGCCTTCTTCTCTGAGCGCAAGGACGTCCTCGCGGCTTGTTTGGAATCGCGGTTCGTCTCGCGGCTGACCATGGTGCTCGGGCGCATCGACACGTCCGACGACGATGCGCTCTACCGTGGCATGCGCGCTTTTCCGTGGGCCTCGCTCATCAAGGAGGGATCGACGTTCTCGGTGCGCGCGAAGGGCGGCAACGAACAGCTGCGCAACACCAAGTTCATCGCGCTGAAAGCCAAAGACGCGATCGTCGATGCCGTTCGCGACGCGCGTGGCACGCGCCCGGACGTGGATGTACATGCGGCGGATGTCCGCATCGAGATCATCGTTCGCGGCGCGAAGGCGACGGTCTCGCTTGTGATCGGCCGGGGGCGCTTCGAGACGCCTGCGCACCTTGCCAACGCGGAAGCCGCGCAGGCTCATGCGCGGGCCGTCGAGGGATGCTCCTATCGCCTCATCTCGCTCCCTGACAGCGCCGGAGGACCCGATATCGAGGTTCCTGTGCTCGACGAGCATGCCGATCAGTTCGCCGCGCGTCTGCGCAAGAACTTCAAGGAGCGCAGGAAGTGGGCTGCGCGCAACGAGATCTCCTGCTACCGCATCTACGATGCCGATCTGCCCGACTTCTCCGTCGCCATCGACGTCTACGCGGGGGTCCATGAGGGCGAGGAGGGCACGTTCCTGCATATCGCGGAGTACGCCGCTCCGGCTTCGGTCGATCCGGATCGCGCGCAGCGTCGTTTCGAGGACGTGCTCGCTATCGCGCCTGTGGTTTGCGGCGTGAAGCCCGCACATGCCTTCAGCAAGGTGCGCAAGCGCGAGAAGGGCGGCGGCCAGTACCGATCGGAGGGCAGGGAGCCCTTCATCGTCGAGGTGGAGGAGTATGGGCTTGCCTTCGAGGTCGATCTGAACGGGTATCTCGACACAGGCTTGTTCCTCGACCATCGCGACACCCGCATCCTCGTCGGGAACATGGCCGACGGCGCGCGGTTCCTCAACCTGTTCGCGTACACGGGCTCCGCATCGGTGCACGCAGCCGCTGGCGGCGCGCGGGGCACGCTCACGGTCGATCTCTCCCAGACGTACCTCGATTGGGCACGGCGCAATATGGCGCTCAACGGCTTCGACGGCCCCGAGGACCGCTTCGAGCGCGCCGATGCCGTGACGTGGGTGTCGCAGGCTCGTCGCGCGGGCATGCGCTTCGATCTCGTCTTCGTGGATCCTCCGACGTTTTCCAATTCCAAGAGCATGGGCAAACGCACCTGGGACGTGCAGCGCGACCACGCGGAGCTGCTCATCGGGGTGTCCCGCCTTCTTTCCGAGGAGGGCGTCGCCGTGTTCAGCTGCAACCTGCGCTCGTTCAAACCCGATCTCGAGACGCTGGAGAAGTACGGCGTCGAATTCGAGGACATCACCGCCGAGACCATCCCGCACGACTTTGAGCGCAACCCCAAGATCCACCACTGCTACTTGGTGCGTCGCGCGCGATAGGATGCAGAGCGGACTGCCGTTCTTGTGCATGAAAAGGAGACAGCCGTCTCATCGCTTTCAGGTGCGATGAGGTGGCTGTCTCCTTTTTCGTAAGCACTCTCAAGAAGCAGAAAGCCCCGTGCGGGACGGGGCTTTCGAAGGTGCAATCGACTTACGCGGTCGGGGGC
>ERZ1034920.2036-NODE-2036-length-11978-cov-8.628617_pt1 | contig 11978 bp, 9 predicted proteins | sample MGYA00520688_ERZ1034920 | MGnify/ENA primary metagenome ERZ1034920 (study PRJEB33766, sample SAMN09781785) | gut metagenome | biome: gut microbiome | host: Homo sapiens | place: Madagascar | study: EMG produced TPA metagenomics assembly of the PRJNA485056 data...
TCAAATGGGGAATCTCGGTAGTCTTCGATCCAAAACATGTCGTATACGTATGGCTGGATGCGCTGACCAACTATATCACAGGAATCGGATATGACTGCGACGGTAACAGCACAGAACTGTTTAATAAGAACTGGCCTGCAGACCTCCACCTGATCGGAAAAGATATTATCCGTTTCCATACCATTTACTGGCCAATCTTCCTGATGGCACTGGATCTGCCGCTTCCAAAGCAGGTATTCGGACATCCATGGCTTCTGCAGGGCGACGGTAAGATGAGTAAGTCCAAAGGAAATGTACTTTACGCAGATGAGCTGGTTGATTTCTTCGGAGTAGATGCCGTACGTTACTTCGTACTTCATGAGATGCCATTTGAAAATGATGGCGTGATCTCATGGGAGCTGATGGTAGAGCGTATGAACTCTGACCTTGCAAATACACTTGGAAACCTGGTAAACAGAACTATTTCCATGACAAATAAATACTTCGGCGGTGTTGTAACAGATAAGGGTGTTGCCGAGACAGAAGAAGAAAAGGCTGTCGATGCAGATCTTAAGGCTGTCACAGAAGATACTCCGAAGAGAGTCGATGCGAAGATGGATGAACTGCGTGTCGCAGATGCAATCACAGAGATCTTCGTACTGTTCAAACGCTGCAACAAATACATCGACGAGACAATGCCGTGGGCACTTGCAAAAGATGAGGCAAAGAAAGACCGTCTGGAGACCGTTCTCTACAACCTGATCGAGAGCATCAAAGCAGGAGCAAAACTTCTGGAATCCTTCATGCCGGAGACTTCAGAGAAGATCCTTGCTCAGCTTGGAGACGGAAAAGTAACAGAAAAACCGGAGATCCTTTTCGCAAGACTGGATGTCAATGAAGTAATGAAAAAAGTAGAAGAACTTCACCCACATGTAGAAGAGAAGGAAGAGGCAAAAGAAGAAGCTGACGAAGAAGTGATCGATATCGAAGCAAAGCCGGAGATCACATTCGATGACTTCGGAAAGATGCAGTTCCAGGTTGGTGAGATCATTGCCTGCGAAGAAGTGAAAAAATCCAAGAAACTTCTCTGTTCACAGGTTAAGATCGGAAGCGAAGTAAAACAGATCGTATCCGGAATTAAGAAACATTACTCTGCAGAAGAGATGGTAGGCAAGAAGGTTATGGTTCTTGTGAACTTAAAACCTGCAAAACTTGCCGGAGTATTATCTGAGGGTATGTTACTGTGCGCAGAAGACGCAGAAGGTAATCTGGCACTTATGACACCGGAGAAGAATATGCCGGCCGGTGCAGAGATCTGCTAATGCAAGTATAGAAAGATACAAAGAAACTGGTTGATAATAGTTGGCTTTGTATATGAAAGAATGAAAATGAGGACGGAGGATTTTTGGAATCACCGTCCTTGTTTGATATATATCTCCAATATCCGACATCTATATACAGTATCTGTCACACAAGTTATCCACATGATGTGGATAAGTATGTGGAAAACCTTGGGATAAGGGTGGGATAACCATGAAATTCCTTGGGATAACGTGTGGAAAAGATGGGATAAATATTGGGATACTGGGGACAGGACATTTTTGATTTGGGACGGAGGATTTAAGACATTATTTTTGAAAATCCTCCGTCCCCGGAGGGATATATGATATTTGATACACATGCACATTATGACGATGAGCAGTTTAATGAGGACAGAGTAGAATTGCTGAATTCTATGGAAGAGCAGGGCGTTGGCACAATTGTAAATGTCAGTGCAGCATATAATTCCTGCAGGAAGGTTATTACACTTGCAAAGGAATATCCATTTGTATATGCGGCAGTCGGGATTCATCCGGATGAGGTCGGCTGCCTGAATGAAGAGAACTTTGCACAGATGAAAGAGCTGTTTAAAGAGGAGAAAGTGGTTGCGGTAGGCGAGATCGGTCTGGATTATTACTGGGACAATGAGCCGAGAGAAGTGCAGAAAAAATGGTTCATACGGCAGCTGGAACTGGCAAGAGAGTTGGATCTTCCGGTTCTGATCCACAGCCGGGAGGCAGCGGCAGATACCATGGAGATTATGAAAGAGCATGCGAAAGGACTAAGCGGTGTGATCCATTGTTATTCTTATTCCAAAGAAATGGCACAGGAATATATCAAGATGGGATTTTACATCGGCGTTGGCGGAGTGGTAACGTTCAAGAATGCGAAGAAGCTGAAAGAAGTAGTGGAAAATATTCCACTGACGTCAATTGTACTCGAGACGGACTGCCCGTATATGGCACCGGAACCGAATCGTGGAAAGCGCAACAATTCTGCTTATATCCGTTATGTGGCAGAGAAGATTGCGGAATTAAAGGGCATTACGTATGAAGAAGTAGTCGAACAGACGGAGAAAAATGCAAGAGAGATGTACCGGTTATAGCAAAAAGCAGGGGAGATATCGGAAAAACAACGATATCTTCCTTGTTTATTAATAAGAAAACCCTTATGCATAAATTTCCTATTGTCATATAAAACTACTTATGTTAACCTAATCTTACGCAGTCGTCAATCTGACAGACTGCAAAAGTATCTATCAACCAATCGGTAATTATTTCTTTCACTCTATATTCAGAGTAGATAATCCGATGAAAGCAAAAAAGAGGAAGATCGTTTGAAAGAATGTTTCAGGCAGCTCTGAGAATCTGAGGTATTTGCTGAGAACATTTGGTAAACTTCTGCTTTTCTAAGATATACTCCTGTGTTAAAATATGCTTAGGCAGAGAATTCTTTACTTCAAACGATACTTTATCTTACAAAAGAAGGGAGAATTCTATGAGAAGAAACCAGAAAAATGTAACAGAAGATGACTTTATTATGCTTCCGACGGTGGATTTTTGTTTCAAAGAATTGATGCAAAATGAAAATATCCGGAAAGGAATCGTAGCGGCTTTGCTAAAGCTTCACCCGGAAGACGTAGAAAAAACAGACCTCATGCCTACAATATTACAAAAACAGTATGAGGATGATAAATACGGAATTTTGGATGTTCGGGTGAAGTTAAAAAACGGTGTACAGATAGACTTTGAGATGCAAGTTGTCTACTACGACTACTGGGCTAACCGGTCGGCGTATTATCTTGGAAAAATGTATGTGGATCAGATCAGAGAAGGCGACAGTTATGACAGGCTGCAGAAGTGCATTCAGGTAAGCATTCTAGATCATACTTATTTTCAGGATGATGAAAAGTGCTATCGTCGGATTGCATTGTGTGACACAGAGACAGGGAAAGAGTATACAGATCTGTTAGAGATGCACATACTGGAACTGTCCAAGCTTCCGCCTGAGCAGAAAAATGAGACAGATCTGTTACAATGGATGCGCTTTCTAGGCGGAAAATGCAGGGAGGATTTCAAGAAGATGGCAGAGAATAATTCTACTTTTGAAGAGGCATATGATGTATTAGACAGACTGAGTGCGGATGAGAAGAAACGGCTGGAATACGAAGCAAGGCAGAAAGCAATCAGAGATCATGACATTATGATGAAGACAGCAAAAAGACTTGGACTCGAGGCTGGAATTGCAGAGGGAAGAGAAAAGGGAATTGCAGAGGGAAGAGAACAAGAAAAACGCAATATTATTCGTGAAATGCTGCAGGATCACATTCCCGATTATAAAATTAAACAATATACAGGAGCAACAGATAAAGAGATTTCCGAGGAAAAGAGCCGGTTGTTTTAAATGTCTGCGCCTATTATTGGAAGGTAGTGAAATATACAGATCGTACATGATAAAAATTCTCGATAATCTGTTCCGCATATGAAACAGCCAGAAAAGCCCGAAAAATGGGGAAAAGCAAGACCGTGGATTTTAATCAGTGCGCCGGCTATCTTGAAGAATAAATATTTTTACTTTGTAGCAGCATTGTTTATCTTGGCACTTAGCATTGCGTCAGGTAACGGATCTATGACCGTATATTATTGTGGAAATATCTTAAAAGATATGGATATGATGACACCACTTTCCATGGCACTGACACTTCCGGTTATTATTGGAAACTGTTTCGTACCTGCGATTGTTAAGAAAATAGGACATCAGAAAACGCTAATCCTCAGTTCGATTCTGATGCTGGTCGGATTCCTGATCGTAGCAATTAACCCTCACAGCGGAACATTTGCCATCGTCGGAATGGTCGTAAGAGGATTTGGAAATGGAGCAATCTTCGCTTGTGGATTCGCATTAGCAGCCATAGCAAGCTTACCGGGCATATGAGAATCTTCCATCCCCGTTTATATTTTCTTTATACATATTTCATTTTTTATCGCTGTCAATCCCGGCCAAATTATTGTATAATGAGGAATAATCGAGAAACCATATAACAGATACGGGAGGGTCTATGAAGGAACCAACGTTAGGAAATCCGCAGAATACCATCGAGGTTCTGCAGAAATATAATTTTTCATTTCAGAAAAAATTCGGTCAGAATTTCCTGATCGATACACATGTATTAGATAAGATCATACAGTCGGCGAATATCACGGAGGATGATATGGTACTGGAGATCGGACCAGGAATCGGTACGATGACGCAATATCTGGCACAGGCGGCAGGAAAGGTGATCGCAGTTGAGATCGATAAGAATCTGATCCCGATCCTGGAGGATACATTAAGCGGATATGACAATGTACGTGTCATCAATGAAGATGTATTGAAGCTGGATCTTAAGAAGCTTGCAGACGAAGAGAACAACGGAAAGCCGGTCAAAGTGGTGGCGAACCTGCCATATTATATTACGACGCCGATCATCATGGGACTTTTTGAAAATGAGGTTCCGGTAGAGAGTATCACTGTCATGGTGCAGAAAGAAGTTGCGGACCGTATGCAGACCGGACCGGGTAATAAGGACTATGGCGCACTGTCATTAGCAGTACAGTATTATGCCGACCCGTATATTGTGGCAAATGTTCCGCCGAACTGTTTCATGCCGAGACCGAAGGTAGGATCAGCGGTTATACGCTTGACCTGTCATCAGGAGAAACCGGTACAGGTGCAGGATGAGAAGCTGATGTTCAACATCATCCGTGCATCTTTCAACCAGAGAAGGAAGACACTGGCGAACGGTCTGAAGAATGCGGCGACATTAGATTTTACAAAAGAAGAAGTGGAAGCAGCGATTGATGCACTTGGAAAGGGTGCAAGTGTGAGAGGTGAGACACTGACACTGGAAGAATTCGCAAGATTGAGTGATTTATTATCTCCATATAAGAAAGGATGATGACGATGGACAGAAAAGAAGGACAGACACTATTTGAGGTAACACCGGAAATCAGCCATTTTGCAGAACTTTGCGAGAAGAACAATGCGATAGACAAAGAGCTGTATACGAAGTACGAAGTCAAACGGGGACTCCGTGACCTGAACGGAAAAGGTGTCCTTGCGGGACTTACGAACATTTCCGATGTATGTGCGAAGAAGATCGTGAACGGAGAGGAAGTGCCATGTGCAGGAAATCTTTACTATCGCGGCTACAATATCAAAGATCTAGTGCAGGGTTTTCTGAAAGATAAGCACTATGGATTTGAGGAAATCGCCTATCTGCTGTTATTCGGTGAACTTCCGGATAAGACGCAGCTGCAGACATTTCATGAGACACTGGTGGAAAGACGGACATTGCCGCCGACATTTGTCCGTGATGTGATCATGAAAGCGCCAAGCCGTGACATGATGAACAGCCTGTCGAGATCGATCTTAAGCCTGTACACGTATGATCCTCATGCGGACGATACGTCGATTCCAAATGTACTGCGTCAGTGCCTGAATCTGATCAGTCAGTTCCCGATGCTGATGATCTATGGCTATCATGCATATAATTACCGTATGGGAGAAGATCTCTTCATCTATGCACCGTCACCGGAATTATCAACAGCAGAGAATATACTGATGATGCTGCGTGAGAATAAGGAATATACGAAATTAGAGGCAAAGATCCTGGATATGGCACTTGTCCTTCATATGGATCACGGCGGCGGTAACAATTCTACATTTACAACGCATGTGGTAACATCATCCGGAACGGATACTTATTCGACGATCGTGGCTGCTATGGCATCCTTAAAAGGACCAAAGCACGGGGGAGCAAATGTCAAAGTAACCCAGATGTTTGACGATATGATGGAAAAAGTCAGTGACTGGGAAGATGATGATGAGGTACGCCGGTATCTGACCGATCTGTTGGATAAGAAGGCATTTGACCGGAAAGGACTGATCTACGGAATGGGGCATGCAATCTATTCCGTATCTGACCCGAGAGCCGATATTTTTAAGAAGTTCGTTAAGCAGCTTGCAAGAGAAAAGGGCTGTGAGAAGGAATATGCACTGTATGAAAAGGTAGAGCACATGGCACCGGAGGTCATCGCAGAAAAGCGTAAGATATACAAAGGTGTAAATGCGAATGTCGATTTCTACAGCGGACTTGTATATAGTATGCTGGATCTTCCACCGTCACTTTATACACCGATCTTTGCGGCAGCGCGTATCGTCGGATGGAGTGCACACCGTCTGGAAGAGCTTAAGAATGTAGATAAGATCATTCGTCCGGCGTACAAACCGCTGGCCGAATATAAAGAGTATGTCAGAATGGATGATAGATGATGAAGCATGAATTTTATTATACATCCAGAGATTCTGTGACAAAGATCCATGCGATCGAATGGCTTCCGGATAGAGATATAAAAGGTGTTTTACAGATATGTCATGGAATGGTGGAGTATATTGACCGTTATGATGAATTTGCCGAATTTATGTCGGAGCACGGATATTATGTAGTCGGACATGATCATCTGGGACATGGGAAATCCATACAGACAGAAGCTGATCTGGGATATTTTGATGAACGGAAAGGGAATCAGTATGTGATCGGAGATATTTATCAGCTGCAGGAGATGACACGGAAAAAATATCCGGATGTGCCGTATTTTATGCTTGGGCACAGTATGGGGTCATTCCTGTTGAGACAGTATCTGACGATGTATGCGGAAGGCCTTGCGGGAGTTGTCATTATGGGAACCGGTCATCAGGGAATGCTGACGCTTTGTGCGGGAAGGATGATCTGCAGGATCATCGCAGCGTTCAAAGGATGGAAATACAGAAGTACATTTGTGGATAATCTGAGCTTTGGAGGTTTCAATAAGAAATTTGAACCTGGTGAGACATCGAAGGAATGGATCACATCCGATAAGAAAAAACGAGATGAATATGTGCGGGATCCGCTGTGTTCCTATACATTTACACTGGGAGCCTATTATCAGATGTTTGCCGGTATGAAGGTTCTGGTACGGAAGGGAAGTATGAAGCGGATTCAGAAGACGCTTCCGGTGCTCTTTACGGCAGGATCCGATGACCCGGTAGGGGCATTCGGAAAGAATGTGACCAGAGTCTATGAGAAATATAGAGATGCCGGGATCAAAGATGTGTCGATCCATCTGTATGAAGGCGACCGGCATGAGATCTTGAATGAGGTGGACCGGCAGAATGTGTATCGGGATATCCTTACGTGGATCGGAGAAAGAAATAAAACAAAAGCGGAGTCGTAAAGACATCCGCAGAAATTACTGGTAAAATGGACCGCCAGAAGTAATCTTCTGGCGGCCTTTACTTTATGAGGGGGGGCGATAGTTGTTATCCAACTATCTGAAAGTATTATAATCAAGAAATGTGAAAAAAGTATGTTCATTTTATAAAAAAACGCAACAAAAAACTCTCCTTTCCGGAGAGCTTTTTGTTGTTGTTATAATTACTAAAGGAATGAGAGTAAAGTGTACACCGGAGAGTGATTCCGGTGTTTTACTTTATGAGGGGGGGTGATAGTTGTTGCTCATCAACTATCTGATATATAGTATAGACAAAAAATATGTCTAAAGTATGTTAAAAACATAAAAGAATTCGAAAAAATCTTAACTAAAAATGAAGAAGACAAAAACAGATTCTAAAGAGCGGAAAGTAAAGGACAGCATTCAGAGTATTTGCGTAAATGAGCAGTTACGATATCAAAGAATTCACCGGAGGTTGGTTTCAGAGTTAAAGGGCGTAATGCAATTTTTTCGAGAAGCGGTCTGTTTCCGTGCTCCCAACAGACCTTGATGACAGTGCGGATATCACGTTCAACACTATAACTTGTCGTATTATAGTGACGTGCGATGTCTGGATAAAGATACTTACTGACGAAAAGGAGGTAGTTTTCATCAGACAGACAAAGACGTATACCATAAATGAGATATTCATAGCCACGGTAAGTTGCACCAATACCAAGAGAGCGAATAAGATATTCTATTTCTGGCTCATGCATAATATGTCATCTTCTTTCTAAAAATTTTGTTTGGAAGAATCCGACAAGATGAAAATCCCACGGAGTATGAAAAAATAAAAAAGATTCTTAAATCACCAGGGATTATTATATAGAAAAAATATCTTTACGAAAATATGGTTTATTGTTTTTAGACATAATATTAGCAGTTTCTATTTTAGACGACAGAACGGATAAAGAGCATATTTTCATAATATCTTAAGAATTTACAAGACCAGGACTTAAAAATTAGTTGATATTCTTGTATAGTATAAGGGAGGTGATGAGAAATGTACAACGTACTTGTATGTGATGATGATAGAGAGATTGTAGAAGCAATAGAGATATACCTGTCGCAGGAAGGATATAAAGTGTTAAAAGCCTATGACGGTGAGGAAGCGTTAAAAGTGCTGGACAGGGAGAAGGTGGATCTTCTGATCATTGATGTGATGATGCCGAAGCTGGATGGGATCCGGGCAACGTTAAAGATCCGCGAGAAGAAGAATATGCCGATCATAATCCTGTCGGCAAAATCTGAGGATGCCGATAAGATCCTGGGGCTGAATGTAGGAGCGGATGATTATATGACGAAGCCATTCAATCCGCTGGAGCTGACAGCGCGGGTAAAGTCCCAGCTTCGCAGATATACACAGCTTGGAAGCACGATCGATAAAAGTAATCAGGATGTTTATGCGGTCGGTGGATTATCTATCGATGATGAACAGAAGGAGGTTACGGTTGACGGGGAACCGGTCAGACTGACACCGATCGAATATAATATTTTATTATTACTGGTGAAAAATCAGGGAAAAGTATTTTCTATCGATCAGATATATGAAAGTATCTGGAATGAGGATGCTATCGGGGTGGATAATACAGTGGCAGTACATATCCGCCATATCAGAGAGAAGATCGAGATCAATCCGAAGGAGCCGAGATACCTGAAGGTAGTCTGGGGTGTCGGGTATAAGATAGAGAAGCTTTAGGAAGGAGCATATATGAAGAAATGGTACCGAATGCCAAGAGTAAAATTCTTTTTGCTGGCAGCGGCACATATACTTGCAGCTGCAGGGGTGTTATGCATCCTGTGGGCTACGCGTTACCCGGTGCTGATACAGGAACTGTGTTCTGCTGATGCTGCGAAGACGTATGAGGAAAGCAATGCATTTGCCAATGCTGTGGCCAATGCCAATTATCACATTCTGGACGAGATCCAATATCAGACCTTATATGATACAGATGGAAAATATGACCCGGATAAGATCGTAGATGTGGCAAAATATGAAGATACAGGCGGGATAACGGGTAAAGACGAGACCGGACTGTCCTTCCGGCTGGGGGACATGTATTCCTGGGGCAAATTAATCGCAGAAACGATGACAGATGATGGTTCCGTCTCAGATACCCGGGACGAACAGGACGATATCATTGTGTGTCAGCGGTCAGATGGAAACTACCACTATTTCCGTTATAAAGAATTTAAACAGATGATCGACAGAGGGGATCTGTCATTTGTCATTACAGGAAACAGTTCTGCAGATGATATTCTGGATGAGCTGAAACAGGGGGAATATCAGGAAAGCAGCAGCGGGAAATCCAGATTCAGGGGACTTCAGGATATCGATGGAAAGATTGCTTACATCAATTGCTGGAATTATGACGGGACAAAGATTCCCGGAGACTATAAGACGGTAAACGGAGAAACGGTACTTCAGCTTGTGAATAATTCCAAGACATGGAACGGCAGGCTGAGTGATGCCTACAGAATGATAAATGATGCGGCCGAGATCATCTATTCGGATGTTGACAATTATGTGCTAAACCAGAAGCAGTATCAGGAAGGAAATTCGAATATCACATACCTGTATGTGAACCGGGATAACGGAACGGTCATTACGAATAAAAAGAAATATCAGGACTATGATCATTACGAGGAGAGCCTGGAACAACTAAAAAAATCAGGGAAATATGTGATCGTAAGACCGAAGCTTGCAGACTATGAAAGTAATATTGAAAAAGCCGGCAAAGGAGATTCAATGGCACAGGAATGGCAGGATACAGTAGCCGGTTATGTAAATGCGTCAGATTATGTATATGCATCGGTTGTGGATACAGCGTATCCTGTGAAAGATGATTTTTACGAGCAGAAACAGATCTTTACACAATATGCGGCCGGGGCAAAAGCGGCCGGTATAGGGGCAGTTCTGGCAGTCGCAGCCTATTTGGCGATTCTGGTGTTATTGACGATCGGAGCCGGAAGAAGTGCGGAAGATGAAGAAGTGCATCTGGTGAAGTTTGATCACATAAAGACAGAACCGGCAGCGGTTGGTGTAATATTGCTCTGGGCAGTAGTTATGCTGGTAGTAACAAAAGCCGGGATATTTACATGGCAAAGCGTAAATGGAGAGACTATCTATACAGAAAATAAACAGATATATCTGCAAGGAATGGTGGTGGGATGTCTAGAGGCGCTGTATAGCTGTGCGATGTTCCTTCTGGGTTATCTGAGTCTGGTGAGAAGAATCAAGGCGAAGACTGTATGGAAGAACAGTGTATTCAGATGGCTGTTACTCTTTTTGAAAGAGATGCTTCAAAACATCCGGTATCTGTGGAAAATGATGATCGGATTAGCAGCATTTTTACTGTTCCACTGGCTGACCTATATATTTGCTGCAGATGGGAGTACTACCTGGGTGTGGGCATTCATCTTGCTGGTAACAGATGCCGCAGCATTCGTTTGGATGGTTCAAAAGGCAAAAGGAACCGGAAAGATCATGATAGGGATCGAGAAGATTGCCGGTGGCGAAGTGGAGTATCAGATTCCGGTAAATGGATTACTGGCAGAACAGAAAGAGATTGCAGAGAAAGTAAATTCTATTGGAGAAGGACTGGAAACAGCACTTGCAAAGAGTATGAAAAGTGAACGGCTGAAGACGGATCTCATTACGAATGTCTCGCATGACATCAAGACTCCGCTTACCTCTATTATTAATTATGTAGAATTGTTAAAGCAGGAGGACTTTAAGGATCCGAAGATCCGGCGTTACATTGAAGTTCTGGAACAGAAATCACAGCGCCTGAAGACATTGACAGAAGACGTCGTAGAGGCTTCCAAGGTAAGTTCAGGGAATATTACGTTGGAATTCATGAACCTGAACCTGGTGGAAATGATCCAGCAGACGAGTGGAGAATTCGAGGAAAAATTCAAAGCAGGAGATCTGGAAGAGGTCATGAACCTTCCGAATGAGGAGATTGTGATCCGCGCAGATGGAAGACGGCTTTGGAGAGTGCTGTCTAATATATATAACAATGCGGCAAAATATGCGATGCAGGGAACAAGAGTTTATGCTGATCTCGAGAAGAAAGATGGCATGGCATGCTTCAGCCTGAAGAATATATCGGCACGGCCGCTGAACATCCCGGCTTCCGAGCTGACGGAACGATTCATCCGCGGGGATGTATCAAGAAGCACAGAAGGCAGTGGTCTGGGATTGTCGATCGCACAGTCGCTGACGGAAATGCAGGGCGGAACATTTGAATTATATCTGGATGGAGATTTGTTTAAAGTGACAATAAAATTCCCGGTTTCATAGTTGGGGACGGAGGATTGCATGCAATCCTCTGTCCTTAACTGCATTTTCTCGGTTCTGTCCGGTAAAATTGCTATCCATGATAC
>ERZ1034920.2037-NODE-2037-length-11975-cov-5.675755_pt1 | contig 11975 bp, 14 predicted proteins | sample MGYA00520688_ERZ1034920 | MGnify/ENA primary metagenome ERZ1034920 (study PRJEB33766, sample SAMN09781785) | gut metagenome | biome: gut microbiome | host: Homo sapiens | place: Madagascar | study: EMG produced TPA metagenomics assembly of the PRJNA485056 data...
GTTTATTTGAGTGTAATGTCGCCGAGGTCGGCGGAGAGGGTGAGGCTGCCGCTGGCATTTTCCCGGGTTTGATTGAAATGGTTGCCAGAATCGCCGTCATCGCTGCTGAAACCGCCGAGGTAGCGGTCAGTGACATTGATACTACCTAAATCGACATCGGCATTGATGTTCAGCGCGTCTGGATTGGTAAGTCCGAGGGTGAGATCGCCAGTGGAGAGGCTCATGCTGTTTTCACCAGTCAGGGTCATGTTGTCGGCGGTGATGTCGCCAAGATCGAGGTCGATGTCGCTGCTGGCAAAGGCGCAGTTGCTCAGGCCGAGATTGCCGACGCTGAGCGAAAGATCGACGGCGTTGGCGTTGAGTCCGTCGATGCTAAGCTCGCCAAGGTCCATGTCGATGTCACAGCGTTCGAGGGCGCTCTGCGGCAGGTAGAGAATGATGCTGCTTTCATCGAGGGTGCGATGTTCGCCGTAAGGCAGCCAGCCGAGAACGTTGCCGACAACTTGCGAGATGCCTGTGTTGTTGGTGTCGACCCAGTCGTGCAGGGTGAGTACATTGTTTTTCACAGTGGCTTCGAGCGGGGTAATGTCTACTGGTGCATCAATGTGGTATTCCAGATAGGCGTGGTCGTCGCCGGATGGGCGAACCTCGAGGTCCGACAGGCTGAGGTCTGCTTCAATGGCGGTGAAGGCGTCGAGCTGCGTTTTTTCCTGGTTGTAGGTGCGCGTGCGTGTGCCAGCGATTTCTTGAGCGTCGTTGATGCCGCCGGCAAAGGCACCGACAGCGAGCAGGACGCCGCCACTCAGGCAGAGCGCAAGGCTGAGGATGAGCAGAATTTTATTGAGTTGTTTCATGGCTTACACACGTCCTTTCTGGGAGAGGCGACGGATCAAAAGCATGACGAGATGGACGATGCCGCGGCACAGTGCTAGGCCAATGGTGATAATAAGCAATCCCAGACCAAGACAGAGAACGCCGCTGCCGCCTATAACGCCGGCTGCCGCCAATGATTGGCCAAGAATGCCGAACGCATAGATAAGAAGGGCGCCGCCGCTGTAAAACAGAGCTGCATCAACGGCCACAGCGCTGGCGATGATGGCGGCGACAACAGCTGCCGCAGCAACGAGTAGGGCGCCACCGACAATCAATCCCAGCCAGCCGAGTGGTGAGAGCAGCATGGCAATGGCGGCAATTTTCAATGTGCGAGCGGTGTCATTTTGGCGGCGTTGGCCGTCGTCATGCAAGAGATTTTGCAACAGCTCAGCGGCTGCTTCTTTTGGTGTGCCGAGATCGGCCATGGCTTGGGCCTCGTTTTCTGGACCGGCTTCTTCGAAATACTCTCTGAAATAAGCCATGGCGCTGTCGTAGTCGTCCTGCGGCAGCTTGCGCAAATAGCGGCTGAGTTCATCAAGGTATTCGTCCTTGGTGAGGATGCGTTGATAGGTGTCGTTACTCATGTCGGATGCTCCCTTCAATGATGCCGTCGATGGTGTCGCGGTATTCTTGCCATTCCTGGTGCAAAAATTCCAGTTGGTTACGGCCGGCATCGGTGAGATGATAATATTTGCGTGTGCGGTTGTTGATTGCTTGGGAATAAGTGGTAAGATAGCCGCCTTTTTCAAGCTTCTTCAAAATAGGGTAGAGTGTGGATTCCTTAATGTCGGCGACCATTTTCACTGTTTGGCTGATTTCGTAGCCGTAAGAATCTTGCTCACGAACGATGGACAGAATGAGGCACTCAATAAGCAGTGCGGAGAGTGGGTAATACATGGCATCGCCTCCTTATCATTAATGTGTAGAAATTTTATATATAGAAATTCTACACATAGAATACCACATTCAGCAGTAATGTCAAGAGAATTTGTGTTTGTTGACAAACTAACGGTGTTAGCTTAAAATTAAATGAACACTGTTAGTTATTGAGGTGATCGTATGAAAAAAGGGCTAACGAAAGACATCATTATTGTTGAAGCCGTAGCCTTGATTGAGGAGCAAGGGCTGGATGCTTTCTCGCTGCGCGCGTTGGCGGTGCGGCTGGGCGTGCGCGCGGCGTCGTTGTACAATCATATAGCCAACGTGGATGAACTATACACCGCCGTTGGTGAAAAGGTGATGGGTCGCTTGCGGGATGTATTGGTGGCAGCCATTGCTGACAAACAAGGCGACGAAGCGGTGTGGGCGCTGGCAGAAGCCTACTATCATTTTGGCAAGGAAAATCCCGAGCTTTACAAGACGTTTATTGCCATGCGCAACAAAGAAGGCGAGGCACTTTCAGGTGCGTTTAAAGAAACACTGATGCCCTTTTATCAGGCGCTGGCGGTATATCATCTCTCAGAGCAGGAGGTGGTGGCCATGCATCGTATGCTGCGCGGACTCATTCATGGCTATCTGATGCTGCAGGAAGCGGGCTATTTTTCGCAGCCAATCATCGATCCCGAAGCCTCCTATCGTCTCGCGGTGCAAAGCTGTATCGACGGGCTGCATGCGGCGTCGGCTCGTGCGGAAGGAGGAAACGCGCATGAGTGTGGAAAATGATTTTTCGGTCGGAAGCATTCCACGGCACATCATCGATCTGGCCATTCCAATGACCCTGGCGCAGCTGGTGCAGATGGCTTACAACCTGGTCGATCGCATCTACATCGGCCATTTGCCGGGTACATCGTCCATTGCGCTCACCGGATTAGGGTTGACATTCCCTATCATTACCATCATCATGGCCTTCACCAATCTGTTCAGTACTGGTGGCGTGGCACTTTATTCCATTGCCCGCGGCAAGCAGGACGAGGCTGCCGAGCGCCGTTTTATGGAAAATTCGTTTCTAATGCTGCTTCTGACGTCGCTGGTGGTGATGGTGCTGTGTTTTGTTTTCATGCATCCGATTTTGTACCTGTTCGGCGCCAGCGATGACACCTATCCATACAGCGCCGCCTATCTGCGCATCTATCTCATCGGCACGCCGCTGGTGATGCTGGCCACTGGAATGAACGGCTTCATCAATGCACAGGGCTATGGCAAAACAGGGATGTTTACCATTCTCATTGGCGCCGTTGTGAACATTATTCTCGATCCAATCTTTATCTTCGTACTGGATCTGGGTATTTCCGGGGCTGCTATTGCTACCATCATTTCTCAGCTGTTGTCGGTGATCTGGGTCCTGGCGTTTCTCACGAGCCGTCGCTCGCTGACGCCGCTGCGCGTGCGACAAGCACGCTTCAATAAATCGGCGATCCGACAAATTACCCAGCTCGGCGTGCCGGGGTTTGTCATGCAGGCCACCAACGGCATTGTTCAGGTGGCGGCCAACAACATGCTCGGCATCTACGGCGGTGATATTTATATCGGTATCATGACCGTACTCAATTCGGTGCGCGATGTGGTGACCTTGCCTTTGCATGGGTTCACCAACGCCGCACAGCCTGTCATCGGCTACAACTACGGTGCGCGCAAGCTGGAGCGCATTCGTCAAATTATCCGTTTTACCACACCGGTCACGGTGGTCTACATGGCGTTGTGCTGGCTCATCATCTTTCTCCTGCCGCAGCCGATCATGCACGTGTTCAACTCGGATCCGGAGCTGTTGGCCAAGGGTACCCCGGCCATGCATCTCTTTTTCTTTGGCTTCTTTTTTATGGCTTTCCAGTCGGTGGGGCAAAGCACCTTTGTCGGTCTTGGCAAATCCAAGCAGGCGACCTTCTTTTCGCTTTTCCGCAAGGTCATCATTGTTGTGCCGCTGACGCTCATTCTGCCGCGCCTTGGCGGCTTGGGCGTCATGGGGGTTTTTCTCGCCGAGCCGATTTCTAATTTGATCGGTGGTCTTTGCTGCTACTGCACCATGCTCTGGACGGTGCGCCATCTGTCGCGCAGCAAGGCGCCGCTCGCCTGACATAGACAAAAAGCATTCGTATGGGATTTCCCTGCGAATGCTTCTTTTTTATCCATTTATATTGACTACTGCAGCTACTTTGCAATACAATATAGTAAAAGAACTACTTTGTTTTACAAGATAGCTGGAGGTGATCCCATGATACCATCACAAATGCTCAAAGGCGTGCTCGAAGGCTGTGTGCTCGCCATCATCGCTCAAAATGAAACCTACGGCTACGAGATTTCGCAGCAGCTGGAGCGCTATGGATTTGGGAAAATCACAGAAGGCACCATTTACCCGCTGCTCCTGCGCCTGGAAAAAAACGGCCGTCTGGAAGCCGTCTACCGTGCCTCGGACGTTGGCCCGAAACGCAAATACTACCACCTCACCGATGCCGGCCGCGAAGAACTGGAAGAATTTGTAGCAAGTTTTGATGAAATGGCCGCCGCCGTGCAGACACTGCTGAACGATGAAGGAGGGCGTGATCATGAGCAAGCGGACACGTGCGCTGAAGGAGGAAATTTATGATTTATACCCAAAGCTGACGCCTGCTTCTGCAGCTGCGTTGGATGCGATGATATCATACTTAAAGCTGAAAAACATTGGTGCCTGTCAGCGACTGAGCGTGCAGCGTGACATTGCACAGATGTTGTTGGAGGCCGAGGCGCAGGGTCGCGCCATCGAAGAGGTTCTCGGCACTGACCATCGTGCGTTTTGTGATGCGATCATTGCTGCCTTGCCGCAGCCCACGCTGCGCGAGCGGAGGCTGCGGATGGGACGCGATGGTGTTGGCGGGCTGGCTTTGGGCTGGGCGTTGGCCTTTCTGGTGCCTGTGATCGTCACCTATTTGACCTATTCGTCGGTTCCAGGCATGTGGGAAGTTGTCACAGAATATTATGGTGTGACAACAAGCGTGCCGTTTACGCTGCTGCAAGTGTTCTTGCTGATTGTTTTGACTGGGGCCTGTGCGCGAATTTCTGTGATACGTAGACGATGGCAGGCCGATGTTCAATTTTCTTCGCGTCGAAAAGTGGTGTATTATGTGGTGTATGTTGGAGCATTGTATGTCATCGGCTTATGCAGTCGTTGGATAATGCTGCCGGATTTCTTGATGGAGCCATTGTTCATGCTGCCGCTTGCTGTGAATGTGGCGGTGCAGGTGGTGTTGGTGGGGGCCTTTTTCTGGCTCAATGAACGTGTGGATTAAGGAGGGGCGATCATGAGTAAACGAACAAAAGAACTGCTGCGCGCCAACAATGCTTTGGATGCACAGCTGAACAAGGACAATCAACAGATGATGACGAACATCGTTGTGTACATTCGCTCGGCAAACATCAGCGAGTACGAGCAGGAGCTGGTGCGGCGGGACATCACGCACATGCTGCTGGATGCACAGGCCCAGGGGCGCACGGCGGTCGAGGTGCTGGGAGAGGATGCACAGGCTTTTTGTGAAGCGGTGATTGCGGCCCTGCCGCCGCGTTCGACGGGTGAACGCGCGCTCAACAATGTGCGCGATGGACTTCTGGCCTTTGTCGTACTGGGTGTGATTTGGCTCGTCAGTGGCGCCATTGACATGCTTGGCGATCGCGCTTGGCCGTATTTGCCGTTGACTCTGGGCGATGTGATTGGTCAGGTGCTGATCCTGGCAACGGCGTTTTATATTTTCCACAGCATTTCACGCCATGCCTTTGACGACAAACTGGGACAGCTATTCGTTCTGGTATTTGTGGCGCTGGCCGTGTCTTTGCTGGCAAGCATTTATTTGACCACCTTTCTGTGCAACGTTCACATTGCCGTCGTGGCAGGCGCATTGCTCGTGTTCTTTGCAGCCTACAAGGTGCTGGATGCTCGGGTGGATTAATGTGGATAAATGAAGAAATACTAAAAACGGCAGCTTCTGCAAGAGCTGCCGTTTTTTGCTATCTGTGGTACAATGGCAGCAAAGAAGGAGTGAGTGACATGGTTGAGATTCGGTCGCTGCGGTGGCGTGATGTGCCTAAGGCAGTGCGTTTTGCAATTGAGGGGATGCATTTTGACTGGTATTTGGATCATCGCTGGGCGTTGGCGGCGTTTGGCTGGTATTTCTGGCTGAAGGAGCGCTGTCGTGCGACGCAGGTGTTGGCGGCGTATGAGAAAGGGCGTTTCGCAGGAGTGCTTCTGGCTGAGGTGTATGGTGAAACGGTACAACGGCGCTTCTGCTTGGCGCGGGCTTATGTGGCAATGGCTGAGCGAGTGATGGCGGTGTTTTTTAAAGGCGGACCGGATCTGTATGAGGAAACGGCGGCTGAGCTAGATCGGCGGTATCGGCAACGGGTTCGGCCTGATGGGGAGATTCTGTTTTTGGCGGTTGATCCTGATTTTCAGGGCGCGGGTGTTGGCTCTACACTTTTGGCGGCGCTGGAACAGGTCGAAGCTGGGAAAACATTTTTCCTGCAGACGGACAATGCCTGTACGTATCAATTTTATGAGCATCGTGGTTTTATGCGTGCCGAGGAAAAATCGATTGTTTTAGAGATGCCAAAGGGAAAAATACCGCTGGACTGCTTTTTGTATAGTAAAACGTTTTAGTTTGGTTAGGGATGGCTTGCTTATTGGCCATGCATGCTATTAAAAATAAAGCGGGATAGATTCTATGATTTTATTGTGTATATATGCGCATTTTTGATACAATATGTCTAATGAGAAGCTGGCTTATTGTCGGGGGATGATAGGCAGCTCGAATTAGGAGGGTAATGGTATGAATCGGAAAAGAATCATTCTGCTGGTGGTGACGCTGGTGGTGATTATGTATGCAATGTGGAGCGTGGTTGGCGTGGTGTCTGCTTTTGCTGTTGGCAAAAGTTTCAGTGATCTGGAAAAGAAAGTGATGGATTCCTGGCGTGCAGACTATACTTGTCTGCAAGGTACGAGCGACCATGTGCTCCAGGGGGATGGCGATACGCTGCGTATCGGTGTTGATACGGAAGACGGTGCTTTAACGGTGCAAGTTGAGACGCTGGATGGCAGTACGTTGTATAGCCGAGAGTTTACATCGGACGGATATGTGACAGTGGATGTGCCGGAATGTGTCAAGGTCAGCGTCAAGGCGGACGCGCACGAAGGCCGATTTGATATTTGCTATTTGGACAATCAGAATGAGTCCTTTATCATGCAGGAAGAACCAGGCGGAGAGACGCCTGGTTTTTTTGTGTAAAATGTGGTTCCCTGCGTTGACAGATGAAGGATCATTTGTAATAGTAGAGAGTAAGAAACAAGCATTGAGGTTCACCGTATGGGGGGATTCAACATGGAAAAACTGTCTATTATGCAGCAATATGTCGTTTGTGCTGTGAATGATAAGGGAAAGATTTCGTCCTTGGATCAAAAGCGAATGATTTGTCTGATTGTGGCGGGATTGCTGGAGCTGCAAATGGATGAATGCATTGTTATTGCTGAGAAGAAAATTAGCAGTAAGAAGAAGCCAGAGCGAGAAAAGCGCTATTTAAAGCCATTGTACGAATACATTTGTGAAAAAGAACCGGTCAAGGTGGACAAGGTTGTGGACGAGTTTTATATGTCGCTGACCGGAAAACCATTCGCTGAATTGCTGGATGGTGTGATGGCGTCGCTGCGTGCGCAGGGATTGACGGAAAAAGTGCCGTCGGGCATTTTTGGCAATAAAGAAAACTTGGCTCCGACGGAGAAAGCCGTGGATGCTGTTGTGAAAAATCTGCGTGCAGAACTGCTGGCGGAGGAGCCTGTTACTGGCGAAACGGCTGCCCTGGTGCTTTTGTTGGATAAGGGCGGCTGTCTAAAAGAGTATTTTTCAAAAGATGAAATGAAGGCCATGAAGGATGAGCTGAAGGTCCTTGCCGACTCGAAGGAGGGAAAGCTTGTTGCGGATGTCATCCAGCAGATCGAAGGGATTCTGACAGCGGTCACGGTTGTCACGCTGTTAACCTGAGACTTTGGCTTGACAGAACGACCAATCTGCGGGAAGATAGAAACAACGACTACAACGAAGAGGTGGCAGGCATGAGACAATGTATGGACGCAGATAATTTGCATCGGCGCCTGGCAAAAATTATTGGTCAGGTGCAGGCGATTGATCGCATGATCGATGAAGATGTGCCTTGTGAGGATGTGCTTGCACAGATCAACGCAGCGAAATCGGCGCTACACAAGGCAGGGCAAGTGGTGCTGGAAGGGCACATCAAGCATTGTGTGCGCGATGGCATCGAGCATGGTGACGCCGATCAGACCATTGCCAATTTTACAAAAGCCGTGGAACGGTTTGCCAATATGAACTGAACGAAATCCAGCCTGAACCGGGCTGGATTTTTATTATTTCTTCTTGACATGCCCATACCCCTATGGGTATACTGAGTTTGCGAATGTTAATTGTTGAGAAGGGAGAGAACACTATGATCGAACGATTGGAAGCCTTGATGGAATGGGGCGGAACGAAAAAAGACATCGCCTTTCTTGTTGTTTCTGGGCTGGCATTGATTTTGAGCCTGCTGCACATCGAGGTGGCAGGTGTGAATCTGGCCTGGGTGGCCATTGTTCTTTGTGGGGTGCCGATTATTCTGGAAGCGATCATTGGGCTGGTGACGGCCTTTGACATCAAGGCCGATGTGCTCGTGTCGCTGGCGTTAGTGGCATCGATCATCATTGGCGAGCATTTTGCGGCTGGTGAAGTGGCTTTCATCATGCAGCTGGGTGCATTGTTGGAAGAGCTGACGGTGGCGCGTGCCCGCGCCGGCATTGAAAAACTGGTGCATTTGACGCCGCGTGTGGCGCGGCGTTTGGACGGCGATCGAGAAGAGCTGATTCCGGCAGAGGCGGTGAAGGTTGGCGACCGTTTGCGTGTGCTGCCTGGTGAAACAGTGCCGGTAGATGGCGTGATTCTCGTCGGCGAAACGTCCATCAATCAGGCGGTGATGACGGGCGAATCGCTGCCGGTGGATAAGGGCGTTGGTGACGAGGTGGCCAGCGGCACGGTGAATCAGTTTGGTTCTTTTGATATGGAAGCCACAAAGGTGGGCGAGGATAGTGCCATTCAGCGCATGATTCGCCTGGTGCAATCGGTGGATGCCGGCAAGGCGAAAATCGTTAATCTGGCCGACCGCTGGGCCACCTGGATTGTCGTGATTGCGCTTTCGGCAGCTTTGCTCACCTGGTTGGTGACTGGTGAAATCATTCGAGCGGTAACGATTTTGGTCGTATTCTGTCCTTGCGCGCTAGTTTTGGCTACGCCGACGGCCATCATGGCAGCGGTGGGCAATGTCACCAAGCACGGCTTTCTGGTGCGCGAAGGCGACGCCTTGGAACGGCTGGCGGCGGTGAAGCATGTAGCCTTTGACAAAACGGGCACCTTGACTTTGGGCACGCCGGAGGTGGTAGCGGTGGTGCCGTTTGACGAGCGTTGGTCGCGGTCCGCGCTCTATCATTTAGCGGCAAGTGCAGAGCTGCGCTCGGAGCATCCGCTGGGCAAGGCCATTGTGCGCAGCTATCAGAAACAGGCGCAGGCAGCGCCAACACAGCCACAGCAGTTCCAGATGATTCCGGGGCGTGGTGTTGTGGCGCAGGCAGCTGATCATCGCATTTATGCTGGCAACGCTGCGCTGCTGGCAGAGCGAGGCATTGTTTTGTGCGAGCAGGAAGAGGCAGCGATGGCCGAGTATCTGCAAAAAGGCTGCACTTTGACAATTCTTGCCGTGGATGAGCAGGCAGCGGGATTCATCGCTTTGTCGGACACCTTGCGTGAAGATGCGGTGGAGACCATTCGCCAGATCAAAGCGTGTGGCGTAGCACCGCTTCTGCTCACCGGTGACCACGACAAGGCCGCTCGCTACATGGCGGCGCAGCTGGGTATCGACGAAGTGCGCGCCAACTGTCTGCCAGAAGACAAATTGAAAGAGATCGATCATTATCAGCAAAAGGGCGAACCGGTCTGCATGATTGGTGATGGCATCAACGATGCACCGGCACTGAAAAAAGCCACTGTTGGCATTGCCATGGGCAGCGTTGGCAGCGACATTGCTGTGGAAGCGGCAGACATTGCGTTGATTGACGACAAAGTAGGCGAATTGCCGCACTTGCTCATGCTGGCCAAGCGCATGATGTTTACCATCAAATGCAACTTGACCTTCTCCATGACGCTGAACTTTGTCGCTATCATTCTCGCCATGACAGGCATCCTCAATCCGGTGGTTGGTGCGCTGGTGCACAATGCTGGTTCGGTGCTCGTGATTGTTAATTCGGCCCTTTTGACTGGCTGGAAAAAATCTATGTAAAATTTTGCAGGACCTGACCTTACGTCGGGTCCTGTTTGTGTGTGGGCGGATTATTCTTGACGGACATCTATTTGAAGGATTATCCTTAAAGGAGGAAAACTCTGTATGATACGACGAAAGAGATTGGAGAGAATATTATGAGCGAAGCAAAAAAATCAAAGGTCTATTTCACCGATTTTCGCTGTGCGGTAGACGAAGGTCCTGCAAAAAAATTGAGCCGCTTGATTGACAAGGCGGGTCTGGGTGACATTGATTTGGATGGAAAATTCGTTGCCATTAAGCTGCATTTTGGCGAACTGGGCAACATGAGCTACCTGCGTCCAAACTATGCAAAGGCTGTGGTGGACTACGTCAAAGCCCATGGTGGAAAACCATTCCTGACTGACTGCAACACCCTGTACCCAGGCAGCCGTAAAAATGCCATCGAGCATCTTTACTGCGCTTGGGAAAATGGATTTACCCCACTGACCGTCGGCTGCCCGGTTATCATTGGTGATGGCCTCAAGGGTACCGACGACATTGCCGTGCCTGTTCAAGGCGGTGAATTTGTCAAAGAAGCGCGCATCGGTCATGCGATCATGGATGCTGACGTGTTTATTTCCCTGAGTCATTTTAAAGGCCATGAGCTGACCGGTTTTGGCGGTGCCATTAAAAATATTGGTATGGGCTGCGGTTCCCGCGCCGGTAAACAGGACCAACACTGCAACGGCAAAGCCATCATTGATCCGGAAAAATGCCGTGGTTGCAAACGATGCCTGCGCGAATGCGCCAACGGCGGCCTCGTGTTTGACGAAACCACCAAGAAAATGACTGTCAGTGAAAACTGTGTGGGCTGCGGACGTTGCATTGGTGCCTGCAACTTTGACGCCATCGATTTTGCCCGTCGCCAGGCAGTGGCCGAACTCAACTGCCGCATGGCAGAATATGCCAAGGCTGTTGTGGATGGGCGACCAAACTTCCACATTTCGCTGGTTGTTGATGTTTCCCCAACCTGCGACTGTCACAGCGGCAACGATGCGCCAATGCTGCCGGACGTTGGGATGTTTGCGTCTACCGACCCACTGGCGATTGATCAGGCTTGCGTTGATGCCTGCTTGAAACAGGAACCATTGCCAAACACCCAGCTTACCGATCAGATGGCAAAGGAAGATTTCTGCGATCACCACGACCATTTTGAAAATGTTACCCCGAATGCCGAATATAAAACCTGCCTGGCGCATGCCGCTAAGATTGGCCTCGGCAATCGTGAGTACGAATTGATCACCGTAAAATAATCTGAGAAATCAAAAGGCCGAAGAACGCCAGTGTTCCTCGGTCTTTTCTTTTGTCAAGACGTGTAGGACTTGTCTGTGCCTACAGTTATGTGATAAGATAAACGGAACGACAGATTGAGGAGGCGGCAACTCTATGCCTGGTGACATGAAAACAGCGATTGCAGAAGCGTTTCTTGAAGCGGCAAAGCATAAGCCAATTGATAAAGTAACGGTAAAAGATGTGGTGGGGATTTGCGGCATCACACGACAAACGTTTTATTATCATTTTCAAGATCTCTTAGAAGTTGTTGAATGGCTTATGGCTCAGCGTGTCGAAGAGCTGTTGAACGAAACGTTAGCGGCAGATTCTCCGGAAGCCGCTATGCGCGCGTTGGTTTCAACACTCGAAGACCAGCCAGGTTTTATCACACAACTGATGAATTCACGTAAACGCGAAGAGGCAGAGCGTATTTTCTTCAACGCGGCGCGAACCTTTTTCTCAGAAATTATGCGCCATAGTCCGACATTGCCGAATATTCAGCATCCAAGCGACATCGATGTTGCTGTAACCTTTTACTC
>ERZ1034920.2039-NODE-2039-length-11972-cov-7.970966_pt1 | contig 11972 bp, 9 predicted proteins | sample MGYA00520688_ERZ1034920 | MGnify/ENA primary metagenome ERZ1034920 (study PRJEB33766, sample SAMN09781785) | gut metagenome | biome: gut microbiome | host: Homo sapiens | place: Madagascar | study: EMG produced TPA metagenomics assembly of the PRJNA485056 data...
AACCATAGCTGGCTTGCTGTGGATTTACCGACTAATTTTATTGTAACAGGAGAAAATTCAGCTTGACAATGATGTTGCAAATCTGAAAAACCTTGAAGCAGAGCATAAGAAAATGGTGTTTTCAATGCAGGAGCTTGCGGAACGTAAGCTGCCGCAGACTCCGCCCGTTTCTCAGAATAACGCTCCGAAGCCTGTGTATAACAAGATGAAACGATAAGGGAGGAATGATATGTATATGAGAAATAGGGAAGAGAGCATAGAACAGCTTTCGAAAATGCTGCGTCCCGAACAGCTTCGCAAGGTTATTACGCAGGGGAACAGCGATGTATCACTGTCAGCAATGGTTGATTTCAGAAACAACTATGCTCAAATGCTTGCAAGCAGTAAGTATTCACCCGAAACGATGAATAAACTGATTGAGGCATATACGGATAACAAAATTACAAGTGATGAACTGCTTCGCATTGCCGATTATTCTGATGTAAATATAAGAAATGAACCGTATGTTGACGCATTTCTTGAAAGCATTGATAATGGCGTATATCACGAAACAGCGGCAATGACTTTTTTAGCTGTAAATTATGAGAAGTGCTCATATTCAGAGACTCTTGAATATGTAAAGTCGGGAGCGTTCTACCCGACAGATTACGCAAGTCTTTCCGTTACGGATAAGGTTGCGGAGCAGCTTCACGATATGGGAGTATCACTCCGCGCTTGTGAAGGTTTCAATTACTGCTATGATGTGGTAGATCTCAAGAGTGTCCTTGAAAACGGTGCGGCAATTTTTGTTTCAGACAAAGACCTTGCGGTTAAGGTGAATGAAATGATGAAACTGCCCGATTGGGAACAGTTCCGTGATGAGGTCAGATACATTATGGGGCAGAATATAGGGGAGCTGACGGGTGAGAAGCTGTCTGAGCTTCGCTTTGATTATATTACCGAGAATTATAGTGTTGCATTGTACGAAAAGGTAAAGGCGGAGTACGACAGCTTTATTGCTGACATAAAGAAAGAGTCTTCCGATGTAATTGTGGAGTCCGCATACGAAATTGTAATAAAGGACGAAATCACAAATTACTGTCAGGAACATACACCGAAGCTTACCGAACAGCAGTACGAAGTATTGTTATCAAGCAGAAATACGCTTCACGAGGTTTATGAGCAGTGGTGCAATAACGGAGAACTTCACGGCATAGATGATATTGGAATTGCATTGGAGGGAGTTGTCGACAGGATACAGATTTCCATTGACAGGCGAGATAAGCTGTCTGAAGTTGTTGATGAACAGAAAACGGAAATTAAGATTAAACATAAAATGCGATGATTAAAAATCAGAGAGTAATTATATTGAGTCATAGGTATGACGAATCATCAAGTCATATAGTTCTACATTATCGTGTAAATTTTTTAAGTTTACTGTTATTTGAGTTATTGTTCCATCATTATTAACGGAAAAATTATTGGCTAAACTTTTATTCATTTGCTTATCTTGAGGATATCTAAATGCGAATGATGTTGGGTCTAGTTTATTAAAATCATTTACAAGTTTGTTAATAAAATCAATATTTTGGGGGGCGGTAATTTCAAATGCATTAAGGTGTTTTTTCGCTTCTATCCAAATTATATTTAGATTATGTGATGCTTTATTAATGAAATCAATATAATCCTTTTTATTCATATCACTCATACAAATGTTTTTTAGTGATAATTCAATATATTGGCGGTAACAAAAGATAATAGGGTATACATATAAGTCAGGACAGCCCTTATCTATCAAATCATTTGCCGCTTCAAGATATGAATTAATATAGCCAAAATTGTAAGTTGTTTCGCCAAATAATAATTGCCATCCAATGGTTGCAATCATATTATTGTTACAAGTATTATCAAAAATGTTTTTATAATCAGACATAGTCAATCACCTCAATATATCATAACATATTAAATTTATTATGTCAAATTTTAAAATAGGAGAATATTATGCCAATCAAAAAAGAATACACCCTCGAAGAAAGAGCCGCCTATAACGCACAGAAACAGGCGGAAATGGACGAAATGATAGAGCGTATCGACGAGGGTGTCAAAGCGGTATTTCAGTCCGAAAAGTACAAGGAATATCTGAAATTCGCTTCAAAGTTCACCGACTATTCTGCAAGAAATACGCTCCTTATAAATTTACAGCGTCCCGACGCTACTCTTGTAGCGGCATACGGCAAATGGAAACAGCTTGGCAGACAGGTTGAACGAGGTCAGACAGGCATTGAAATTCTTGCACCTGTTGCATACAAGACAAACCAGGTGCTTGAAACGGAACGTCCCGCCGTTGATGAGTTCGGCAATCAGTTATATAACCCCGACGGAACAGAGAAAATGGAAACGGTTGAAAAGCCAATGACAGGACTTGCGTTCAAGAAAGTCTATGTTTTCGATGTTTCGCAGACAAGCGGCAAGGAGCTGCCCGACCCTGTTACCGAGCTGACGGGAGATATTGACAGTGCAAGAAAAGAAGCTGTTTTTGCGGCTCTCAAAAAGGTTACTGGCATTGACATTGAGTTTAAGGACATCAAAGGCGGTGCAAAGGGATATTACAGTGCCACTAACAATGAAATTGTAATCAAAAGCGGTATGAGCGACGCACAGACCTTGAAAACTGCCTTTCACGAAGCCGCACATAATCTTTTGCACGATCCTGCAAAGGATATTGTAACGAATAAATCTCCCCGAAATGAAAAAGAGGTTCAGGCTGAATCCGTTGCTTTTATGGTAGCGGAAAGGTTCGGCATTGATACCTCGGAATATTCTTTCCCGTACATAGCTTCTTGGAGTGACGGAAAACAGCTTGAACAGCTTAAAAGTGCGTTACAGAAAATACAGGAAGCGGCGAAGAAGATTTCTTCCGAAATCGAATCGGAACTGCTGAAATTGCAGAAACGTAACCTTACAATGGATGAAAAGCTGGCTGACACAGAGCTGAACAATATTCAGAAGGCAGAGTTCCTTATTGAAGATTGTGCCGACAGAGGTGTGAATTTCTCAAAGGAGGATACCGACAAAATTCTTGATTTTGCAGGTAATCACGAAAATATATCCGATACGGTACAGCTTGTAACGGATATGGAAGAAATTCAAAGACAGCGTGACAGCTACGGCTATGACTTTACATATATGACACCCATTGACACAAAGGAAGCTGCTCTTGAAGCCTATGACAGAGGTGAAGCGGTATATCTTCTTTATCCCGATAATACGGAGGGAATGGCAGAGTCACGCTCCGAAATTGAAAATTTTGAGGGATATTTCGGTATCGAAAAAGAGCCGAGTCCCGATGTTGTTCGTGAGCAGAACAGCGAGCTGATACCTGTTTCAAAGGAAATTGCCCTTGAAATGTGGGATAAGGATTTGGATGTATATGTTGACGGTGTTCGTGCTGAAAGCCGAGAAGATATTGAAAACGCTCCCGAAACAGCAAAGCTGTATTTGTCTGAATTTCAGTACACGGCACAGCTTGAATTTGAAAAAACCCAGCGTGGCAATGTTGACAGAACAGCCGAACCCGCAAACAAAAATCCGAATGTTATCGGTAATACACCATACAAGGAGCTTGGCGGAAAGGGTCAGCTTGAATATTTCAAAGACCTTAAAACCCGTCACGCTCTGAATATTGCAAAACAGCTTGACGAGGATGGTATAAAATTCAGCGGACTTAAAAAGGGGAATGTTACTACAATAACTATAAACAAGGCTGATAAGGAAAAGTACGAAGCAGCTGTTGCAAAGGTCAAAGCAAGCTATTCCAAGAGTAAGAAGCAGACTGCTGAACCGAAAGAGCAGAAGGTTAATGATAAAAAGCCAAAGGCTGAGCCTGTCAGCAAAAATCCCAACGTCATCGGTAATACCCCGTATGATGAATTAGGCGAAAAGGGTCAGCTTGAATATATTACAAAACCCAAAACCCGTCACGCTCTGAACATTGCAAAACAGCTTGACGAGGATGGTGTAAAATTCAGCGGTCTTAAAAAAGGCACTGTTACCACAATAACCATTAACAAGGCTGATAAGGCGAAATATGAGGCGGCTGTTGCAAAGGTCAAGGAAAGCTATTCAAAGAGCAAGGAACAGACCGCTGAGCCGCTTGCAGACAAAGCTCCTGTTCCAAAGCCTGCACCCCAAAAGCCTGTGAACATAGCGGCTGATATTGACAAGGCAATTTCAGATAGCAATTATGAGTTGTACCGATATAACTTGAAACAGGCGGCTGCAACGGTTATTGAGGAACACGGTGCGGAAAAGGTAAGCAGAACCCTTGCGGAATATATTTCTCGTCACGATTATGACGGACGGATTTCTGAAAAGAACAAGGAATGGGCAAAGAGCTTCGATATTCCCGAAAACAGGTATCCTCCCGTATTTCATACGCACCCTGCTGTGCTGGATGGCTTCATCACAGAAGCACAGACGCAGATAAAGGCACTTGAAAAGTCCGTCAGTCAGCCTGAGTTGCATGACATTTGCAAGGATAAGTTCCTGTTGCCCGTTGAACGTGTAGAACTTCGTGACGATCATCGTGGTATTCCAGAAACGAAATACTACGATTCGTCAGTGAATGAATACTTTGTTGACGGTATAGGCTGGCTTGACAATGCCGCCTATGACCGTGAGCAGAAATTTTCAGAATTAAATCCAAAGGACTTTTATGCAAAGGTTACTCCAATAAATATTTCCTATGTGGATACAGAGGGCAGAACAGGGCAGATGGACGTTTTCAAAAAGGACTATGACCTGTTGACCGAAAAGACCTATTCAAAGGAAAACAGCGAATCATACAAGGCGGCAAAGGACAAGCTGGAACAGCGTAAACAGGAAGCATGGATAAAGCCGAAGCCTGTTGAGTATTATGCTGTTCGTCAGAACCCTGGCCGTAAATTTGCAGTAGCAACAATAAGTGCAGACGGACTTGCAACAGTTGCGAAGTCGGGTATTGCTACTATTGCAGAAGCTAAAAAAGCTCTGCTTGATATTTATAAAAACAAGCAGAGTACCGTTAAGTGTGAGTTTGTTCACCCGCAGACTCTTGATGAGAAATCGGCGGAGATTTACAGAAATCAGACAAAGGAGCTTCCTGCCGTAACATACCGAATTGCCCCTAACCCCGACAAAAAATCGCCTGATACACATATCTTGCAGGAGGATGTGAAAAACAGCGATGATACCTATGCGATAGGAAAGGTTATGGCAAAGGGAGATTATGAGAAATGCAACAGCAGACTTGCAAATCTAATCAATCCTCCGAAAATTGAAGCACCAGTCAAGACTTTTGAAATCTATCAGATACGGCGTGTGGATGAAACCCGTGACGTGAGGTTTGAGCCTTACGAAAGGCTGTTAAAGGCAGGTTTGAAGCCTGATTTCAAGAACTATGACAAGATTTATGAAGCTGACATTTCGATGTTAAGCGGCAAAAGCACAGGCGAAAAGCTGGAGTCTGCGTTCTATACATTCAATATGGAACGTCCCGAAGATTTCAAAGGACACTCGTTAAGCGTTTCCGACGTGTTAGTGCTTGATGATACAGCGTATTACGTTGACAGCGTGGGATTTAAGCCGTTGAAAGACTTTATACCGCTTGAAATTCAGCAGAGCCGTTTTCTTGATACGCTCCCTCAGATCTTGCAGGGTATATCCGATAATGCGACAGAACTTGAAGTTGTTTCGGATAAGGCTCTGAAGCTGAATATACCGTCCGAAATTATTCGAGAAGCCTGTGATATGGTAAACGGCGGTGAAAGTCTTGATAATATGGCAAATGCTTATGAAGAAAAATTCACTGAGAAAAGCGCTCCTGCGGAAGAAACTCGCGAAACAGAGAAGCCGAAACCGCAGAAGAAGCCGAAATTATGATTGGAGGATTGATAATATGATTATGATGAACAGTGTACTTACAGTCGAGGAAAGATGTATGTTACAGTCCCTCGGCTGCAAGGATAAGGCTCAGGCTCTCTCCGTGCTTGGAGAAATGAAGATGATACTCCCTATTCGTTCAGACCTGTTCGCACAGGTTGTACGGCTCTCTGATAAGCTGGAGAAAGAGAAGGTTGATTATGTTTATGAGATGAAGGCGGTTGGGTTATCAGATGATGAAATAGCATAAATAGTTACGGCGGTATCGTTTTTTGGCGATACCGCTATACTTTTGTTGAAATATGAGGGATAATGTGGTATAATAAAATTACGAAATATATAACATTACGCTATTATATATCTGAGGTGATAGTTGTGCATTTATCTAAATTGAGAATTGAAAATATGCGGTTATTTAAAAAACCTGTTACTATTAATCTGCACAAAGGGTTAAATCTTCTTGTCGGAGAAAATGGTTGTGGAAAGAGTACAGTTATTGATGCTATTCGTATGCTTTTAAATGAGTCGGAATTTTCTCATAAAGGGATAACTGCAGAAGATTTTAATTCTTCGGGATGTGCTGAAAATACGTCGCCTTGCCGACTTTTCATTATTGGTGTTTTTTCAGAGTTAACAGATGAACAGAAAGTGGAATATTTAACGTGGCTTAATCACAATTTTGATGCCAGACTTAATGTTGAATATTTACATAGCACTAATGTTAGAGGAAATTATAAACAGAAAAGATGGGGCGGTTGTTCAAGTAATAGCACATTTGATTGGGAACCTTTAAATGATATTCAGTGCGTGTATTTACCGGCATTGCGTGATGCTGAGAGATACTTGAGAGCCGGTCGTGGTTCTAGACTTTCTAGATTATTAACTAATTTATCAGCGGATGAGTTAAAAGAAAAGCGTAAAAACAAAGAAAAAATGGCATTAGAAACAGAAGTTGCTGCTTTTAATCATACAATAGAACAGAAAACAGATATAGAGCGTGCCAATAAATTGATTAATGATAGTTTAAAAGAGTCAGCGGGTTCTGTTTTTGCTCAAAGTACCAGCATAAGGTTTAATGAGCTGTCATATGAACGCATTGTTGAGTCGCTTCAGCTATTGTTTTCAAATGAACTTGATGTAAAAGAAGATACTGCTTTTTTCAGTCTTTGTGAAAACAGTTTAGGATACAATAATTTGATATACATAGCTACTATTTTAGCTGAATTTGAGGGGTTGAAGGAAAAATATTCATCGCCTAGAATATTACTTGTTGAAGAATTAGAGGCACATTTACACCCACAGTTGCAGATAAAATTGCTTAAATATTTAAGTAAGCAGGCAGTGGAACACGATATACAAGTTATAATTACAACCCATTCTGCAATTTTGGCAGCGGCAACACCTATAAATCAAATTATATGCTTTAATCGTTGTAAAGATGGAATATCAATAACTCCAATTTCAAAATGCAAATTAGAGAATGACAGCGAGAATTTTATAAATAGATGGCTTGATGCAACTAAATCAATGCTGCTTTTTTCAAAAGGTAATATTTTTGTTGAGGGAATTGCTGAAGCAATACTTGTACCAAAGCTTGCAGAAATCTATTTAAAAAGCAAAGGGTCATTAGGAGTGACTTCGTTAGAGGATGCGGGCATTTCTGTAATAAATTTGAACGGAATATATTTTCAACATTTTATAAAAATGTATAGTGGATATAGAATAATCATTCCTGAACAAGAAGAAGGAGAAACCAAGACAGTGTATAAGAAACGTGTGGATGAATTTAAGAAAAAGAATTCATTTGCCGAAGGTGAATTTATAAGGGTAAAAAATATTAATGTAAAGTGTGCGGTAATAACTGATAATGACCCTGTTGATAATCAAGAAATATTTGTCAATTCTAAGGATGGGGAAGAAGTAGTAAAAAAGGAACCAGCTACACCTACTAAAGATAACTGTTTACCTAGTGGAAATCCGCAAATTTATCTAAAGGAGCAACTTGAAAATATGACTGATAATTGCCGCGTATATTCAAATTTAAAAACGTTTGAATATGATTTAGCAATCGAGAGTCACAGCAATGCAAGAATAATGCTTGAAATAATTCTTGATTTAATAACGACCAATGGAGATATTGCGGATAAAGCACAGAAATATATTGATGAGATTGACAAAGAAAAGCGTGAAGATGAATTTTCAATAAATGACGCTGAAATGGCATTGTTTATCTTAAAGCAAATTGATAGCTCTTATCTAGGCAAAGGTCTGTTTGCACAATTATTATGTGATAAAATAGATGATAGTTTTATTGTGCCTGATTATATATGTAAAGCTATTGATTTTGTCTTGGAGTTGGAGGAAAATAATGGCTAGAAGAAAAGCTTTGTTAGAGCAAATTTGTGGTTTTTGTGATATTCCCCAAACAACGGGAATATGTAATGGGGTACTTGCAAACAAGAGCAAAGAAACAAATAAATGTATATTTGATTGTCTTTCAGAAGAACAAATTGATTATATTTACTCGGATATTAAGTCTAATGTGTATTTAAACGCCTGTCCCGGAAGTGGCAAAACAGAGGTAATAGGTTTAAAGGGTGCAATCGAAATAAAAAAATGGGATGAACCTAATTCTGGGATTGCTATATTAACTTTTACTAATTCAGCAGAAGATGAAATTAGAAGCCGGACTGTAGAGTATCTTGGGCACCAAATAGATTATCCCCATTTTATAGGTACGTTTACAAGTTGGTTGCATGGATATGTTGCCAATCCATTTTTAAGTTTGGTTACAGGATATAAAAATAAAGAAACATTCGATAACAGCGTTAAATTAATTGACTCAAAATGTACAAGTGATTTTCTCTTTTCTTTTGAAACAAAATATAAATACCACTCTCTAGGTAATATCAAAGCAAATGAAATTTATTTTGATTTGAAAAGTCAAAAATATATGTATTGCGGTTTTGAGTCTAACGGACAAAGTGTTTTGGATGGTTTACTATCTCAGGATAAATGGAGAGAAGAAGAATTAAGTGCATTAAAATTAAAATTTTGGAAAGCAGGATTTGCACTATATGAAGATGTGGAATATCTTTCTATAAATCTATTAATTAAAGAAGAGAATGTAGCAACATATATTGCCAAAAGGTTTCCTGTGATATTTATAGATGAGTGTCAAGATTTGTCATTTGTTGAATTGCAAATTCTAAAATGTCTTAACTCTCATGGTTGCAATATTCATATTATCGGAGATTTAGACCAATCTATTTATGGATTTAGGAATATTGATCCTTCTGACACAAATGCTTTTGTAAGTGAGTTATCAATGGATGAAATGCGTTTATCCCAAAATCATAGAAGTTGTAGTCCAATTGTTGAATCATCAATGTTTGTATTGAATAAAAAAGACAAGATTATTTCAACGCAATCCCAAAAATTAGATAGACCGTTAATCGCAATTCTTTATAAAAAAGGCGAAGAATCACAAGTCGTTTCAAAATTTGAGTATTTAGTTGATGTATATGGATTGAATAAAAATAACAGTCGCATAATAGTTCGCAATAATAATTTAAGGAATAAAATGTATGGCTCAAAAGATGTAATCAAGTCCATTAATACCATTGAAGAATTTGCAAAAGCCTTATATTGGCATTATAATGGGTGTTCAGTTGAGGATTTTCAGCGTAGCACTCAAAGTTTAGCAAGAGCAATTCAAAGAGCCTTTTTCTCTAAATCGGAACATCAAAATATTACATATTTATATAAACCGGTCGAGATGGAAAGTTCAGAATGGCGTAGATGTATAAATGATATAAAAAATGCACTTGTATCTAATACAGAACTTAATAATTTTGACCTTACTTGGGAAAATTGGAAGAAAGCTTTACAAAAAGCCTTGACGTCCGATTGTGCAAGTAAATGGAATCAAGGTACATTGAAACTAGGAAAACTCAGAAATAATTGTACAAAGAAAAAAGTGCAAATTGATATCGGCTCTGGAAGACAAGCTGAATTTAATTGTGCCATTGAAACTATTCATAGCTGTAAGGGAATGAGTTTAGATGCCGTATTATTTATGTCGACATATCATAAAAGTAGTAGCGGCGAAAACTCACAGAATAATGGTTCGCATTGGCATAGCTGGTTTGTAGATGATAGTGGAATTGCAAGGGAAAGCAATAGATTAGCGTATGTAGCATTTTCTCGTGCAAAGCATTTACTTGTTCTTGGAATTCCTAACCCTCAGACATCACCGATTGATGAAGAACATAAACAGTTACTTATTGATGCTGGTTTTGAAATTATTTCAGTAAGTTAGCAACGGAAATAAATATTAGAGCCTGTTCACATTAAAGTATTGCAATTTTTGCGAAAACATATTATAATAAACGTATGAGATTAACAAAAGAGCAATTTGCGAAAATAGAGCATTTGATGCCTATACCTCGCAGAAAACCAGAAGTATCGAATTATGATTTTTTGTGTGCTTTACTGTATATAATCGAAAACGGCTGCAAATGGAGGGCTTTGCCGAACGAATACGGAAATTGGCACACGATTTATGTCAGATTTAATCGCTGGTGTAAAAACGGAGTAATTGACCGTATTTTTGAGGCATTGCAAGAAGAAAATATCATAGAAATACGCACCGAAATAATTTGCATCGACAGTACAAGCATCAAAGTTCATCCTGATGCGGCGGGAGCAAGGAAATCAAGCGGCGAGCAGAGCATAGGGCGTTCAAAAGGGGGCTCACAACAAAGATTCATTTGGCTTCCACGTCTGCGAAATTTGCAATGATTTTTCGGTTATCTGCTGGAAACAAACATGACGCTCCGGAAGGAAGAAAACTTATTGAAAGCTTTTATTCCGAAGATAAACATTACTTGCTTATGGATAGGGCTTATGAAGATAACGAAACACGTGAACTTGCTGTAAAACAAGGCTTTGTACCTGTTGTTCCGCCAAAAAGAAATCGTAAAAATCCTTGGGAATACGACAAGGAACTTTACAAGCGCCGCAATGAAGTTGAACGATATTTTCTTCGAATAAAGCGTTTTAGACGCGTTTTTACCCGTTATGATAAACTTGATGCTCTGTATTTGGGGAACCTTACCTTAGCTATGATTTTTGACGCTATTTTAATGTGAACAGGTTCTAATCTGATTAATTTAAGGAGAATTGTTATGTCAGCTGAAACTGAAATCAAATATTTGTTGGAAACATTGTCCGCAGTTAAGTATGATAGAAATAGATTTACATTGTTTTGTGGTGATAATAAATTTATATTTGGAGTTTTTTCGGCTAAAGGTGAAGATTTTCCCATTGCTAAATCATTGCAGTATAAGACGATATATGATACTTTGATAGACATAAATCATAAGATACATTATTCTTTTAAAAAAGCTATTGAATATTCATATTCGGATGCTTTGCAAAATAATTTTAACATAATAAGTAATGAAATATCTGAAGAAGAAATGCTTGCTTTTTATTATCTTGAAAATGCTATGTTCAGGACATCAAGCTCTTGGGATATGCTTGCTCAATTATATCGTCTATATTTTGATATTAATATTTCAGCGGACAAAGTATATTATAAAAAGATTTTTAATCCTCAAGAGCGTTTTTGCAAAGGTTTTGAGGATAAGGCAAGGATAATACACGCATACATTGAAGAATCTGACGATACGGAATGTGATGGTATGTGGAAAGGAAATCATTCATTGGTAAATGGTATGCGAAATAAAGTGACGCATAGAAATTCTCCGAATGTTTCAGTTGCAAGTGATTTTGATATGAATTTAAAATCGCACCCTTGTATTGTTTTAAAACGAACTATTGAAGATTATGCTGTTTCCTTTAAATACATAAGTGAGATATTAAATGATATTGAAGCGAAATGCCAAGAAGAAATCACGAAAACTCTATTGTAATTAAAGAAAGGTAAATATATGGGACGTGCAAAAAGAAAGAGGAAAGCAAAAGAAAAGGCAAAACGTAAGGCAAAAATTAAAGCAGGCAAATTGGTGAGGTTTGTTTTATCAAATTCTCCTGTAAAATATAATGGG
>ERZ1034920.2046-NODE-2046-length-11941-cov-6.773683_pt1 | contig 11941 bp, 10 predicted proteins | sample MGYA00520688_ERZ1034920 | MGnify/ENA primary metagenome ERZ1034920 (study PRJEB33766, sample SAMN09781785) | gut metagenome | biome: gut microbiome | host: Homo sapiens | place: Madagascar | study: EMG produced TPA metagenomics assembly of the PRJNA485056 data...
CAATAATGGTCGGGTCGACCTTCACGAACTCGTCCACTAAAAGCAACGTCGCACGATAGTGTCGAGCATTGTCGTTTGCTGTCGCGACAAAAATGCGAGAGCCATTGTAGAACTCGATGTGAGACTCTTGCCCGTTAAATACAATCTCAGATATCTCAGATTGTAGGTTTACAGACATAGGCATGAAGACCTTGACAATACGGTCCAATACCTCCTGTGCCTGCTTACGCGTCTTGGAAACTACGCAAATATGTGTACCGGGGTACAAAATGCATCGAATACAACAGAAGATAGCAAAAATATGTGTCTTGCCCTGCAGTGTGTTATCCTATCGGCTTTTTATCCGATAGATCTTGCTCTTTCGAGAAGGTCAGCATAGCTTTTTATCCTCGGCATTACCCGGTCGGATATCGCGGCCTCGTGGCTGGGTTATATCGTTTCACCAGCTATGCGTTGCCCCTGACTGCCCGAGACAGCCTTCGGTCCGGATTAGCATATAGTCTACGCTACGTAGCCTCCCCGCTTCATTCCGCGATTTATTGCCCGCACATTACTGTGCGGCGAGGCCAGATTTGACCACGACTTGCAAGATACATAAAATAAACGCAGTTGTTCATCATATAGAGAATTACCTCTTGGAACCACTTCAAATTTGTGATCCCAAGGTAATCCCTGACAAACCGCTGCGGATTTGCTCGATAGAACGCCGCTCGCTCTGCCACCGTCTCCATGACGCGGTTAAGTTCCTCGGTCTCTACCTCTCGTGTTGTTTTCTTTTTTGCTTTAGTGATGGCGAATTTACTCATCGGCATCACCATCTTCCGACTTTAGAATCTTCTTGCCGCGCATTGCATTAAACTTCTCGCGGAAAGCATCATCGTCGGAGTCTTCATCCGCCACATAACGCGGCGGTTCGACAGTATACTTTGCGACCTCTTTCTCATAGAGTTCAGCTGCATCGTTATCAATATGGAACATCTTTGCAAGATGACCAAAGAACCAAACCGTAATAGCCTTGCCAATGCCATCAACATCTTTCCACTCGTCTCGTGGTTCCGGGATAGGCTTCTCGTCCTCCCATCTCTGGATCAGCGTGCCGAATGTGTTCTGTTCGACGAGCGCGTCTCCGGCCTTTTGCTTCGGTTTGATACGTGCTGAGTCCATCAGTTCCTGCAGCGTCTTCATCGCTTCGGTGGTACGCTTCATATCTCCATCGGCTTGTGCTCGTTGGACATTCAATTGCGCGATACAAAGGCTCTTGAAGATTTCCTCTTGAGCCTTTGTCTGTGTGTCATAACGTTCACACCAGTCTTCATACTGCTCGCGCAGATATTTATACTGGTCAACAGTGTATCCAGGGCCGAAGAAGTAAACATCTTCCTCTGGGACAATAGTCTCAGGATCAGGCTCAGCGCAAATCTCGTTGTCATCAGACGCATCTTGAGGGATTGTCAATTCCCCAGCTTCGACTCTGGCTTGAATTTCAGCCGCGGCCTCTTCCGCCGCAGTTTCGGCTTCCTGCAAACGCTGCAGTGTTTCTTTGCCCTCAATGAAATATTGCTGTGCTGAATCAAGGTATGTCTGCCCCTTAAGCATGTTGTGACGCATTTGTCGCTTCATCGAATAGCAATTGATAAGATTGTTCTTACCCCCGCGCAACACGTTCTCATCGCGAGCCTTCTGTGCCTGAGCAAAAATGGTATCATCCCAATACCAGTCGAATAGACTGCACATACGCTCCATCGCTTTGCGCTCATCACCGTCAAAGGCGGGCAAAACTTTCTTCTGTAAATAGAGATCCGCGCAGCTCTTACACATAGGAACATAGCCGTCCCATCCGTAAAATAACGGTGAGGACGACTTCACAAAATTGTCGTTTGGGGCACTATACAGCTTGCCACAGCTGCAGCAACAAAACTTCGTTGCGCGCGAGCGCTGTTCAGCGATCACAAAGCCTGGTTGCGGATCTAATGCTGGCAGTTGCCTCTTAGTTTCCTGTTGTGCCTTTTTGTATGCTTTATTTTTTACCGGTGACGGCATAAGGTACCTCCCATTCCAGTCACAAAGAGCTCAGGCTGCCTTGCTGCGCCGCGATGATTTCGCCGTCCTTGAAATACTTGCCAAGATCCGCAAGCTCATCCCGGTCCTTGTAGACACTGACAAGGCTAATATCAGCCCATCCTAAAATATTCTGGATAATTTCATCGGGAATCCCCGCCTCCGACAGTTTCGTTGTAAAGCGATGCCGCAGTGCATGCCAGTAAAACGGCTTACCCAAAATCTTCGAAAAAGTCTTTGCCCAGCTGTTCAGAAGAGAAGCATCGACGTGTTCGCTCGGATCGTCATGATCAGGGAACAGCCATTCACTATCAATGCCGCGCTTTTTGCGCTCCTCCAGCCACAGCTTGAGATATGGGTCAAAATTCTTTTTCAGGACATAGAAGTTGAGCATTTTACCTTGCTTGCCTCTACCCTTCGACTTCACCTTTTCCGGAGTCCGGTACAGAGAACCATATAGGACATTTTCGTCTTCAAAATAACTCGTCTTAAAGCGAACGAGCTCACTCTTGCGGCGACCCGAATTATCGGCCAAAGAGAACATACATGCCTTTTCGATTTCTCCCCGTTCGACCAAAGTGTCAGCAATCATACGGCACTCTTCCTCGGTCATTACGGTTTTCTCGCGCACAGGCGTATTTACCGGATTCTCGATCTTTTTCACAATAGATCGATAATTCGGATACTCATCGTCTAAGACGTTCTCTACATAGTTGCTCATAGAAGAGACAACCGCCTTGAGCCGTCGAATTCGGGCAGGGCTATTCCCGTGATCCTCAATCAGCCAGTTTTGGAACTTGATGATATCTCGCTTAGTCATATCGACAAAGAAGCGGTTGTCGCAATATTGCAGGAGAAACACCATGATGATGTTTAGGTCCTGACGATATGCTTCAACCGTTGTTTCACTTCTGTCGATACTGCGCAGATACACCAAGAAATCCTGTACAAGCTCTTTGTTCTGCTTGTTTACCTGCTCGAGCAGCTCGGGCGTTACGATTTTATTCTGTTTGGTTTCGCGGCCAGTGCCCATGCGCCCTCACCACCCTTCTTCTGTTATCATTCGTCTTCGAGGATGTCTATCTCGCTTGGCTTACGTTCGCCAGTGTAAGTATCATAACTGCCAAGTCGACCACCGCTTACATATGCTCCGGGAACATACTCTCCACGCTTGAGCGCACGGATCTTTTCCATGCGACGTTCAAACTCCGTACTCGTCAGCTGATCCTTAACGGCGGCCTTAAGATAAACGGATGGAACAAACTTTAACATGATGGAATCCGGACAGTTGATCTTCTTCCCCTCGAAATTCTTCATTACTCGCCCCTTGTGAGGCTTATGTACGAAGGTGCCAAATCCGTATAATGACACCTCTTCGTCGTCGATAATGGCCTTTTTCAGCTCTTCCAGCAGGATATCAACCCAATAGCGGGTCTCCATGATGGTATTGCCTTGATTATCCGCCGCTCGACGAATGAAATCTTCCTTATTCATCGGGCATCTCCTTAAAATCAAGAGAGCGGAATCGACCACTCAACGGTCTTTCCGCGTCCCTCTTCAAATTTCACCATAGTAGCAGCGGGCTGCGAAGATCTGCGAAGTTTCATCGCGAATGAGTCTGTGCCCATAATACTCGGAACACGCATCACGCCGCGGAACAGTCCGGTAGTCTCATAAGAGCCGTGATGCAAATGACCACAAACCATGTAATCGACATCCTGCCGATATGTGTTCTGCAAATCCTTAATACCCTCTTCGAGATTCTTCATCTCGCCGTGGACTCCAAGAACGTTATACCCCGCTACATTGGCATAAATAAGACCGCTTTCGTTCTCGACGAGTTCGAAGCGGTCGTTATCAGCAAGGCGAGCCTTCCAATAAGATCGGATCACCTTGCCCATATTTTCATTTTCAAAAGCACCGTTCTTCTGATTGAAGAAACGAAGCTCCGTGTGGTTGCCGTCCGTCATATACAGCTGGACATTCACAATGCGAGTCAGTTCATTGAGCCATGCGGCCATAAACTCCATGTATTTAACGGTAGCATCAACCACGCCGTATCTCAGCTTCATTAGCTGACCGGGACGCAGCACACCGTCCAGTTCATCCCCGAGGAAAAACACCTTTAGCGTATCAATATCCTGCTCGGCAACGAGCTCGGTCACCCGATCCAGCAGATCCCACATTCGCTTCTCGAAGATCGCTGGGCTATACTCATTGATGATCTCGCCTCGCAGCCCTTTAATGGTGAACTCAGCGCCGTAGTGTTCATCGCCAATCATAAGAACATATTCGCCGCAGCTGCTTTCGCGCAGCGGTTGGTAATCTGGAATCTTGACCGGCGCGATGGACTGAATCGCTTCAACGATCTGTTCCACAATGGCTTCATCGCGAGCTTCCGAACGCAGCCAACGCTGATATTCGTTCTTTTCATCACGCAGTTTGCGGCGCTCCTTTGCGATTTCACGCAGTTCAGCATTATGCGAAGACGTTGCTCCCTGCGGCGGAGATGTCTTTGCCACCTGTCGCACAACACGCTCCACATCTCCTTGCTCACTGCCACGCTTGTACATACGGCGATAGCAGCTCTCATCATGTTCTAAACCAAGCACACTGTTCAGGATGTCTGCGACCTCGTTCCATGTACCGATGAGATCTTTGTCATGACATACGCGATAAATAAAGTCGCGTTCGCTCTCACCAACTTTTCTCTCGTACCCCATCCTCAATCACCTCAATTGCTGCGAGGACGATGCGGACGACGATTATTGCGCTTGTTGCCATGAGGCTTCGGCACCCAAGTGCCTCTCAGTTCGCCGAGAACTCGCTTAGCTTCACGAGACTCTTCAACAAAGTACCCTTTGTTGCGATGACCTCTATTGACAATAGCAATGTGTGCGTTGGGAGCCTTCTGACGAAGGACGTCTGCCTCCGCGCGTGTAACTTTAACCAATTTCTTTTCAATCCTTTTTAATCATAGTAGAAGAGACGACCGTAACAATACGGGATGCGCAGACCCGGAGGCCTGCGCTATATTAAAGAGCGACGCTCATGCAGTTACTTGTCGTTCCCTTCCCCCGAGTGTTCGAAACACGACGATAAATTCTGCATAAAAGCAAAAAAGAAGGGAGTTTCTGCTGAAATAATTGCAGAAACTCCCCGTTTCAGTTAACTCTCAAACTTCATCTCTTCTTGGGCCTATATTTGATTTTCCACTCTCTTGACTTTTCAAGGTTTCTCTGTCTTTGGCAAGACGCACATCTCACCGACGGTCGACCGCGCTTGACCTTTTCGATAGGCGCACCACAATCCAAGCAACGCAAATCCGCTGAGACGCTCATTTTACAAGCTGGGCATATAGCACTATCGAGCGTATAACTGGTCTTAAACGTGCACCCGCAAAGAATGCACTCAGCATCCTGCATCTCGAGGCTCTCGCCGACCGGCTCACAATCGGGACAATATTTGCGGTTCGTATGCTTTTTGGAAAATCTCTTACCGCACTTCAAACAAAGACCGTCATAATACTCTAAGGCGTCAGCAAGATTTTCGTACATGACATCTCCATAACAGTACCACAAGGCCGCCTTGCGCTTTGTTGGCTCTGTGTCATAGAGAGCTTTAATCAAAACATCGCACACATACTGACGATTGCCGTATGTATCCATTTTTCTGCGAAGTTCCTTGAACTTCCACCAGAAACGGTTGTCCTCAGAGCTCATTCCCGAGAGCTTACTGCCACCGATGTGAGCCGACTCTTCACGGAACACATCAACGATTTCCTGCTCCTTCGGCCCGATTTTCTGAGCATCGTTGTACATCAGAAGCCGATAGTCGAACGGACCAACCTCGGATAAGTTGAATCGGAACTTATATATTGGCATCTGCTTGTAGATGCGATCAACAACATTGTCTCCGCGATCCTTGATCTGAGAGTCTGTTTTGCCCTTAGCATACTTAAAAAACGCCGGTAGTTTCTCACGGTCGATCTTTGCCAAACGCTCTTGCCATTCCTTAGGAATCTTAGGCAAATAGAGAGTCTTGGCATAGTCAATCACGAAGTTATTGATCATACAAAGGACCTTAACTGCGTCGACGTCGGGATCTGGGCTATTCCATACCTTAGTGATTTTATTAGAGATCGTGCCTATGTTGCCACCCGTCCAAGCAGCTACCATACCATGATAGAAAGCCTCCGGCTTTAATTCTTGAGGCGCTGCCTTAGCCATAGGATAATACAAGGGCACTACATCTTGACATTCGCGCTCGGCTACTTTAACGAGTGTAGGCTCAGCTACTACAAGAGCCTTATCTCCGTCGTTATCAACGCCGCCACAAAAATGCAGCGGCAGACTATATCTTAACCATGCCCTTTCAGGTTTAGGTTCTCCGCACTTTGGTGCGCCGAATTTCACGGTGCACCTACTCTACTCGGTTACTCGCGCTGCACCCACACGGTGAGCACTACCCTTTCGATAGTCGTTTGAGGTTCCTCGTTGAGAGGCTTCCCACAGGATTGCAAAAATGTTTTCCCTGTTAGCCGTCGAACTAATCTCCATTTCCTGAGATTCCTACGCGTTCCGACGACACCCTGCAAATACAGGTTCACGGAGTTTTATATCCCACTGTTTCCAACGGGTACAGCAAGTAACGTCTACTGTAAGATCTTACTAATACAGTCAAATGTGCTCGTGTAAATACCGTTTGTGTTGAACCAGTCGCGGATCTCCGGGCGATCCCTGCACACGTTGTGACGAACGGCATGTTCCTTGTAAAGGTGGGGGCTGCGCAGCACATCGAGCTTGTCCGCAGCGGCATATTGTTTCGTCCAAACTTCACCGTTGGCGAGCAAGCCACTTGGAGCTGCAATCCCCTCGAACCAATACTGACATGCTGCATACAGATCTGGGATCAAGAGCTGGTACTTCCCGTCGATCATCAACTTACCAGCTCTGGCATCATTCATAATCGACGTGCGAATATCGCGCAGCTGTTCTTTACAATATTCATCACGGAGCATCTCGGGGTACATTGCCAAACATTTCTGGAAGTAGGTCTGTTGTGCCCCCATGCGCTGTCGGACTCCGAGACAATCCATCATCGTCTTTTTATCACCACAAATGCGACTCAACGTTTTTCGGGTTGTATTGCAAATGCTGTTCAGTTCTGCATCAGTCATGCTCGTCAGAGTCTGAAGCATCTGGTAGTTGATCGTTGCGCGACCGATCCGCTGCGGTTCAATGTTGCACCTACCAGCGGTGCAATGATATTTCTTAAAGTTGTCTTTGTAAGCTTGCCAATTTTTGTAATATTTATGCATCTTAAATTGACTTGCTGTAAAAATCACTTCGATGCGTTCCTTCAGTACATCATGCTCTTGTCCATAGATGTCCTTAATAACGGCATGATTGACTGCGGGATTCCGCTCATCAGCCTGCCGAATGAACTTGTCAAACGGAAACGGAGACAGCAACCCCTTTACCCAAGGGGCTCTGACCATAAAGTTCTTATCACTCACCTGCGGGAGGATCATTCCACATCCATCCGTATGAGTAATGGGTACATCGTGCATTTCGCGGCTAATAGAAAAATCTTTCTCGTCGATGAAGTCGACCTCGCTGCGTACGACTGTCTCAAAGTCATCAACGACAATACAGCGGTCGATATCAAAGTCGCGCCAAACCTCCGTGGAGCTATTGCTCAACGCGAGATAAGCAAGGTACTTATTGACGTTGACACCGCCCTGTTCGTTGATATCTGCAATAGACAGCCCGCAGGTCAATGTCGGCATACACCGCTCAAGCAGGTCTTCTCGGATCGCAACAAACTTCTTCGTGCGAATCTGGCCGGCAGATGCGGAGAAAAACACGTAGTGATGTCCTCTCATCGTAAAACCGTTCTTGATGATACTCTCGGCAACACCAAAAAAGTAGACACAAACGATGACCATCTGCTCGTTTGTCTCGTCCGGGCTCATGCCAAGTTCCCGAACAAGTGATGATTCAAAAGTCTGCACGATATTGGTCTCAATCAACTTGTCTTCGCGGACAGTACGGGTCAGCTCCGCATTGGTGGCAATCAAGCGTTTGAGTGCTTCCTTCAGCTTACTCAGCTCTTTGTTGATTGAGGTGCGTTCTTCCTTTGTTAATGGCTTGCTCTCTACTCGCCGGTAGCGTTTCGCCTTAGAATCTTTCTTTGGGCGATCTTCGCTCAGCCGAATTCGCAGCGCATTCATCTTTTCTTCAATCTCTGCTTCTTCATCAGTGTAGAAGCAGGCCGTGTCTAAAGCATATACGGGATATTGCTTGTCGAACTGAATATCCAAGTGATCGTCTCCATTGTTGTACAACAACGGCACGACCGCCTTATATTAACGGTTGTTTACAACCAACCGGAAATTACTGTGTAAGTCAAATTATTCTTCTCTCATAGAGTAAATGATCGTCGCGTAAGCTCTCTGACGGTAGGCCAACTCATCAAAGTAGCAACGTTCATCTTCATCCAGCTCGTCACTGGAATCGGTTTTGTCGGTATAGCTTGTAAAGTACAAGCATTCTTCATCTTCTCGTGTTTCGGCACAGCCGTCGCACCAAAGGCAATTCTCACAATAGCTGTCCAGCGTTTCTCTCATGCATTTGTAAATCTTCTCATCCATTTTTGCTGTTCTCCATCTATGTAAATTATGCATTGACCTCTTCGAGCCACTGCTCAAGAAGAGTTCTCATACGTCTTGAAGGGACGTACACCCAAATCTCCTCGCCGTCGCGGATCGCACTGCGCCAGATCCATTGCACCATCATGCTCAGCGCCCATTCATCGCGGTTAAATCCCACTTTATATCTTGTCAAGAATCCGTGAATTGTTGGGTTTGGGAACAAATTGATCAAATAGGCTAAATAGTGTTTATCGCGATACGCATTGGTAGCTCGTGCATTGCAGGTAATATATTGCTTCTTGTAACCACGTGGAGCAACCTTGATAGCCGTTTTACCGCCTTCTTCATCGAGCTGTGTAATCTCCTTGTAGCACGTCCAGAGGCAATCGGTCGACTTGGCTTTCATCTTATTACGAAAGAAATTATATGCATTGTCTTGCACTTGTTTGACGTTGTCAGTGTTATCGGCATCTTCATACCATCCACGCGACAGGTCATATCTCCCATCTCCAATGCGATTCATCTTCGCATTGCCGAAAATATGAACCTTATCCCTAATGTGCAACAGTTTGTACTCTCGCTGATCTCCGGTGATGTGATAGTTCTCTGGAGTATCTCCCTCAACATAAATCGTCTCATACTCAAGTCCCTGTAGATCGAAATAGCATCGCTGCAGCTGTGCATCAAAAAGATATGTCATGATGTAGCAGTCTTTGAATACCTCGAAAGACTCTTTCGGCAGCATCTGGATATAACTGGTGCGGTTGTAATACCACAGGATACCAAGCTCACAATCATCTTTATATCGTCGAAAGCGGCCTTTATATTCCGTTTCATCGGCTCTCCAGATAGCTCTGCCGTTATCTTCAACGTCGATATACTTTTCAGATAAGGTGCCAGCATCGTATGGAGTAATCTCATAATCGCTGATCAGATCACACACCTCATCCATAACCAAAGTGTAATTGCCTACACTAATCAAGTCGCGAGCCTCTTGATCGAAACGTTGGAACAAAGCGTGAGTCGTCGCAATGTTTCGACCTTCTCGGATCTTGTCTTTGAAATCATCCATCTTACTCTTGTAGTCTGTTGAGACTGGTGTACCGAACTCGTTGTAGCCATAAGTCTCTGGCGATACAAATTCTTTTTCTGGGCACTCTGTGATGATTCGTTCTCCTTCCGAGAGAAACGGCGTTACAAACACAAAGTGCTCATCGGCTGGCGCCTCCCGCATGTAGTTGATCATTGCACTTGTTTTGCCGATGCCCATTGGAGCATCCAGCACATAGATTGACATCCGATCATCCTTTCTGTTCTGGTGTTATTTATTATTAAAAGTAGTAAACGTGCCCGCAAACCATTGGTATTACTGACTTACTACTTTTTTTCTTTCTTAAGGATTTTGAATCTTATATTACCTTGTTCCGTTTACCTTTCGTCCTTATTGCGCTATTAGGTAGCGTAGTTACTTATAGGTGGTAATGTGATTCATCCGTTTTTAACTACGTAGTACCCTTACTCCCCAATTATTTAATAAAAAGCAACTTACAAAAAAGTCAGTGATTGCAATGCTTTCCGAGGAGCAAAACTACGTTTTACTACGACACCCCCTTAAAATCGTGTAGTAAAATTAGTAAAATGTATATTCAATTTTCAAGGTGCTCGCTTCTCCGTTAGAAGCAGAGACTGGCATTTACGCCAGGAAAGAAAAATTAAAGAAAGAAAACCAAGCGGTGCGTCACGAGGCTATTACTCATTGGCAGCAGCCTGCCGCCTCGTTTCTTCGTAGCCGGAGCTCTTAGTCATATTCCACTTCTTACGACCGGCACTACCGAGGTTGAGCTCCTGATAGGTGCTCATGATCTCCTCGTCGGTGATACCAGCATATCGGAGCGTGATCGCTTGAGAGGAATGACCGAGGATCTTCTGCAGGAACTCAACGGCACGAGGACGATCCTTTGCGGTGACAATCACGTGATAAGCAAATGTCTTTCTCAGACAATGTGTACTGGCGTGCACATTGATACCGCATTTGTCATTGATGATCGACTTGAGAATGCGTTCCACGGACTTGACTGTCAGAACGTCGTTGCGTTGAGCGTTTGTGCTTTGGTTGGTGAAGAGGTAATCGTTCAGGTCGATGGGTGCTTCCCTCATTACAAGGTCTCCGAAGTACAGATCAGCAGCATCCATCACAGCATCGTTCATGTATACGACACGACGTTTTCCTGTCTTCTTCTCACTGAGAACAACACGCTCGTTGTACCTTGTGCCAGTAGCATCCAGTAGATGACCCACCTGAAGCTTCAGAAGATCACTGATACGAAGGCCGAAGTTAATGCCACACGTGAAGAGCAGGTTGTCTCTAAACAGTCCTTCTTTGAGCATGTAGTCCTGAATCTTGCAGATGTCATCTAAGCTCTTGATGGGTTCAGCTGCGTGGGAGACGGCCTTGGAGTCGTTGTTCTTAAATACACCTTCTGCTACCCTACCGGCACTCCCACGCTCATCGCTGCTTGACGATGGCCTGGTGATCGCAAATCCTACCCTCTGGGAAGATGATGCCTGGTCTTCCCTTTTATTTATTTTTTCTTGTAGATCAATAACCATAGTTCATTCTCCTATCGGGAGTACATTTAACCGCAACTCCCATATCCTTTAACTGTAATTAGTGTACTACACATTTACGCGAAAAGCAACACTTTTAAGCTTGAAAATTGCACAAAATATCTGGAATTTATTTGATATTTATGTCAAAACATCTACTTTATGCCGTGTTTTGAGCTTAAAAAGTTTTGAAAGTATCCTTAGGTGTTTATGGGTTACTCTTCGTGATCAGGCAACCGTTGATTTTGCCTGTTTTGTGGCATGTAACGTATTCACGTTTTGTGACGTGTAGTTGCTAAAAGAGGTAACCGTTTTAGCAGAGTGTTTATCGCACCTACCTTGTTGTAATCAGCAGTCACGTTATATAAAAAGCGCGATGATGTATCGTGTAAAAGCCTTATCTGTTTGGTTATTAGAGCAAGAGAAAATTCCTGTGTTTATGCGGGTTTGTTGGCTCTTTTGTGGGTGGTTGAAATAGGCTGACTGATTGAAATGTAATGACAGCACCTGTGCTGGTCACGTCGGCGGCGGTCAGGGTGTAAACGTCCCCCGTGTCATGTTTGCGCAAAAGATGACACGACGCAAGGCGGCGAACGGCGGATCACGTCACGGCGGGACAGG
>ERZ1034920.2049-NODE-2049-length-11934-cov-4.357185_pt1 | contig 11934 bp, 9 predicted proteins | sample MGYA00520688_ERZ1034920 | MGnify/ENA primary metagenome ERZ1034920 (study PRJEB33766, sample SAMN09781785) | gut metagenome | biome: gut microbiome | host: Homo sapiens | place: Madagascar | study: EMG produced TPA metagenomics assembly of the PRJNA485056 data...
GCATCTGCATGACCGAAGAAAACGGCTGGGAGAAAGTACGTTTACTGCCATCAGCTTCTTCGATGGTGACGATCAGGTCGCTACCGTAGCCGGAAGGGCTGATATCGTTGATCTCGAAAGGTCCCGGCGGAACGGTCGCTTCATAAATCTTATAACTGCCCTGAGTCACGGTCACTTTGGCGTTAGTGTTGGCGACGCCGCGGATAATAGGCGCATAGTTAGCCAACTGTGAAGGCAGCATACGCGTGTCGCTATACAGACGTGCCCCGCGGATGTTCACCGAGTCAAAGGTTTCGCCAGTGGTATAGGCTTCGCCGACAATCAGCTGTGAGCGTAGTGCCGGGAGGTCGCGCTGCAGATAACGGTTCTGGTATTCGAAATTGCTGCCGCCGTCCTTCGCCCAGTTGTAGTTACCACTGGCACGAAGACGCCATGCACCGAGATTGATGCCCGTATTAAATGCAGCATACAAGCTATCGCTGTCAGTATCGTGGTTGGTGCTGTGGTAGCCGTTAAGGGTATAGGAAAACAGGGCTGCCGGGATGCCGCTTTCCCACAAGGAGGGTTCGACATCGCCAGAATAACCTTTAATGAGCCACGCCTGAGGAACGGAGATATCCAGGCGCTGCTCACCCATATCAAAGCTTACGTTTGACTGCTCGATAAGTGCAGGTAGGTTTAAGCAGTCATCCCCATCTTCATCGCCTTTTTTCAGAATAGCGTGTTCGTTGCCGATCTCAGGCTGCTTTATGTGCAGCTGTGCCAGATTCTTCGATGTCAGGCAGGCTTGTGCGCTATTTTTACCGACATCAACAAAGGGTAGGGTCAGGCTTGCTACTGATTTCTCGTTGACGAAAACTTTCACACTGTAGGTTCCCGCTGGCGTAGGGTTGCCGTCGGAATATTTACTGATATCGATACTAGCCGCGCTACTTCCCATTAAAAATGAGCTGTCGTACTCGACGCTTTCTGCGGCAAAACCGGGCTGGCTGTAAAGCAGTGCACAGCACATCGCCAGTAGCGTTTTTTTCGGCATCGATTCGGTATAAGGAAAGTTTTGCACCGTCTTTTGCATCCTGCGTTTTGATTAATCGATTACAGTGAAACAGAGCCTTCGATCATGCCGCCATAATCGTTAATGGCGTGGTAGTCCAATTTGCCTGATACGGTATTTTGTAGACCTTTGACGTTAAAAGAGGCATTGCTCAAAGGCGCAACCATGGTGGCATCAACGGTATAGCGCTTCCCGCCAACCGTAACGACAGCATCATTAAATGAAACGTAGTAAGGTGTTGGGTTATTAACCTTTAGCGTCGTATGGCCTTGTTCATTCCCCATCTGCCACTTCAACTGTTTGGTGGCTTCTGCAGGCGAACCCTGTAAACCGGCAGGGCGGTAAAACAGTTTGATACGAGTGCGGAAAGCTAACTGCAGCAAACTTTTGTTTTCTTCTTTGTTGGCGTCTGCTTTTGGCGGTACTTCCAGCACGTTAAACCAGAACACGCTTTCACGGTCTTTTGGTAATGCTGTGGTTTGGGTAAACATTACTTTCACGGATTGACCGTGCTTTGGTTCTATACGTGAAACGGGAGGAGTGGAGACGAATGGGGCCTTAATACTGCCTGGATCGGCATTATCATTCCCGAGATCAATCCAGTTTTGCACCAGCAGCGGTCGGGTACCTTTATTTTCCAGGCGGATACTGACATCTTTTTTATTTTCATCATAAATGATGCGCGTGCCGGAAATGATAATATCGGCATGACTGGTATTACTCAATAAGCTTCCTGCTAGTACCAATGTGGTAAGCGTTTTCTTAAAATTCAACATGAGCATTCCTTGCCAGTGGATGATTTGGTGTTCTTAATTTAAGAAACGAGGTGCGATAGTAATCGTAATTCTCACCTCGTTATTACAAGCTGTGTTAATGACAAACGGTGTAATAATTCCGGTTAATGCTATTAACGCGCTTTTTTGTATACTTATTTCATCAGTAAAGCGTTAATGCTTACTGATAAGTAAAGGTATACATTGCGTTAGTGGTAACGTGACCTGGGGTTACGTCATCACTCAGTACTGCTTTCACATAGGAAGCTACAAAGTGGTAGGTAGCGATTTTGCTGGCATCGAAGGTGGCTTCGTGAACGTCTGCACCGTCAACTTTCATCAGCGTTTTGGTGTCTGCATCGTGAATCGCGATGTTTACGTTCTTCGCAGCAGCCATGCCGGCGGCAGTCAGGTTGGTGTCGTTATCCAGCGTGCCTTTGGTGTTACCAAAAGAAGAGACCATTGACAGACTGGCCTTAGTTCCGGTGGTCACTTCGGATGCATCTTTACAGTTCAGAACGATGGAGAAAGGTTCTGCTTTTGCGCCGTAAGTAGCATCAGCGACTTCAGTGGTGATATCCGCCGGGGTTGCGGTTTCCAGATAGATGTTGCCATCAGTGGATTCATCACCACGGCTGGTGGAAACGACTTTAGTACAGGTTGTAGCACTGACTAAACCGTGAAAATTAAGCTGGCCACCTTCTGCATCCGCTGCCATTGCCGAAGTTGAGCCCATTGCCATAACCATAGCTGCTGCCAAAATTGCTTTTTTCATTACTGTATCCTTACAGGATTTGAAATATTAGATAATTACTACTTTGCTATATTAAATAGCAGGGGCATATTCTAGCGGTTAGTAATGTTTTGTAAAATAACTTGGGTCTATGGGTTTTATAAAATCATTTTATTTTAAAATTATTGTAGGAGGGCTTTCTTTGTTTTTTGAAATATATTTTTATGGGATATAGGTTTGTGTGATAAAGCGCAAGGAACAAACAACTACTGGTCTTTAATAATAATTGTTTTGCATGGATGATGTCTGAGTAGTATGTGTTAATTAGATTTGCTGAAAGGAAAATGTAGTTTAATTAATTTGAGTGAGGCTTTTCATAATTAATTTTATTATATAACGCGGTTACCATTGCGCCGGACGAGGAGTGGTTTGCTGGATGAAAAACGCAAGTGGTTGTTTATCGTCTGGAAAGATAAGATCCGGCGCGATTTCAGCGAGCGGCCACAGCATAAAACCACGGTTTTTCATGTCGTAGTGCGGTACGGTCAGACGTTCGGTGTTAATCACTTCATCGCCAAACAGCATAATGTCGAGGTCCAGCGTTCGTGGTCCCCAGCGTTCGGCTTTGCGCACCCGGCCCTGCTGTAACTCAATGCGTTGGGTGTGATTGAGTAATTCTTCCGGCGCAAGGGTGGTTTCCAGTGCAACGGCGGCGTTCAGGTAATCGGGTTGATCCTGTGGGCCCAATGGTGGTGTACGGTAAAATGAGGAGACAGCCACGATTCGGCTGTCAGGGATTTCACCGATCGCTTTCACGGCAGCATTAACCTGCTCCAGAGGGGAGGCTAAATTACTGCCGAGGGCGATATATACCCGTCGTTTTTCAAGCTGCATCTGTGTCACCACCTTGATGCGACTCGAAATTTGTTGGGTATACGTGATAGGTCATGCGGAGCCTTCACGGCGTGGTGCGCGTTTACGCGGGCGACGATGGCGACGACGTGCGTCTGGCTCTTCATCCAGCTCGTTCAGCATGCCTTTTTGTTCTGGCGGCGCAGAAACCTGGAATTCACCCCACCATTTCGCCAGTCGCTGCAATTCCGCGTTGTGTTCGACTTCTGCACGCAGCGCTAACAGGTCGTAAGCTGCGCGGAACTTTGGATGCTCCATCAGCTTCCAGGCGCGTTTGCCCTGGCGACGGGACATACGTAACTGCAACTGCCAGATATCGCGGGTCAGTGAGGTCAGACGTTTCGGGATCGCCAGCGAGCGGCAGGCTTCGTCCAGCACGTCGTTCATTGCCAACGCGAAAGCGTCGTAATAGGCCAGACCGCTTTCTTGCGCAATTTTCTGTGCGGCTTCCAGTAACGGATACCAGAACATGGCAGCAAACAAGAACGCCGGGTTAACGCGCATATCATTGTGAATGCGGTTATCGGTATTCTTCAGTACCTGGGCAATGATGCGTTCCATTGGGCTGTCACCGTCTTCGGTGAAGTAGCGCGTAATGGTTGGGAACAGCGGTTGGAACAGGCTGTACTCACGCAGTTTTTTATAGGTTTCGTACCCATAGCCCGCCTGTAACAGCTTGAGCGCTTCTTCAAACAGGCGTGCAGGAGGAATATCGTTAAGCAAGGTTGCCAGACGTGGGATCGGCTCTGCGGTTTCCGGGCTGATACGCATGTCGAGCTTGGCGGCAAAGCGTACGGCGCGCAGCATACGCACGGGATCTTCGCGATAGCGCGTTTCCGGATTACCGATCAGGCGAATGATGCCCTCTTCGAGATCCTGCATTCCCCCGACGTAATCACGTACGGTGAAATCGGCCACGCTGTAATACAGGCTGTTAATCGTGAAATCGCGACGCTGTGCATCTTCTTCGATGGAGCCGAAGATGTTGTCACGCAGCAGCATACCGTTTTGCCCGCGCTGCGATGTTGTGCGATCGGATTCGCTGCCTTCATGATGGCCGCGGAACGTCGCCACTTCGATAATTTCAGGGCCGAACATGACATGGGCCAGACGGAAACGGCGACCGACCAGGCGACAGTTACGAAACAGTTTACGCACCTGATCCGGCGTTGCGTTAGTGGTGACATCAAAATCTTTCGGTTTTTTGCCCAGCAAAAGATCGCGTACACCACCGCCAACCAGCCATGCCTCGTATCCGGCCTTATTGAGCCTGTACATTACCTTCAGGGCATTTTCACTGATATCTTTGCGGGAGATAGAGTGCTGCTCACGCGGAATTACCGTCATATGTGGACGGGCGACGGCGAGCTCAGCCTCGCGCTCCTCGCGGCTTAGCACCTTGCGGCAAAAATTAGCGACTCGGGTAAAAATAGTGCACCTCGGTAGTGTCAAACTTCAATCAGAACAAGTGTTGCTGTGTAAAAATAGCGGCTAATCATAGCTCAGCATGATGCATTTGAGAATGCCGGATTTAAGATCGCCGATTCAGGCACTGCTGTCAGACGCCAATTCTCAACGGCAAACTCCAGGATCTGATCAACCTGCATATCCTGCCACGGGATATCGGCACGCTGGCCGAGAAAGCGCAGCGCGGCAATAATCACCGGACGCGGATCGCCTTGCGGCAGCGCAGGTGCATGATTTTGTTTTGAAAGTTTAGCGCCTTGTTCGTTGAGCGCCAGCGGAAGATGAATATAGTCAGGCGCTTGCCAGCCAAACTGCTGATACAAAGAGATTTGCCGCACCGTGGGTTCGATAAGATCGGCGCCGCGTACAATCTCCGTTACGCCCTGAAAGTGGTCATCAACCACCACGGCGAGGTTATAGGCAAACAGCCCGTCGCGACGGTGAATGATAAAATCTTCGCCTGCAAGTTGCGGGTCTGCCTGAATTTCACCGCGCAGCTGGTCAGTAAACTGCATCACCGGGTGACGTTGCTTTATGCGGACTGCCGCCTGCTCTGGTCCGAGGCGTAACTCACGGCAGTGGCCGTCATAAATACCGCCGACGCTTTGAATACGCGCCCGCGTACAGGTGCAGTAATAGCTCAGATCCTGTTGATGTAACCAGGCGAGCGCCTCGCGGTAGGCATCATGACGTTGGGATTGCCATAAAATATCGCCATCCCAGTGCAGTCCGTAATGTTCCAGCTGACGCAGAATCGTATCTGCAGCACCGGGAACTTCACGAGGGGGGTCAATATCTTCAATGCGCACTCGCCAGATTCCGCGCTGTGCGCGGGCCTGCAGGTAACTCCCGAGGGCGGCAATTAGTGAGCCGAAATGCAGTTCGCCAGAAGGGGAAGGGGCGAAGCGGCCTATATAGTGTGAATCGCTCATTTTGCGGACTAACAAATAATAAGGCGGGAGAAGCTCCCGCCTGTAGTAAACGTGGTAAAAATGACCGGAATTAACCTGCCATTTGTTTTTCGCGGATTTCTGCCAGCGTTTTACAGTCGATGCACAGATCGGCTGTCGGACGCGCTTCCAGACGGCGAATACCTATTTCTACGCCGCATGATTCGCAGTAGCCGAAATCTTCGTCTTCTACTTTCTTCAGCGTCTTCTCGATCTTTTTGATCAGTTTGCGCTCACGGTCACGGTTACGCAGCTCAAGGCTGAATTCTTCTTCCTGTGCGGCGCGGTCCACCGGATCAGGGAAGTTAGCCGCTTCGTCTTGCATATGAGTTACGGTGCGATCGACTTCATCCCTAAGTTGATTGCGCCATGCCTCAAGAATACGCCTGAAGTGCGACAGCTGGGCTTCGTTCATATACTCTTCGCCCGGTTTCTCCTGGTACGGCTCCACCCCAGCGATGGCGAGAATACTCAGGGACGATGTTTTACGGTTTTGCCCTTCTTGCATGTTGCTTCTCCTTAACACGCACTATCGATCCCCATGTTCGGGGGAAAAATGAGGCCGCTATAAATAGCAGATGCTTTTCCGGATAGCAATTATCTAAACGTAACACTTGACAACCCTGTGAGGAAAAGCGTATTTGCCCACGCGCCCAGAATACTAATTGACCAGATATTTACACCATTACAAGGTAATGGGCAATGGCTCTTTAAGAGTCATACCGTGGGCAGAAAGTTCCGCTTTATAAACCAGAATTTCAACCCCCTTAAGCTGTGCTTCAACTAATAATTGCGCATATTTTGCATCGATATGGCGCGCGGGTGAAAACCGTGTAATGGCTGAATGTAGCACGGCGAAAAATATCACTGCCCGCTTGCCTTCAGCCGCTACGCTCATCAATTCCCGAAGATGCTTCTGACCTCGTTCAGTGATGGCATCGGGAAAATAACCCTGCTCTTTTTCCGCCAACGTGACTGATTTCACTTCAATATAGCAGTCAGGTCGGGAATCTGCCTGTAACAAAAAGTCGATGCGGCTCCCTTCGGCTCCGTATTTTACTTCACTTTTCAAAGTACTGTAGCCTGAAACTTCCGAAATTAACGCCTGCTGAATCGCCTCTTTCGTTAATCTGTTGGCCCACAGCGTGTTAACACAAATAAATTCACCGGATTGGGTTTGCGTTAATTCCCAGGTATGTGGATATTTGCGTTTAGTATTTTCTGATGTCGAATACCAAACGGTGTCACCTGGCATTGCGCATCCGGTCATTGCACCGGTATTTGGGCAGTGTAGCGTTAACGCTGTGCCATCGGGTGTGATCACATCCGCTAAAAAGCGCTTATAGCGCTGAATGAGCGTTGCAGGTTGTAAAGGTGGAGAAAATTGCATAAGCAGTCCCTTTAATTATTCAGTCAGCGTCCAGCGTTGCAGCGGCGTATAACGCGTGCGTCCTCGTGAAAATGAGGAGGAGTAAAGTGCGAACTCCGTTACCGGAAATGACCAGCCAAAGCCCGGTGGAGGGATTGGAACCGCGTGACCGGCATCGCGCAGCAGCGTGATATGTGGGTGAAACGGCTGCGGGCTTTGATAGCACCCGCTACGCGCTGCCTGCGCCCGTAGCATATTCGCCAGTTGCAGCAACCCGCGCGGCGGCTGACGCATACCCAGCCACACGACCCTGGAGCGCAGCCATTGCCCGGCATCATCGAATTTGAGCGTGAAACCTGGCTGGCGAATACGCCCCGCGAGCTGCGACAGCGCCTGTTGCTTCTCAGCGCTGACGTCGCCTAAAAAGGCCAGCGTCAGATGCAGATTATCAGCCGCGACGGGGCGACCCGCTTCAGGGGGGAACTGCGCGGCCCGCCAGTGGATTAGCTGCTCCCGAACCCCGGCTGGCAATTCAATCGCAAAGAACAGCCTTTTTGGCTCAGACATGATGGATACTCGGTTATGAATTAACGCGATGCTACAATGTGGCGCGAAGAATGTTAACCCTCTGGAGCCATTTGTGACGTCGTTGCCCGTTGCCGCCGTAGTGCCTGAACTGCTTACCGCCCTTGATGCCTCGCCGCAGGTTCTGCTGACGGCGCCGACCGGTGCAGGGAAATCGACCTGGCTGCCGTTGCGACTTCTTGAGCATTGCGGTATCACGGGGCGGATTATTTTGCTGGAGCCGCGCCGCCTGGCAGCGCGCAATGTGGCGCAACGATTAGCGGAATTGCTGAACGAAAAGCCTGGTGAAACCGTGGGCTATCGCATGCGCGCGCAAAGTTGCGTAGGGCCGCAGACCCGGCTGGAAGTGGTAACAGAGGGCGTCCTGACGCGGATGATCCAACGCGATCCTGAACTGACAGGCGTCGGGCTGGTGATCCTCGACGAATTTCACGAACGGAGTTTACAGGCTGATCTGGCGCTGGCGCTATTGCTGGATGTGCAGCAAGGGCTGCGGGACGATCTGAAACTGTTGATTATGTCCGCCACTCTGGATAACGGGCGTTTGCAGCAGATGTTGCCCGATGCGCCGACGATCGTTTCTGAAGGCCGCGCATTTCCCGTTGAGCGGCGGTATCAGCCGTTGGCGGCGCATTTGCGTTTTGATGAAGCGGTGGCGATTGCGACGGCGGAGCTATTGCGCCATGAAAGCGGGTCACTGCTGCTATTTTTACCGGGTGTGGGCGAAATCCTGCGTGTACAGGAGCAGCTGGCTACGCGTGTAGGCAGCGATGTTGTGCTGTGTCCACTGTACGGCGCGTTAACGCTTTCCGAGCAGCGTCAGGCGATTGTGCCCGCGCCGCAAGGCAAACGCAAAGTGGTGCTGGCCACCAATATTGCTGAAACCAGCTTGACGATCGAAGGCATCCGGCTGGTGGTGGACTGCGCCCAGGAACGCGTGGCGCGCTATGACGTGCGTACCGGTCTGACGCGACTGATTACCCAACGCATCAGCCAGGCTTCGATGACTCAGCGCGCGGGACGTGCGGGTCGTCTGGAGCCCGGTATTTGCCTGCATCTGCTTGCCAAAGAGCAGGCAGAAAGAGCGGCAGCGCAGGGGGAAGCGGAGATATTGCAGAGCGATCTGTCCGGGCTACTGATGGAGTTGCTGCAATGGGGATGTACCGAACCTGGGCAACTGAACTGGCTGGATACGCCGCCCGCCATCAATCTGCAGGCGGCAAAACGGCTGTTGCAGATGCTGGGCGCGCTTGAGGGCGACAGGCTCAGTGCCCGCGGGCAGAAAATGGCGGCATTGGGTAACGATCCTCGTTTAGCGGCGATGCTGGTCGGTGCCAAAAATAATACCGAAGCGGCTACGGCGGCAAAACTGGCCGCGATTCTGGAAGAGCCGCCGCGCGGTGGAAGTACCGATCTGACCGTGGCGTTTTCACGAAATCAGCCCGCCTGGCAGCAGCGCAGTCAACAGTTGCTGAAACGGCTTAACGTTAGCAGCGGGCAGCCCGACAGCACGCTGCTCCCCTCATTGCTGGCGCGGGCGTTTGCCGATCGGATCGCGCGTCGACGCGGGCAGGAAGGGCGCTATCAACTGGCGAATGGCATGGGCGCCATGCTGGATGCCGATGATGCCTCAGGACGCCATGAATGGCTGATAGCGCCACTTTTGTTGCAGGGCAGCGCTTCGCCAGACGCGCGTATCTTGCTGGCTCTGCCGCTGGATATCGAGTCGCTGATGCAGGCATGTCCTGAGCTGCTACAACAGTCCGACACCATCGAATGGGATGAAACCCAGGGAACGTTAAAGGCATTGCGTCGGTCGCGCATTGGTCAGCTCACGGTAAAAGTACAGCCATTGGCCAAACCCTCGGAAGAGGAGTTGCATCAGGCGATGTTGAATGGCATTCGCGATAAAGGGCTAAGTGTGCTCAACTGGACGCCGGAAGCCGAGCAGTTTCGACTGCGTCTGCAATGTGCGGCAAACTGGTTGCCAGAATACGACTGGCCTGCGGTAGATGAGGATTCTCTGCTGGCGTCGCTTGAGACCTGGCTGCTGCCGCACATGAGCGGTGTGCACTCGTTACGCGCATTAAAAGCACTCAATGTAGGACAGGCGTTGCGCGGTTTACTGGACTGGTCAATGTTGCAACGTCTGGATAGTGAGCTGCCTGCGCATTACACTGTGCCGACGGGAAGCCGGATTGCCATTCGCTATCATGAGGATAATCCTCCAGTATTGGCAGTTCGGATGCAGGAAATGTTTGGTGAAGCAAAGACTCCAACCATTGCCCAGGGGCGCGTGCCGCTGGTGCTGGAGCTGCTGTCTCCGGCCCAAAGACCGCTACAGGTGACGAGCGATCTGAGCGCGTTCTGGCAGGGATCGTACCGCGAGGTGCAAAAAGAGATGAAAGGGCGTTATCCCAAACATGTCTGGCCGGACGATCCGGCGAATACCGCGCCAACGCGGCGCACCAAAAAGTATTCGTAATGTAACTGTAGGCCGGATAAGGCGTTATGCCGCATCCGGCGAAAGAGCGGTAATAATTGAGAGATTTCTTCTTCTGTCGCAGGACGGAAGAACAGAGAATCGGGCCCTTGCGCCTGAATGTTGCGGAGAAAAAGCATGGCGGGGAATGACCGCGAGCCAATTGGACGTAAAGGAAAACCCTCGCGTCCGGTGAAACAAAAGGTGAGCCGTCGTCAACTCAGAGATGATGAGTATGACGACGATTATGATGATGATGACTATGAGGATGAAGAACCGATGCCGCGTAAGGGTAAAGGCAAAGGGCGTAAGCCTCGTGGTAAGCGCGGCTGGTTCTGGCTGCTGGTAAAACTGTCGATTGTCTTTTTGGTACTGATCGCCATTTACGGCGTTTATCTGGACCAAAAAATTCGTAGCCGTATTGATGGCAAAGTCTGGCAGCTTCCTGCGGCAGTTTATGGCCGTATGGTTAACCTTGAGCCAGAAATGCCTATCGGCAAAAACGAGATGGTGAAGCTGCTGGAGGCCACGCAGTATCGTCAGGTGACGAAGATGACGCGTCCGGGCGAATTTACCGTGCAGGCGAAGAGCATCGAGATGATTCGTCGTCCGTTTGATTTCCCGGACAGCAAAGAAGGGCAGGTGCGTGCGCGTCTGACCTTTGACGGCGATCATCTGGACACCATCGAGAATATGGATAACAACCGCCAGTTCGGTTTTTTCCGTCTCGATCCGCGTTTGATTACCATGCTCTCTTCACCTAACGGTGAGCAGCGCCTGTTTGTTCCGCGTAGCGGCTTCCCGGATCTGCTGGTGGACACGCTGCTGGCGACCGAAGACCGTCACTTCTATGAGCATGACGGTATCAGCCTTTATTCCATTGGTCGTGCGGTGCTGGCGAACCTGACGGCGGGTCGTACGGTACAGGGGGCCAGTACGCTGACTCAGCAGCTGGTGAAAAACCTGTTCCTGTCCAGCGAACGTTCCTACTGGCGTAAGGCCAACGAAGCCTATATGGCGCTGATCATGGATGCGCGTTACAGCAAAGACCGCATTCTTGAGCTGTACATGAACGAAGTTTATCTCGGCCAAAGCGGTGATAACGAGATTCGCGGCTTCCCGCTGGCGAGCCTTTATTATTTCGGTCGTCCGGTAGAAGAGCTGAGCCTCGACCAGCAGGCGCTGCTGGTGGGGATGGTTAAAGGGGCGTCGATCTACAACCCGTGGCGTAACCCGAAACTGGCGCTGGAGCGTCGTAACCTGGTTCTGCGTTTGCTGCAACAGCAGCAGATTATCGACCAGGATCTGTATGACATGCTGAGTGCGCGTCCGTTAGGCGTACAGCCGCGTGGTGGGGTGATCTCCCCGCAGCCTGCCTTTATGCAGATGGTGCGTCAGGAGCTCCAGGCGAAGCTGGGCGATAAAGTTAAAGATCTCTCCGGCGTGAAGATTTTCACCACCTTTGATTCCGTGGCGCAGGACGCCGCAGAAAAAGCGGCGGTGGAAGGCATTCCGGTACTGAAGAAACAGCGTAAGCTGAGCGATCTGGAAACCGCGATTGTGGTCGTCGACCGCTTTAGTGGTGAAGTTCGTGCGATGGTCGGTGGTT
>ERZ1034920.2050-NODE-2050-length-11932-cov-13.827482_pt1 | contig 11932 bp, 11 predicted proteins | sample MGYA00520688_ERZ1034920 | MGnify/ENA primary metagenome ERZ1034920 (study PRJEB33766, sample SAMN09781785) | gut metagenome | biome: gut microbiome | host: Homo sapiens | place: Madagascar | study: EMG produced TPA metagenomics assembly of the PRJNA485056 data...
GTGGATAGAAGAAAACAACTGTTTTTAGGGAGAGCGTTGATGAAAGTATGACGATTAACAAGCCGCATTGGCGAGGACGGAAGTATGACATATAGCAATTTTTCTATTTCAACCGATAAAACCGCTAAAACACTTGTCGGACACAGACAAACACGGCTCAATGTTTTGGCAACCCGAAAAAATAAAAATACGGAACAGATTTCTGCTCCGTAAAAATTATTTAAAGAATATCCAACCTTCAACCTTGTCGCCGTCAACCATAAAAGCTTTTTCTGCAATTTCCGCAAGCGGCGAATCACTGTAACTGTCCGAATAAAAATTGTCAATTTTTCCGTCAGGAAAAGCCTCATAAAATCGCTTTACCTTTTCCTTGCCGTGACAGTTTACACCCGAATATTTTCCGCTGTGCATATCTACCTTTGACGCCATAAGTTTTTTTATTTTGAGCCTTTTGCAAACGGGTTTCAGCAAAAATTCGGGTGACGCCGAAATAATTACATCATCATCTTTCTTTTGCTCAAGGTAAAACGGTTTTATATTTCCTATATATTCCTTCCAGAAATCATTTACATCCTTTTCAGTATCGCAATAGGTAAGAAATCTGTACATTTTTTCTTTAAAATCAGTTTTTGTACCTTTTTTGAATACATAGAATTTTAAAAATGCTCCCAAAAGCGATGGGGCAAGAGTGAGTATTTTTTTATGCCTTTTAAGGCAGAATAAATAGAAGTCGGCTGTTGAGTCCCCGTAGTAAATCGTTTTGTCAAAATCGTAAACATTCATAATATGCAAATTCCTTTTTAGTTTTGCAAATAATTTTTGATATTCAATTCTTAACAGAAGAGAACATTTGCACTATGATTATAATATGAGAAGAAAATTTTTGCAACATTTCCCGTTAATTAGCTCATTTTGGCTGATTATCCAAAGAATATACCGTTATTCTGTTGCTTTTAACTCTGTTTTGTTGTACAATATATTATGTATTATTGTATAAAGGAGAAAATCCGTGTTTGGTTATTTGCAGATTCAAAAGAGCGAACTGCTTGTTCGTGAATCCGAAGCTTACAAGGCTGTGTATTGCGGTCTTTGCAGGCAAATGGGTAAGGATTACTCCGTGTTTACAAGATTTACGCTAAGCTATGACTGCACATTTTATGCAATGCTTTTAATGTCGCTTAACCGTTCATGCAAAGGCTTTAAAGACGGCAGATGCACCTGTAATCCTCTTAAAAAATGCAAGTTTGCAACAGATTCCGGTGACGCATACAGAAAGGCTGCCGCATTTTCAATGATATCGGTTTATTATAAAATCATTGATGATATTCAGGACAGCGGATTTTTTAAAAAGCTGTTGTGCAGAATCATAAAGCCTTTCTTTTCTCATCAGAGGAAAAAGGCGGCAGGTAAGTATCCCGATATGGACAAAGCGGTTTCTAATATGATGAAGATGCAGTATGATGCTGAACATTCGGAAAAGCCGTCTGTAGATATGTCGGCTCATCCAACGGCATTAATGCTCGCTGCTGTATTGTCGGCTGAGGCTCATGATGAAATTCAAAAAAGAGTTCTCTATGAATTCGGCTATCATATCGGCAGGTGGATTTATCTTGTCGATGCCGCAGATGATATAGAAAAAGATATCAAATCAAACGGATTTAATCCGTTTGTAAACAAGAAAACAGGTGAGGTAAAATCATCGGATTTTATAAAAGCGGTGCTGAATCAGTCACTTGCAAGGGCATATGATGCCTACAATCTTTTGAACTTTACCGATTTTAAGGGGATTTTAGATAATATGATGCTTTTGGGATTCCCTGCATCACAAAACAGAGTAACAAGCAAACTTGATACGGAGGTCAATAATGAATAATCCATATGAGGTTCTCGGTGTGTCTGAAACAGCTACCGATGAAGAAGTAAAAGCAGCGTACAGAAACCTTGCTAAAAAATATCATCCCGATAACTACACCGACAGCCCTCTTGCGGATGTTGCGGAGCAGAAAATGAAGGAGATTAATGAGGCATACGATATGATTAATCAGATGCGTCAGAAGGGTAAGGGTACAGGCTCAACAGGCAGTTCGTCATATAACGCAAATTCTTCAAGCTCACAGTTCTACAATGTAAGAATTTACATTCAGAGAGGACTTCTTGATCAGGCCGATCAGATTCTTGAAAACACAGCACAGTCGATGAGAACCGCCGAATGGCATTATCTCAAGGGCATGATTGCATACCGCAGAGGTTGGTCTGAACAGGCTTTTTCATATTTCACAACTGCGTGCAATATGGACCCCAACAACACGGAATACCGAGCCGCTCTTAACAATATGCAGAGCCAGAGGGCATACAACTACGGCGGTTATACTCAAACAAATCCTAACGCAACAGGCTCATCCTTCTGCGATATTTGTGCAGGAATGATGTGTGCAAACTGCTTGTGTGATTGTTGCAGAATGGGATGTTAATATGAAGAAAAACGGTATCAAAAAGGGGACAATGCGTATTGCGGTTTGCGGAATTATTGCGGCGCTCTCACTCGTTTTTATGATGATGACATCTCTCGTTCCAATCGGAACATACGCTTTGCCCTGTCTTGCAGGAATTCTCATTTCCTGCATAGTTGTTGAATACGGCTATGGTTGGGCAATCGGTGTGTTTTGTGTAACTGCCGTGCTTTCAACGCTCCTTGCCGGCGATAAAGAGGCTGTTATATATTTCATTGCACTTTTCGGCTATTATCCGATTTTAAAGGGCGCTTTTGAATTTAAAATCAAAAACAGGGCAGTTCAATACATACTCAAGTTTGCGGTATTTAATGTTGCCGCCATCGGTTCGTTCTTTGTCGCAACATGGCTGTTGTCAATTCCGACAGATGAATTTACCGTTTTCGGTTTTTATGTTCCGTGGGCATTTTTGATTGCCGGAAATATTTTCTTTTTGCTCTATGATTATGCAATTACCGTATTTGTTATGCAGTATGTTCGCAGATTAAGAGGAAAAATATTCGGTAATTTTCACAAGTAATTATAATTCAAAGAAGTTTTGAGAAGGTGTACTTAAATGAAAAAGCAAAAATTGTTTGTCCGCATAGTCTGCATAGTCCTTGTGGTTCTTATGGCAGTATCGGTAGGTGCTGTTGCAATAACTGCATTTTCGGCTAATGCGGCTCAATCAACCGAGGAGGTTTCCGCAAGCGTATCAGCAGGCGCATCAGGCTATATAAATGCGTCGTATGTAAATCTGAGAAGCGGTGCAGGTACGAATTATTCGGTTATAACCTGTATGGCAAAGAACACAAAATTTACTTTTGTTGACGGAAAGCTCTATAACTCAAAGTGGTACAAAATCAAGCTTAAATCAAATTCAAAGACAGGCTATGTTACAAAGGAATATGTTGCCGTAAGTTCTTCGGCAACGGCATCAAGCGTAACAGGTTATGTTTCTGATGATTATGTAAATCTCAGAAGCGGAGCAGGCACAAATTATTCTGTTGTTGGTTGCCTGAGAAAGAATACTAAGCTTACTTTTGTAAGCACTTCACTCTACAACTCCGCCTGGTATAAGGTTAAGGTTACTTCAACTGCTAAAACAGGTTACATAAAGAAAGACTATGTGAAAATGAACAGTTCAACCCAACCTACAACGAAGGCAACACAACCTACAACAAAGGCAACCAAACCTGTAACTCAGCCGACTGCGTCAGCGTCAACCGTAAGCGGTTATATAACAGACGATTATGTAAATCTCAGAAGCGGAGCAGGCACAAATTATTCTGTCGTTGAGTGTATGAGAGTAAATACAAAGGTTACTTTTGTAAGCACAAAGCTTTATAACGGTGACTGGTATAATATTAAGCTTACATCAAATTCAAAAACAGGCTATGTAAAAAAAGACTATGTGAAGATGAACAGTCAGACACAGCCTACAACGACTCAGCCTACAACCACAAAACCGTCAACAGGTTCATCTGTTAAGCTTTCCGTATCAAGCAAATCAATTTTCACAGGCAACAGATTTGCAATTACTGCAACAGCGTCCGGAAGTGTTTCATGGTCAAGCTCAAATACAGGAGTTGCAACCGTTGACTCTCGTGGTATTGTAACAGCCAAGAAAGCAGGCTCTGCAACAATTACTGCGAAAAGCGGTTCGCGTTCTGCAACCTGCAAAATTACCGTAAAATCCGGCTCATCGGTAAATATATCCAACAGCAATGTAAATCTTCCGTGGCAGAAGTCAATGCTTTTGAAATCAAGCACAAGAGGCGTCACATGGTCAAGTTCAAATACGAAAATCGCAACAGTTAAGAACGGTGTTGTTGACACGGTAGGCAAGGGTTATGTAACAATCACAGCCTCAACTTCATACGGTGCGGCAACCTGTCTTATCCATGTTATGCCGAGGGAAAGCGTGCGTTTCTGCTATGCGTCACCAAACTCCGCTCCGCTTAATTCAAATGTAAGCTTTAAGGCTATTACCGACACAGGCAGGGTAGGCGTGTATTTTGTAGTTACAAACGGCTCAACCTCTTATAAGGTAACCGCAACAAGCAAGGTTAAAGACGGTAACTCCTATATCTGGACAGGTACACAAAAGCTTTCAAAATCAGGCAAATGGTCTGTTAAGGCATATTCTAAATTTAAAACCGAATCAAAGTATTACACCACGGCAGGCGGCGGTGAGGGCGAGGTGTTTGTAACCTCAACAACCAATAAAACCACCACAGCCTGTGCCGAGCGCAGAGCGAGTGACGAGGTAATCAAGCTTATTGCAAACTATGAGGGATTTCTCTCGAAAGTCACAGCAGACAACATTACAACCGATCCTACACTCGGTTATGGCAAGGTTGTAGTTTCAGGTGAACAGTTCTACAACAACATAACTTCAAATCAGGCATATGCTTATCTTTGTCAGACCGTGAACAAGGGCGGATATACCACCACAACAAATTCCTACCTTGTAAACAACGGCATAAAGTTCAATCAGCGACAGTTTGACGCACTTGTGTGCTTTGCATACAATGTAGGCAGCGGTGTGTTCTACAATGACTCCGAACTCCAGTCTGTTCTCTTGAACACAGGTTCAAGCGGTACTATCAAAGCAGGCGCTTCGGGTACGGTTACAGGTTCAGATGTAAACCTCAGAAGAGGTGCAGGAACTAACTACTCCGTTGTTACCCGTATGAACTACGGAACAAAACTTAAATTTGTTGACGGAAAGCGTTATAACACAAACTGGTATAAAGTTAAGCTTTCAAACGGCACAACAGGATATATCCACAAGGATTATGTTTCTGCTTCGGGCGGTTCAAGAGATTTGAATAATGTCAATAAGCAGAACCTTATTGATGCACTTTTGCAGTACCACCATGCGGCAGGTTCTTGCTATTGGGGACTTTTGTACAGACGAGTTGACGAGGCGGAAACCTTCCTCTACGGCGATTATGACCGTGACGGTCAGCACAATTATCACCACTTCCATTTCTCATGTTACTCAAACCCGAGTTTCGGTATCTGATATTAATTTTTGCAAAGAAGGTCTTAAAATGAAAAAAATAGGTTTCATAGGCGCAGGCAATATGGCAACAGCCATTATAAAAGGTCTTATGGCGCAAAACGACGGCAAGGCTGATTTTATCAATGTTTTTGATGTAAGCGAAGAAAAGTGTGCCGCTATGAAAAATATGGGTGCAAATGTAATGACATCTGCCGATGAAATTGCAAAGAACAGCTCAATTGTTGTTCTTGCAGTCAAGCCGCAGAATTATCCCGAAGTTCTTGAGTCCCTCAAAAACAGCATTACAACAGCCAAAACCGTAGTATCAATTGCCGCAGGCATATCTATTGCATATGTAAGAAAAGGTCTTGAATGTGACTGCCCTGTTGTAAGGGTTATGCCTAATACGCCTCTCTTGCTCAAAAAGGGTGCAACAGCTCTCTGTCCGTCTGAGAATATCAGCGATGATGACAAAACTATCGTTTACGATATGTTTGCAGGCAGCGGTGTTTGTGAATATATTGACGAAAGCCATATGAATGAAATAATTGCGGTAAACGGCAGCAGCCCTGCTTATATTTATCTTTTTGCAAAGGCTATGGCTGATTACGCAAAGAATTGCGGAATCGACTATGACAAGGCCATGAACCTTGTTTGCGCAACTCTTGAGGGTTCGGCAGCAATGCTCCGTGACAGCGGTGAGCCTGTTGAAACACTCATTGACAGGGTTTGCTCAAAGGGAGGCACAACAATTGCCGCTATGGATAAGCTTAAAGAACACGGTTTCTATGAGGCTGTTCTTGACGGCATGGACGCTTGTACAAAGAGGGCAGAGGAGCTTGGCAAATAATTTTGTCTTAACATAAAATGAATACATTCCTCATATATTTTAACGGACAACCAATGAGAGGAATGTATTTTATGAAAAGCATTGTATTTTCTTTTAAAAAGCGTTATCTTTTTCGCAGATCAAAGGGAATTTCACCGTCTGATGTCAGATTTTTTATAAGGCGATATTCTGTGGTGCTTATCTTTGTTTCGGCTTTTCTTACCGGACTTGTTTTCGGTTCAATTTATGCATCCAAAGCCGATAAGCAAATGCTTGATTCCCTTGATTTTCTGTTTACTACAAATCTTGATGCAAGGCTCGGTCAGAATGCCGTCAGCACATTTTGCGCCTGCTTTGCATCTGATTTTATATTTCTCACGGTTGTATTCCTCTTGGGACTTGCACCGTGGGGAATACCGTTTTTGCCGTTTGTTTCAGCATTTAAAGGCTTTGGAACAGGACTTACTGCGGCATATCTTATTATTACATATTCACTTAAAGGAGCAGGTTTTTATCTGCTTGTTGTGTTGCCGGGAACATTTTTGTTCTGTCTGGCACTCGTAAAGCTGTCGGCATATGCTTTTGAAATTTCAAAACAGATGTTTTTCAGCTTAATCGGTCATTCTCATCAAACAAATTCTTTGAAAAATGAGGTGATTGATTTTTGTTCCCGATCTGTTTCAGCGCTCATAATGACCTTTTGTTCAACCCTGCTGGACACGGCTTTGTGGTGCTTGTTTTCGGGAGCGTTCAATTTTTAATTTTGGAGGGCGCTATGGCATCGGAAAAGAACGCTGTAGCATTGACAGGATTTTTCTCGTCATTGTTTCACAATTTACCACGACTTTTGCTAACGAATGTGCTTTTTGCATTGCCGTTTGCCGTAATATTCGGAATTTTCTTTTTGATTAATACCCTTACGGGTATTAATTCAATGTTTATATATTTTCTTACGATAATTCCGCTTTTTCCGTTTTATGCCGGCGTAACTCAGGTTACTTCCCATATGGTAAGGGGAGAGGAAAATGTTGATGTTTTCTCAAATTTCATCGGCGGAATAAAGGAAAATCTGCTCAGATTCCTCATACACGGCGTTGTGATGTATGCCGCTGTTTTTATCAGCTACTACTCAATTGTCCTTTATCTCGGACTCGGTTCAAAGAACGGAATGTTTTATGTTCCGCTTGTTATTTGTATTTTAATTGCAATTTTCTTTCTGTTTATGTTCTTCTATGTTCCGCCTATGACGGTTACTTTTGATATCAAGATGAAGGATATTTACAAAAACAGTGCACTTATGACATTCGGTGAGCTTAAACACAATCTGTTTGCAGTTTTCGGAATTCTTATTTTATTTCTCGTTTGTGCAACAGTGCTTATGTGCAGTTTTACTCCGGTACTGCTCATCATTTTCACAATTGTTCTTGCATTGTTTATTGTTCCGTCAATTTTATCTTTTATAATCAATTCTGCAGTTTATAAGAATATGTATTCAATGATTGTTGACAAGGATTCAAAGAGCAAAACAATTGATAAGAAAATGGAGAACAGACGCAAAGGTCAGTTCCGTGATGATGAAGAGCCTGTCGCAGAAGATTATTCGGATCTTGAAATTGATGAATTGGCTGACGGTGATGAATTTATTTTCTATAACGGAAAAATGATGAAAAGAAGTTATCTTTTAAAGCTTAAAAAAGAGGCTGAAGAAAGGAAGAACGCAAAATGAGCGGTAAACACGCAGTTAAAAGTTCAAAAAAATCATTGATAATAATTATTTGTGTTGTTGTACTTGTTGCAGTAATTGCAGGTGCGGTTATCCTGTTTATGAATCTTTCGGGTAAAAATAATAATTCGGCAACAACAGTACCGACTGTGGCTGCTTCAACAACCGCCGATAATACAAACTCAACACAGAATGTTTCCGACTCTGTATCCGAAACCACACAGTCTGCAACCAAATCGGGTGAAGCTTCACAAGAGCCGACAGAACAGGGATACACAGCCGAAACATCTTCAAATGACAGTGAAATTGTTGTTCCGACAATCAGCGGAGAGAAGCAAAAGCCAAAATTCAGTGCAACTCTTATTCCGTACTATGCAAAAGATGAAAATTCTTCTGAAGAATATTCTTTGAGAGATCTTTTCGGCTCTGCTTATTCAGGCGGCGGATTTACTTTTAATGAGGACGGAACATTCATTGACGGAATCACAAGTGCCTCGGCAAATTCGGGTGCGTACATCGTTGAGGGCGACTCCGTTGTAATAACATATTCCAACGATAAAAATGTTATTGCTGCCGTAACCGAATGGAACGGTGATGTTCCTGCTGAAATTACCGTAAACTACGGCGGAATTATTGTATCCTTTAAGTAAAATATCGGTGATTAAATGAGTAAGAAATCTGTTAAAAAGCCTGACTATGCAAAATTTGAGGCTAACAGGGCTGTAAAAAAGAAGAATAAGAAAAAGAAAACAACAGCAATTATTTCATCGGTTATTGCTGCCTGCGTATTTATCATTGTGGCAATAGTTGCCGTTAATGTGCTTTCACCGTCAGTAACCGCCGAGCTTACCTCATCTGCATGGATTCCCGAAGGTGCTAAGAATGCGAGCGGTGATGAGGTTGAAATGAGTGAGGTTTACAACACAAATTACAGCGCTTATCAGGGCTCTATGTCATTTTCCGATGACGGCACTTTTACTTTATGGCTTTCGCCGGGAAGTCCGGATGACGGAACTCACAGCGGAAAATATACCGTGTCAGCTTCGGACAAAGTCAATTTGTCATTTGATGACGGAACAAATACTTCCGCCATACTCACACAAAAGAACGGTAAAGTTTCGGCTGTTGTGCTTAAATATAACGACTATGAAATCACATTTGTGAAACAGTGAATACTTAAAACAAAAAGATATACGGTAAAATTTTCTGCCGTATATCTTTTTTATTTTTCTATATTCCGTCAAACAGACTTAGCTGTTCGGTTTTGCTTTCAAACTTATGCAAATACGAAAACACATTTTCAACCCCGAACATAATTCCGTGATTTCTGCAAACTTCTGAAATCCTGTTCATTAAAAGGTTATTGTTACCGCTCGTAAGCTGATATGAATTTCCGTATGTATAAATGTATCGTTCTTTCATATTCGGAAAGTGTTTGTCAAGCCGGCTGTAAAAATATTCTCTGTCACCGTCACGCAGAGTAAGACCTATGCCAAAGCATATTATTCCACGAACCTTTGCGTCAATGCAATACTTTAAAAGTCCGTCGATATTTTCTTTTGTATCATTTATAAACGGTAAAAACGGAGAAAACCACACAACACTCGGTATACCGTTTTCGTGAAATGCCTTGAGCGTTTCAAATCTTTCTTTAGTAACGGAAACATTCGGTTCAATTATTCTGCAAAGGCTTTCGTCTGCCGTTGTAAGCGTCATCTGTAACACAGCTTTGCTTTTATCGTTTATTTTCGTAAACAGGTCAATATCTCTCATAACAGATGCCGACTTTGTCTGTACGGTTACACCAAATCCGTAGCGGTTGATTATTTCAAGACATCTTCGTGTCAGTTTCAGTTCTTTTTCAAGAGGAATGTACGGATCGCTCATCGCACCCGTACCAATCATACATTTTCTGCGTTTCCTTTTTAAAGCATTTTCAAGCAATTCCGGGGCATTTTCTTTCACCTCAATATCTTCAAATCGGTGATTCATCTGATAGCATTTACTGCGTGCGTCACAATAAATGCATCCGTGTTGACATCCTCTGTAAATGTTCATGCCGTTTGTGGCAGATAAAATTCCCTTTGCTTTGACCTTATGCATATAATCCTCCGCTTATTGTTTGGCATCGACAAACCACCTGTTTTCCTCCAAAAACAGATATCGTTCTTTGCCGAGAATATGGCAGGTGTAGCGTATTCCCGCACCGCCTGCTTTGAGAGATGCCGCATACCGCACATCGGAAATTTTGTCAATGCGGTATCTCCTTCCGTCATCCCACACAATATATTCGGGGATAAGATCTCCGTCACAATCAAATGTGGCAGTAACTTTAACATACTTTTTCATAGCTTGTTACCTCCATTAAAATCAGAGAAACATCTTTAATTTTTCACCTAAGATGCATCGTTATCGTAAATATCCGACAGGATGAATTGTATGATCCTCCTTGGGGTTAAAATCCGAAAGCTCCTTGTCATCAAGCAAAACGGCAGGGCGAACAGCATAATTGCCGAATCGCTTTTTTAATCTGTCAAGTGTTTTGTCAAGCTGTTCGTTCTGAATAAGTCGCTTTTCATCACGCAAAAGGCTCATCTGGTGCGGCTGATCATCGTGAATAAAATCCGTAACGCTTACCCCGATACTTCTCAGCGGCTTTTCCATTTTATAGCTTTTTTTGAAAAGCTCAATAGCCGTATTTGTTATATCCTTTGTAAGATTTGTGTGGATTTCCGTTGTGTGCTGTCGGTTGAATGACATCAGCTCGTTGTCACGAATCGTAATGCAAACCGTTTTTGCCATAAACCCCTGTTCACGCATTCTTCTGCAAACGCTGTCACACAAAACGAATATAACCTGTTTTACATCGTTAAAGGTTACCATATCTTTCGGAGTTGTGGTTGAGTTACTGATTGACTTTACCTCGCTGTTTTCGTTCATATGGGCAACAGGGGAAGAGTCGTATCCGTTTGCAAAGCCGTAAATTAGGTCGCCCCATTTTCCGAGATATGACCGTAACAGCGTAACATCGGCAGTTGCAATATCTCCAATCGTATAAATGCCGATAGATTCAAGCTTTCTGCCCGTTGCTCTGCCAACATACAAAAGGTCTTTTGCAGGACAGTTCCACACAATATCTCTGTAATTTTCCCGTGTGATTTCCGTTATAGCGTCAGGCTTTTTATAGTCACTTCCGAATTTGGCAAAAATTTTATTAAAGCTGACTCCGATGCTTACGGTTATTCCGAGTTCCTGCTTTATACGGCGATTAATTTCGAGTGCAATCTCTTTGCCGTTCATATTCTTATTGTCGGTAACATCAAGCCATGCCTCGTCAAGTCCGAATGGCTCGATTTTGTCGGTGTATTCGCTGTAAATTCTCCTCGCCATTTTTGAAAATCGCTTGTACAAATTAAAGTGGGGAGGAACGGTTATGGGGTCGGGACATTTCTGCTTTGCCTGCCAGATTGCCTCGCCTGTTTTTATATTATACTTCTTCGCAATCTCATTTTTAGCAAGAATAATTCCGTGCCGATTTTCCGCATCACCGCTCACGGCAACAGGTTTGTTCCTGATTTCGGGATGATGCAAACACTCAACGCTCGCATAAAATCCGTTACAGTCGCTGTGAAGAATAACCCTGTCTTCTTTATATTTGCTTTTGTCAACGGCACAATTAATATTCACAACGCATCACCTCGAACATTTGTTTTTATTCAATTATAGAACACTTGTTCTATAAAGTCAAGCGTAATTTTGTCGCTTGCGGCAAAAGAATTGGTGTACAATTTTGTTTGATTAAATAAAATTTTTAATGTTCTATAATTTCTTCTTGTAATTATTGACAAATATTGTTGAAAGTGATATTATGAGAATTAAAT
>ERZ1034920.2054-NODE-2054-length-11924-cov-17.210970_pt1 | contig 11924 bp, 10 predicted proteins | sample MGYA00520688_ERZ1034920 | MGnify/ENA primary metagenome ERZ1034920 (study PRJEB33766, sample SAMN09781785) | gut metagenome | biome: gut microbiome | host: Homo sapiens | place: Madagascar | study: EMG produced TPA metagenomics assembly of the PRJNA485056 data...
AAGCCTAAGGGTTCCTGGGCAAGGCTAATCCTCCCAGGGTCAGTCGGGAGCTAAGGCGAGGCCGACAGGCGTAGCCGATGCACAACAGGCGGACATTCCTGTACCACCGCTGAGCGTTGTTACGACGGGGTGACGGAGAAGGGTAGCCGGGCGGGGTTCTGGACGTCCCCGTGAAAGCGCGTAGGCCGCAGGGCAGGCAAATCCGCCCTGCGCGAAGGCCGAGACGTTAGACGAAGCTTCATGTGAAGCCGGCGAGCCCATGCTTCCGAGAAAAACCTCTAAGGAGCGAGGCGGTGCCCGTACCAAAACCGACACAGGTAGGCGGGTAGAGCATACCAAGGCGATCGGGAGAACCATGGTTAAGGAACTCGGCATACTGACTCCGTAACTTCGGGAGAAGGAGTGCCCCCGACGGTGATTCCCCTCGCGGGAGGAGCTGTTGGGGGTCGCAGCGAAACGGCCCAAGCGACTGTTTACCAAAAACACAGGACTCTGCAAAGCCGCAAGGCGACGTATAGGGTCTGACGCCTGCCCGGTGCTGGAAGGTTACGCGGATGAGTTAGCGCAAGCGAAGCCCTGAAGCCAAGCCCCAGTAAACGGCGGCCGTAACTATAACGGTCCTAAGGTAGCGAAATTCCTTGTCGGGTAAGTTCCGACCTGCACGAACGGCGTAACGACTTGGGCGCTGTCTCGACCGTGGACCCGGTGAAATTGCATTATTCGTGAAGATGCGAATTACCTGCGGAAGGACGGAAAGACCCCGTGAACCTTCACTGCAGCTTGGCATTGGCCGTTGGCTCGGCGCGTAGAGGATAGGCAGGAGGCCATGAAACCGGGGCGCCAGCCCCGGCGGAGCCGCCCTTGGAATACTGCCCCCTCCGTTCCGGCGGCCTAACGCGGCGCCTTGAACCAGGGCCGCGGACCGTGCCAGGCGGGTAGTTTGACTGGGGCGGTCGCCTCCCAAAACGTAACGGAGGCGCGCAAAGGTTGGCTCAGGACGGTCGGCAACCGTCCCGAGAGCGCAAGAGTGCAAGCCAGCTTGACTGCGAGGCGGACGGGCCGAGCAGGTGCGAAAGCAGGCTCTAGTGATCCGGCGGCCCAGAGTGGAATGGCCGTCGCTCAACGGATAAAAGGTACTCCGGGGATAACAGGCTGATCTTGCCCAAGAGTCCACATCGACGGCAAGGTTTGGCACCTCGATGTCGGCTCATCGCATCCTGGGGCTGGAGCAGGTCCCAAGGGTACGGCTGTTCGCCGTTTAAAGCGGTACGCGAGCTGGGTTCAGAACGTCGTGAGACAGTTCGGTCCCTATCCTCCGCAGGCGCAAGTGGATTGAGGAGGTCTGCCCCTAGTACGAGAGGACCGGGGTGGACGGACCTCTGGTGCAGCGGTTGTCGACCAACGGCACGGCCGCCTAGCTACGTCCGGCACGGATAACCGCTGAAGGCATCTAAGCGGGAAGCCGTCTCCGAGATGAGTCCACTCTCCGGTAAGGGCCCAGGTAGACCACCTGGTCGATAGGCCGCAGGTGCAAGCGCGGCGACGCGCTCAGCCGAGCGGCACTAATAGCCCGAGCTCTTCGCATCCTCGATTAAAGCACCGAGCGCGATGCGTAGTCTTCTCCCGTGCCCGCCATGCGGCCGCCAGGGTCGCCCCGGATAAGGGGCTCCTGGCAGGCTCCATAGAGAAGCCGCGGGGGAGCGCCCCCCGCGAGCGCGACCACAGAGGCGGGGATCACCCGGTCCCATCCCGAACCCGGCAGTTAAGCCCGCCTTCGCCGAGAGTACTGCAGCGCAAGGCTGCGGGAGGGCAGGGCGTCGCGCTCGCGGAGGGCGCTTTTCTATGCGCGCGCAGGGCGGCGGCATCGCGCCGGGCCCGCGCGCCGCATGCGCCGGAGAGGCCCGCAGGGGAGGTTCCCCTGCGGGCCTTTCTGCGTTTTTAGGGCATCGATCTGACCCAGCGGCCCCGGTCGCGGGCTCATCGGCATCACAGGTCGGGGCGCATCCCTGGGAGGTGGCATGCTCGCGCTGTGTCCCGAAACGCCTGCAGAGAATCCTTCTGCACCCCTTCCTTTTGCGTTTCGAGGTTGGATGGCTCGACCGCGGGCCGCTCGATTCGCAATGGCTGGGTGTGCTCGGGTTGCGTGCTCAGCAGAGATTTCCGCTGCGGTCTCCTTGCTATTTCAGTTGCTGGTCCGATTCAATTGCGCCGGCTCAGCTCTTTCGGCATTCAATCGGTTCGTAGGGTCGTATTGCCTGGCGAATTCGTTGGAGTTTTCCTTTTCTCATATAGTTGGCCATCGTTTTGGTGGGTTTGATGAGGCATACTAATTGTTTGGCAACACAATCATGTTTCGGTGTTGTCTTGTTTAGATGAGGAGTTGGTATGACCGAGCATATGGGCACTACGTGCGTGCAGGGTGGTTATCGTCCGGGCGATGCGGAGCCGCGTCAGATTCCGATCTATCAGTCCACTACGTGGAAGTACGATACTTCGGAGCATATGGGTAAGCTGTTCGACCTGGAGGAATCTGGCTACTTCTATACTCGTTTGCAGAATCCGACCAACGATTATGTTGCTGCGAAGATTTGCGAGATGGAGGGCGGCACTGCTGCAATGCTGACCAGCTCTGGTCAGGCTGCGAACTTCTTCGCTGTTTTCAATATTGCCGGTGCTGGTGATCATGTTGTTGCATCTAGTGCTATCTATGGTGGTACCTACAATCTTCTTGCACATACCATGCTTCGCATGGGTCTTGAGTGCACGTTCGTGAGTCCTGATTGCTCTGATGAGGAGCTTGAGGCCGCTTTCCGTCCGAACACTAAGTGCGTGTTCGGCGAGACGATTGCTAATCCCGCGCTCGCCGTCTTGGATATCGAGCGTTTTGCTAATGCAGCGCATACTCATGGCGTGCCGCTGATTGTGGACAATACGTTCCCGACGCCGGTGAACTGCAACCCGATTAAATGGGGCGCGAACATCGTTACGCATTCCACCACCAAGTATATGGATGGTCATGGTGCGTGCGTGGGCGGCTGCATTGTTGATGCAGGCACGTTTGACTGGATGGCGCATGCTGACAAGTTCCCCGGGCTCACGACTCCGGATGAGAGCTACCACGGAGTTGTGTATGCAGAGAAGTTTGGGCAGGGCGGTGCGTTCATCACGAAGTGCACCTCGCAGCTTATGCGTGACTTCGGCTCGATTCAGAGCCCTCAGCATGCGTTCATTTTGAATCTTGGTTTGGAAAGCCTTCATGTTCGCATGCCTCAGCATTGCAAGAATGGCCAGGCTGCCGCTGAATTCCTGCAGGCGCATCCGAAGATCAGCTTTGTTAGATTCCCGGGTTTGGCGGGCGATCCGTACTATGAGTTGGCTCAAAAGTATATGCCCAATGGTACGTGCGGTGTGGTGTCCTTCGGCTTTGAGGGTGGTCGTGCTGCTGCAGAGCAGTTTATGAAGAGTCTGAAGCTGGCTCAGATTGCCACGCATGTCGCCGATGCTCGCACGTGTGTGCTGCATCCAGCTAATGCTACGCATCGCCAGATGAATGACGAGGAGCTGGTGGCTTGCGGCATCTCTCCGGATATGGTGCGTTTGAGCTGCGGCATCGAGTCTACCGAGGACTTGCTGGCCGATTTGGAGCAGGCGCTCGCAACGGTGTAAGGCGGTTTTAAGATGTCAGCTTGCGGAGGTTTGCGCCGTAATGCTAATGCTGCGTCAACTTCTTGACTTGTGTCAGTAGGTAGTTGTTTAAGGGTTTCGTAGCTTTGCGTGATTGCTGTATTGGCAATGTCCTTGTTGATGTCGTTTATAACTTGCCCGCCCGCGCTCGATTCCTTTGCCTTGCGTTAAAGGGCGTTTTCGAGCTCTTGTAGTCGCGAATTTGCGCCTTTATCGTTTCGCAGGCCTTCTCGCTTGTTCATACGATGGCGCAATATGCCCGTATATTTTGATAGCGGTCTGCCGGTACTATCCGTCAGACCGCCTTTTGCATAGGTTTGAGCGTTCCGGAATACTGCTTGTGGTGCGCATCGGTGAGCCAGAATTTGCGTAATAATCCAAGACAGATGTTAGTGATGGCTTTCGGCTTAGAATCCGTGCCTGCTGGCTTTATCGGCTTGTAGAATTAATCGTAGGGCCAATTGGTGGTTCGAGGGAAACACGCCTGCAGGGTGGTTTATGGTGATCTTTTTCCGGTACCGGCGATTTGATTCGGGGTGCGAGGCGGGTTTCCTCGCATCGGTTCCTGCGGTTTGCTATGCGGCATGAGCTTAGCCGTGGTACCGTTGACGAGACGGTTGATTTCGAGCAAATAGAGAAGATTGGTGAGCCTGATGAAGAAGCTGCTGTATATCGATAGTTGCGTGTTGCGTGAGACTTCGCGTACAAAGCGGATCGCGGATGCTTTGGTTGAGCATTTGCTGTCTACTGGCGAATACGTTCTTGAGCAGTTGGTGCTTGAGGACCTGGGACTTCTTCCGTTCACATCGAAAACGTTGGCTCATCGCAATGAGCTGCGTTATGCGGAGGATTATGATGATGCCATGTTCGATCTTGCGCATCAGTTTGCGGAGGCTGATGAAATCGTCATTGCTGCGCCGTTTTGGGAGGGTGCTTACCCGGCGTTGCTGAAGGTATATTTCGAGCACATTAGCGTGGTGGGGATTGTGAACCGCTATACCGATCATGGTCCCGTTGGCATGTGTCGGGCTAGCAAGCTGCATTATGTTACAACGCGCGGTGGTTTTGCGACCGATGAGCAGGACCTGGGCTGGCAGAACGTTAAGGGTCTGGCGAAGGTTTACGGCATTGGGGCCGTTGACTGCATCAGCGTGAACGCTACTGATATGCCTACGACTGATGTTGATGCGGCGGTGGCTGCTGCGATTGCCGGTATTCCTGCGCTTGTTGGGGAATAGGGTTGGCCAGAGCTCGGTTGGAAGCTTCTTTCGGGCAGACTTGGGATATCTCTGCAGTGCGCCTGTCTGAGCATTGGGCGGTTTTGCGTGCTGTCTACGCCTTGTGGGGCCATTGGAATGCGCGAATGGCGCTGGGGTTCTTTGCGGCATTTGCGCAGGTTGCGGTATGGGTATTGATCTGTCGTTAGCTAGGCACTTTTTCTACTGAGATTGCGCTTCCCTGTGGCTACATGATGTTGTCGCCGATAGGTTTGCGGGGTTGACTGCCATCGAAAGGCATTGCTGTTTTGGGCGCAGCATGGGTGTCGAGTCGCGCGGCTTTGACAGCCTCGTTGTGTCAGGATTGCGCTTCATTGCGGCTGCTTTACTAAAGCCGTTTGCCGGAACGCTGGTTGTATGGGTTGCATGTAGCGGAGCGAAGAATCATGATGGGTAGAACCAACTTGTTGATACCGCTGCTGTGCTATGCGAATGGGGCTGGTGGGATATGAATTACTCTGAGATTAAATATTTCGACATCGCCAACGGCGAGGGTGTGCGTACTAGCCTGTTCGTGTCGGGGTGCCGTCATGGGTGCCCGGGTTGTTTTAACCCCGAGCAGTGGGATTTTACGGCGGGGAAGCCATTTTCGCCTGAGGTGCAGAACGAGATTCTTGAGAGCCTGGCGCCGGATTACGTTGATGGTTTGACCCTTTTGGGCGGCGAACCCATGGAGCCGGAAAACCAGCGCGCATTGGTTGATTTCGTCGAGCGTGTGCGTGAGACGTATCCCGGGAAAACGGTGTGGTGCTACACGGGCGATCTGCTTGAGGATTTGCAGAACCCCGAAAGCCCGCGTCATACCGAAGTGACCGATCGTTTGCTGGCGGCTATCGATGTGCTGGTGGATGGCCCGTTTGTACAGGCGCATCATGACATCACGCTGCGCTTCCGGGGGTCCTCGAACCAACGTATCATCGACTTGCCGGCAACGTTGGCCCAGGGCAAAATCAAACCCTGGCGAGACGACCCGCAGTTTGTGAGTCATTCGATGGTGGTTAGCACTTTAGACTAAGCCGCAATAAATGAGGGGTATTTGACTGTTCTAACCTTCGCGGTGTCGAGTTGTTGCGTCTCTGGTTGTTTGCGCGGTCTGGATTCTTGGTCGTCTTCCTTGGTTTTGCGACACGAATGTTGGCTGCGAACGATAAGTTGCACTTGACGTAGGCGTCAACTCTTCAAACATACATGACTCGGCCCAACCGAATGGTTGGGCCGAGTCATGCTCGCCACTTATCTTCCTTCGCGACGCTTCTTCTTTGTGATGTAGTACTTGAGCGTTCTCATCGTATTGCTGATACCCGTGTTCTTCAGGTTGTAGATGCCTTCATTGAACAGGTTCTTTGTGTACGGGAGAGGGTTGATCTTCGGGCAGGGGATGCCTCGCAAGTCGGCGAACAGGCGCTTCATTCCGGGCGAGAGCTCGCTGTCGGTGAATACCAGATTAGCGTCCATGCGCTCAAACATGTGCTTGGCGGCTTTTCGCACATTGTCGTGCGTAAGATCGACCTCTTCGATAATGCCCGACAGGTACGTGAAACCGCGGCTATTGTGCGCTCGCAAGATCCGCTCGTCGGTTATGCCAAGGCGCTTCAATTCGTCCATCATGTCGTTCCAGCGCTCAAAGGGCAGCAACGTGTTGTTGAGGGCAAAGTTCTTCGACTTTTCCGGCGTTTCCTCGCGGTAGCAGTAGTATTCGGTGTCGAAGTACCCGATGCGCTCGGTCTGGCAGAGCGTTTCGATCAGGAAAGGGTTGTCTGCCCAGCCGGCGCCCGGAATCTCCCTGAAGCGGATGTCGTGCTTGTCTAGGAACGATTTGCGGTAGATCGCTGACCAAATGGACGGATGGTGGCAGAGAAGATGCGCGGCATCGGTGATGGCAAACGGCTGCTGCGCCGGCTCAATGCGGCCTTTGTAGCTGCAATTGATCTTCCGCTCCTCGTCGGTATCGGGCATCCAGATGCGCCAGTAAGGCGTTTTCACGATGTCGAGCGGCGTTTCTTCTTCGAACCCTGCGGCAAAAGCCAGCATGTCGGTGTACATGTCCGGCTCGATCCAGTCATCTGGCTCGACGATGGAGATCCACATGCCGGTTGCCTCCGCTATGCCGCGGTTGCAAGTTGCGCCGTAGCCTTGATTCTGCTTATCGACAACTTTGATACGCGCATCGTTGCTGGCAAAACTGTGGATGGTTGCCAGTGAGTCATCGGTGCTGCCATCATTGAGCAGGATTATCTCCAGGTTCTTGTACGTTTGCCCAACGATGCTGTTAAGGCATTGTTCCAGGTAGGGCTGAGCATTGTAGATCGGTACGATAACCGAGATAAGCGATTCGCTCATGTTCTTCCTTCGATGGGGCAACGAAGCGCGTTGTCGCTGCGTTGCTAACGTTATTGCGATAGCTCAATGGTAGCGTAGATTTGCCTGTTGGGCGCCAAATATCATAAGGAAGGCGCTGTGATTGCTGTTGGTGGAGGCGGTGGGATTCGGCTGTCCCTATTTCGGCATTGGCGATTGACGGGGGGTCGACTAATATCGCGGGCTGTCGTACAAAATCAACCCCATCCAGCTTTCGAAATGGTTGCTCAAGTGACATAATAATGGCTGTTCGTTATGAGCGACGGTAGTTTGGGACTGCGGTGGAAATCTAGGTCCGTTTCGGGTTAGGCGATTAGTTTCAAATCCCTCCTATACTGCATTGGGCTTTTGTAGCCCAGGTCGCTTTTCGGCTTGACGTCTCTTTTACCATCTGAGATACGCGTCAAGCGTGACCCCGCTCCAGTCAGTCCCTGCCGTAGAAGAATTCTATCTTTAGCCTTCCGAAGAAGCCATCGGCGCGCGTTGTCTTGTCTGCAGCCCTTCCTCGTCATCGACTTCACGATGCCGTGATCATCGCATATCTAAATCCACCCGGGCCAGCGATAATAGCAGCCTCGGTCGCTATACCTCTTGGGGTGCTCGCCCGCCTTGAGTTGGGGTATGCGCCCAGAAGCGACGAGATTATCGCCGCCTTCTCCGCGTTCGTCAGCCGTTTCGGGTCGGTGCCCGGGTCTTTTTTAGGATCTCGAGCGTCGCTTGTCGCACGTCTATCTCGAGTTGTAGCTTCCTGATCTGCGCCTTCAGGTCGGATTGCGTCTTTTCCAGCTTCTCGACATCATTCGGCAGCTCATCGTATCGCTTGCTCACGGGAGCACCTTTCTCTTCGGGCGCCCCTCCATTATGCCCCAGCATCTCCCGCCGCTAGACGTAAGGCACGGCGCGGGATACGCCGTACCTGCCGGCGACCTCGGCGCCGCTGCCGCTCCTGGCCTCGAGCTCCGCCACGGTTTGCACCTTCATCTCGATCGGCAAAACGCTCTTCTTGGGGTTGGGCCCGCGGTATTTGCGCTGGCCCGGCGCGAGCCCGTCGACCCAGTTGCCGAGCATCTCGCGGCTCGGGTGTCCCATGGCCCTTATCGTCCGCGCGAGGCTTTTCCCGTGCTCCAGTCAAGGTAGTGATCGGCCACGCTCTGCTTCTCCTCGTCGGAGTACTTCGGCCTGCGATGACTCCTTTCCAGGGATTCATCGCCGCCGATCTGGTACTCCTTGAACCGGTTGCGGAGCATGTGACGGTTGGGATAGCCGAGCTCCGCTATGGTGTCGGCCGCGCTGCAGCCGAACCTGGCGAACGTCTCGACGGCCTTCTTTCGTTGCTCTGCGCTGTACATCCTCATGGTCCTCCTGGTCCTCTTTTGGTCCAAGATTTCCGCCACAGTCATGTAAACCTTGATCAGCGATAACATGCGCTCGTCAAACACGCGCCGCCTGCGGCACGCCTTCTTCCTTTCAGCGTAGCGTCGCTGTGCGGTAGAGGCGCGGTTGAACCGTTCGCGTGAGTTGCGTTTGAGCTCGCCGACGCTGTCGATTCGCTGCGCCCGATGGCCAATGCGATCTAGGAGACGTCTTTCCCGTCGCGCCTCCACCATGATGTTCTCGTGCTTACGTAGTGTAAGATGGATTTGGTGGCCCATGGCTCCTTCTTCCGTATGATATCCCAGGCAAACACCATTCTACCGAGGGTCGTGGGCCGATGCTCGTCTGGGCTTGTTGCGTTTAGATTGAGGATTCAATTTATATTATTTTGACCTTCCGAGTTTATCTGAATGATTTATTTTTGCCTTTGAACATAGCTGGGGTGTTTAGTCAAAGAGATGTCGGCGGATTTTGATGCTTCTCCGTCCAGGAAAGCTTGACCATGCTCTGCTATTTGCGATATCTGGCCGGACGGAGTTTCCCGCGCATTTCCAGCTAGGCTCGTCTTGTGATGGCTTTTTGCTCGCATCTGCGCCGTTGTGCATTTACACTATGGGCTAGTGCGTTTTGTCAAAAGCGGTATTCATTCTCGATAAACGTACTCTTTGCGAGGTAATATCAGCTTAGATGTCGGTATATGCTGTGCTAGCTGTTGCTGAGGAGGATTTATGAAAGGTATTATTCTTGCCGGCGGATCTGGCACTCGTTTGTATCCGCTCACGTTGGTCACGAGCAAGCAATTGCTGCCTGTTTATGATAAGCCGATGATTTATTATCCCATGTCGGTGCTGATGATGGCCGGTATCCGGGATATTCTGGTAATTTCGACGCCGCAGGACCTGCCGAATTTTGAGCGTTTGTTGGGTGATGGTTCTCAGTTTGGTGTGACGCTGTCCTATGCCGAGCAGCCTAGCCCAGATGGCCTTGCGCAAGCTTTTATTATCGGTGAGGAGTTCATTGCCGGTGAACCCTGCGCTCTGGTTCTTGGCGACAATATCTTCTACGGCAATGGATTGGGCGATCACCTGCGTAGCGCTGTGAGTGCTGCTGAATCCGGGAAAGGCGCTACGGTGTTTGGCTATCACGTTGATGACCCGGAGCGCTTTGGCGTAGTCGAATTCGATGAAAACTACAATGCGGTTTCTATCGAAGAGAAACCGGAGCATCCGAAGAGCTCCTATGCCGTTACGGGATTGTATTTCTACGATTCTCGCGTGTGCGAATTAGCTAAACAGGTTAAGCCTTCTGCTCGTGGCGAGTTTGAGATCACCGATCTCAACCGCATGTACTTGGAGGACGGCACCTTGTCCGTTGTTACCCTTGGTCGCGGTTTTGCTTGGCTGGATACGGGTACGATGGAATCGCTGTACGAAGCGGGTGAGTTCGTGCGTGCTGTTGAACGAAGCCAAGATATCCCTGTGTGCGTTCCCGAGGAGATTGCTTGGGAGAACAATTGGATTGACACTGATCAGCTGCGTGAATGTGCGACAAGATATGGCAAGTCGGTTTACGGTCAGCATTTGAAGCGAGTTGCTGAAGGTGAATTTGTAAGCAAGCGTCGTTAATTCGGCATTCAAAAGCCCCTGCTTCATGCAGGGGCTTTTGCGGGTTATAGGACAAATAGTGTGTCCAGTTTTGGGCGTTGACGCAGGTCAACGCCCATTTTTTATTGAATAAGTCAAATAAATCGACTTTTCCGCTCGGACAAAAAGTGTGTCTGTCGATTGGTGAATATGCAGGTCATGCCCGGAAAATCACGGTAAAAAGTCACTGATTTGCGGAGGTCGCCGTGAATAACAAGAAATGCCCGGCTTGCGGATGCGAAATGAAGAGAAACGGGCGCACGGGATCCGGCGCGCAGCGCTGGCGCTGCCGTGCGTGCGGGGCGAGCTCGACCCACGCCAACGACTCCGCCGCCAGGGACCTCCGATCCTTCGTCGGATGGCTGCTGTCGAAGGACACCCAGCTCGATATGCCGGGTCAGGGCCGGACCTTCAGGCGCAAGACGTCGCGGTTCTGGGGGATCTGGCCCATGCCCGAGGTCGTCGACGAGATTCATCGCGTGGTGTTCGTCGACGGCATCTGGATCGCCCGCGACCTGGTCGTCCTCATCGCGTGCTCGGAGCTGCACGTTCTGTCTTGGCACCTCGCCCGCGCCGAGACGGCCTCGGCTTGGCGATCGCTGCTCTCGCGCATCGCGCCGCCTGACATGGTGGTCACGGACGGCGGCTCCGGGTTCGCCTCGGCGGCGGCGAAGGAGTGGCCGGAGACTAAGGTTCAAAGGTGCACTTTCCACGCGTTTTGCCAGGTAAGGAGGAAGACGACAACGAGGCCGAAGCTGCAGGCGGGGAAGGAGCTGTACGCGCTGGCGAAGGAATTGCCGCATATCGAGACCCTCCATCAAGCCGATTGGTGGGTCGAAAGGTACATGCAATGGTGCGAGTTCTGGGCGGACTTCCTCGAGGAGACGTCGATCGTCGACGGACGCAGGGTCTACACGCATGGGAGAATCCGCGAGGCGAGGTCGGGGCTGACGCGCCTGGTGAACAAAGGCGTCTTGTTCACGTACCTTGACCCGGGCTTGACGGCCGAAGGCCCGATGCCGGCGATGAACAACAGGATCGAGGGCGCCATCAACGCCCAGCTGAGGGCCGTTTTGAGGAACCATCGGGGGCTAAGCGCGCTCAAACGGGCGAAAGCCGTCTTCTGGTGGTGCTACCTGCACGAGGAGAGCCCGAAAAGCATGGCCGACACCTTGCGGGAGATGCCGACCGACGCCGATGTCGAAAGGCTGAGGGACGAATACGGGGTCAAGGCAGACGAGGTCGGCGCTCCGCAGAAATGGGGAGAGGGGCTTGTCTGGGACGAATTGCATCACGCGACAAGGTACCCGTACGCAACGGAGTGAATAAATGTTCCGGACACACTTTTTGTCCTATAAGCCGCTTTTGCTGTATATGCAATGCAAATTCGCCGAGTCGCGGCGTTGGCTGCTATGCTGATTTTCATTGTTGAATTGCTAATTAACCGACTGTGGGTTTTCAAAATAGGAGGATGGCGTGGCTGAGACTTTTGAGCCCAAAAACATCATCGTCACGGGCGGCTGCGGCTTCATTGGCAGCAACTTCGTGCACCATGTGGTGCGGGAGCACCCCGAGGTGCACGTGACCG
>ERZ1034920.2065-NODE-2065-length-11871-cov-4.374492_pt1 | contig 11871 bp, 9 predicted proteins | sample MGYA00520688_ERZ1034920 | MGnify/ENA primary metagenome ERZ1034920 (study PRJEB33766, sample SAMN09781785) | gut metagenome | biome: gut microbiome | host: Homo sapiens | place: Madagascar | study: EMG produced TPA metagenomics assembly of the PRJNA485056 data...
AAAGGAGAAGAACAATGAGAAAAAAATATTTTGATAAGCTATCAAAAATACTTGTTGTGATAGGCATGATTTTCTCGATATGTTTTTCTGCAGAAAACATATCAGTTAATGCTTGGGATGGTAATATTCCCCATGAATTTACAAAAGTAAAATCGATAACGTATCCAGAGTGGTGGAAGCGAAAATGTCCTCAGATCACCAAACAATGGTCAACCTATATGTGTAAATATAATGGTCAATGGTCGTATTGTTTAGAAGCCAGCAAGAAGACACCAGCAGAAGGAAATTATACGGCATCCGTTATTGAAAACAACGTGATGGTCAGAAAATTTCTTTATTATGGTTTTGGTGGCCCAGCACAATGTCTTTTTAAAGGACAAGCTTTAACAGATGATGGCTTAAATGAAGAAGAAACAGGATATTTATATACACATGTTTTACTAAGTTTAGCTTACTCTGGTGATATGTGTGGTGCCAATATTGATGACTTGGAAAAGGCAGGTATTGGCTTAAAGTCAACATGGCAATACGTAGAAGGATTGCCTGATCCATCTAATGGCGCAAGTTTTTCAACTGGAAACAGTGCTGCATTTACGGCTGTTTTTGATAAAATGAACATGATTCAAAAAACAAACAGTATTAAATTCAACGCAAGTTCCAATGAAACAGTACAGTTACCTTTACAAAGTAATGTTACGATTCATATTGAAGGAACAAGTACACAACAAACAGGTGGAACTGCAACAGTTTATGGTGGACAATCATTTTATTTAACTGCACCACTAAAAAACAGTCCTAGTGATTATGAAAGTGGAGCGTTAAACAGTTCTGCAAAAGGAAAATTCTGTGCTCTAGCCATCAGTTCAGGAAACAGTGCCAGTCAGACACATGGATCATGGGCTCAAGAGTCGGTTGATTCATTAAAATATTCTGTCAACTGGTTGGATTTTGGATATATTGATCTTCTTAAAAAATCAGCCAATGAAAATATGACAAATGGAAATACCTGCTATACGTTGGAAGGTGCTAAATATGGTATTTACTCAGGTGATACTTTAGTAGGTACACTTATAACTGATAAAAACGGATATGCTAAATCAGATATTCTACCTGTTGGTAAATATGTTGTTAAAGAAACCAATGCAAGTGCAGGTTATGATGTTGATGAAGGAAGCTACAACGTCACAGTTGTAAAAGATCAGACTGTAACTGCAAATTCAAATGAAAAACCAAAGAATGACCCTATCGGAATTGAAATCGTAAAAAACGATGCTGAAACTTTAGGAGAACCACAAGGTGATGCCACATTAGAAGATGCTGAATTTACAGTCAAATTTTATAATAAAGAATATGACAAGGATAATCTTCCTTCTAAAGCAACTAGAACTTGGGTGTTAAAAACAAAGAAACAGGCAAGTGGCAAATATATTGCTGGTCTTTCAAAAACATTCTTAAAAGAAGGATCAGATGAACTCTATTATGATGATGAAAACCCATGTCTTCCATTAGGAACAATTTCTATTGAAGAAACAAAGGCACCAAAAGGGTACTTGTTAAAAGGTTATAAATTAACTGTTACTGATACTGCAACAGGTAAAGTAACATCAGTAACTGATGGAAAATTTGTTGCTAAGATTACTAAAGAATATAAAGGTGCTAAGCTTCAATTTGGTAACGATGCAAACCAAATGGTCGTACAGGAAAAAGTAAAAAAACAAAAAGTACAGATTTTTAAATCAGGTTATCGCAATGGGATTTCTGAAGTTGTAAAAGGATTACAAGGCGCTAGCTTTACCTTTAAGCTCAAGTCAGAGGTTGATCACGTTGGATGGGACAGTGCAAAAGTCTATGATGTCATTACCACTGATGAAGATGGCTGGGCTATTACAAAGGATCTCCCTTATGGAGAATATCTAGTCAGAGAAACTGTAACATCAAAGGATTTTTATACGAATCCAAATTTCACTGTTTCTATTACGCAAGACACAAGTGAAATCAAAAAGGATGAAGATAAGGTTAAAAAGATTATCTTAAATAATCGACCAGTGGAAACGCAATTAAAACTTGTTAAAAAAGATCAGGAAACTGGTAAAAATGTCTCATTAAATTCTGCTTCTTTTAAAATCGTTGCTGATGAAGATGTCTTAGAAGGTGGAAAAGTTGTCTATAAAAAAGGACAGACAATTACTCAAAAAGTGGGCGGTAAAAAATATGATACTTTCACAACAAACAGCAGAAATGTAGTGGTTGTTAAAACTGAATATACAAATGATGACGATGATAAAGGTGAAGTATTCCTTCCATTACAGTTCTTTGCTGGTAAGTATCATCTTGAAGAAGTAAAAGTTCCTGAAGGATTTATTGGACTAGGGAAAACACAATCTTTTGAAATGACAGGTTTATTAGATTTCTCGAAGGATGAAGATGGTGATCCAATCTATACAGTTACAGTTAAAGATGAACAGCCAAAAGGTTCAGTTCATTTAACAAAGACAGTTGTTGATCTTGATACTGATACTGATTTAGTAGACCGCTCAGATCTTTCTAAAATTCAGTTTGTATTGAAGGCAAAGGATGACATCTATTCACCAGTAGATGGATCCTTAATGTTTGCAAAAGACGAAAAGATTACAACTGAAAATTCAGGAGCTGTTGTCAATACTGGTACTGAAATTGGAAAAGGAATTTATGCTTTATCAAAAGATGGTCAATTAGATATTTCGAATTTGCCTATGGGTACAGGTGAAGCAAAATACTATTTTGAAGAAGTAAAAACACTTGATGGATGTGTGTTAGATGAAAATAAACATACATTTACATTCAAACAAAAAGATTTTACAACTAAAAACTACAGTAAAGAATTAAATATTGAAAATAAAACAACACATTTCAATTTCAATAAAACGGGTGTCACAGGTGATAAGGAAGTACTTGGTGCTCAATTAACAATTACAGATGAAAAAGGTAATGTTATTGATCAATGGAGTTCGACAGACAAACCTCATTCCATTGAAGGATTGGTTGTAGGAAAAACATATACTTTATCTGAAACTGTTACAGCAAAAGATTATGTTAAAGCAAGTGATATCAGATTCACTGTTAAAAATTCTTCTGAATTAGAAACAGTAACGATGAAAGATAAACAGGTATCTTTTACTAAAACAGACGTTACAGGTGAAAAAGAAGTCGAAGGAGCTACAATTACTGTCAAAGAAAAAGAAACAGGAAAAGTTATTGATGAATGGACTTCTACAAAAGAATCTCATTTCATTAATGGTCTAGAAGAAGATAAAACTTATATTCTTTCAGAAACAGTTTCACCTGAAGAATATGTAAAATCAACAGATATTGAATTTACAGTTTCAAAAGATAAAGTTGATCAAAAAGTTAATATGAAGGATAAACAAGTCATCATTTCTAAAAGTATGGTAGGCGGTGATGAAGTTGTTGGATCATCAATGCAAATTCTAGATGAAGAAGGAAATGTTGTTGACGAATGGATTTCAGAAGGAAAAGAACATTATGCCAGCAATCTAGAAGAAGGACACACTTACACACTTCATGAAGATTTAGCTCCAACAGGTTTAAATTTAGCTAATGATATTGTATTTGCAGTTACTGAAGAAAAAGAAAATCAAAAAGTTGAAATGGTAGATACTGTTAATCAAGTATCAAAAGTTAAAGAAGATGGAACATTATTAAAAGATGCTGAGCTTACTGTAGTTTCAACAAAAACAAAACAAATTGTTGATAAATGGATCAGTGGACAACACATCTTTGATTTAACAGACGATATGAAATCTCAGTTAGCTGAAAATGGAAAAGCTGAAGGAAAAGTATATGTTGATAATGAAGATTCAACTTTTATTTACAGTGTTTCTAAAAATAAAAATGATTATACTTTAATGACCGCTAAGGATGGTGTTACAACTTATTCAAATATCGACTTGGATGGTAATGAAACGACTCATAGAATCGAAGGACTTGTTGCAGGTGAAACTTATATTTTAAGAGAAACGAAGACACCTGATGGCTATGCTACTTTTGAAGAACAAGAATTCATTGCAGATGTAAATAAGGATACGCTTTTAAAAATGACAGATGAAGATACAAAAGTAGAAGTATCTAAGCAAGATATCACAACAAAAAAGGAATTACCAGGTGCGCACTTAAAAGTAACAGATGAAGAAGGCAATACAGTTGATGAATGGGTATCTAAAGAAGAATCTCATATCATCAAAAACCTTGTAGCTGGTAAGAGTTATACATTAACTGAAACAATTGCACCAGCAAAATATAAAATTGCCGAATCAGTTAATTTTAAAGTAGAAGATACAGGAGCAGTACAAAAAGTAATTATGTATGATGAGTTATTACCTGAAGCTGCTAAAGTAGTTAAAACGGGTGATAATACAAGAGCAATTGGCTATGTCCTAATGGGTCTAGGATGTTTTGTGTTTGCTTTACTTATTTTCAAACACAAAGATGAATGATAAAATATAAATATATGAAAAAGGATAGGATAGTTCAGTTTATTAAGGAACTTCTTATCCTTTTATAAAGAAAGGAAGACAGAAAATGAGTCAATATACAATGCTCGGCGGTTATAAAATTGATGTTGAAACAGAACCTTATGATAAGGGTAGTTTTGATACAGATTATTCAAAAGCTATACAGCTGACGATTCGTTTGAGTGCCAATAATTCTCATAAGGAAAAAATGGAATGTTATTTCATACAGGCAAATGATTATGCGACTTTTTATGATATTTGTGATTCTGTTGATGGCGATATGTTAGATATGTGCTATGATGTAAAAAAATATATTCAGAATGCTCATCATGTGTTTTTCAATAACAATCAAATTGGTATGATTGAACCGCAATTTGATGGGATGTATCATATGTTATTGATCGATGTTATTGAGCAAGAATTCGGATACCGTCCAGATGTGATTGCCAGCTTTATGCATAAGGATACATGGGATGAGATGCAATATCTTCTAGAGTGTGCAGAATATAGAAGACGAAAATAAGAATCTTTGCGAAGAAATCGTTCAGGTAATTTTAGTTAATGATAAAGAAACATCTGAAAGTGATGAAGAGGTTGAAAGATTTGAAGGTATTAAAAAACATTAAAAGATATAAGTATTGGATATTTGTTCCATTGAATCTGTCTTTGATGATTTCTTTAATTACAGTCTATATAAATAATTTGAAAACCGGATTTATGATATTTTTTCCAGTAGTGCTATTTCTATACGAGATAGCACTTTTTTTATTCATTGTTTCAGTTATTTTAAAAAAATTTAGGACTGTTACTAGAAAATACAGAGATGAATTCAGGAATGAATTAAACAACACGGCAAACTTGCCGTCTGTAAAAAAGTACAAGGATTTTAAAGGAGGTTCAAATGAATAAATTAAGTTTTTTAAGGGATAAGGTGATGATTCATCCAATTGTTGGAGCAATCAATAAGGCTGAACTTCAAAAATGGATCAAAGGTTATACGGATCCTGTTATTGATATTCTCATCTGGCTTATTCCAATTGGTGCTGTTCTTGCCAGTCTTGCAACATTAGCGGTCTGGTTTACTAAAGATGATGAGCTTAAAGAACGTGAAAAACCTAGCAGAATTATTAAGAAAATAGTCTTCTGGGCTTTTGTGGGGACTGGTATTGTTGCCATTTTTAAGGCACTTGGAATTACCTCTTCAGGAATTGGGTGATTGAATGTCAAAGATTATAACAGCCATCACTCAATGGTTCAGATCTTTGCTATGGGCCATTGCTGAAATATTTCTTTTTTTGCTGGATTGTCTGTGGAAAGTAGTATTAAAAATTGGTTCTTTGAATATCGGTGGAAGTACAATAACATCTAAATTCTTTATTCTGATGTCAGCGTGTATGCTGATTTTTATTGTTTTTAAACTGTTAAAAATCTATGTTAAGTTTTTTGTAGATAATGAGTATCGTGAAAACATTAATCTTTCAAAAATTCTGATTTCACTCTCACTTGCTTCTATGCTTATTTCAGGTGTGCCCTTAATTTACAAATCAGCATGTTCAATGACAAGTGATGCTATTGCACACGTCAACTACTGGATTCCAAACGATTTTGCGGATGAAAAGAAAAGTGCTGAAGATATGAATATGTCGGATGTACTGATTCAATCAGGAAGAGTCAATCTTTCAAATCGTGATAAGGAATTGGGTGAAGAAATCAAACTGGATGAAAACTTTGATATTAATGCAACAAAAACAGAAGAGGATTATAAAAAGGAACTGTTGGATAACATTTCATCTCTTGATGATGAGGGAATGACAAGTGAAAATGCTTTGTCTATTGTTTCAGGTATTACGGGTGTTATGGGATGGAACAGTACAGTCTATAAGTACTTTCCAACTTGGTCATCTATCATTTTGGAAATTCTGCTTTCGATTGTTGCCCTGTTTATTTTTGCAATGACAGCGTTACAGATTGCTATGAGATCTGTTATCTGTTCCATGAAGTATCTGTTAGCCCCTTATATGGTGGCAAGTATTATTGATCCCGAAGATAAAAGTTTTGGAACTTGGGTAAGAAGTATTTCAGGTGATCTGATTGCAAACTTTTGCCAAATCTATTTTACCTATTTTGTTTTGATGCTCTGTTCCAATAATGCAATTCAGAATGCACTTGGAAATGACTGGATAGGTATTTTCAGCAAGATTGCTTTATTTATAGGCGGACTGCTTGCTGTACAGGAAATACCAAATGTAATTGCTCAGTTCTTTGGTTCTAGCGGGCAATCTATGATGGAAACATTCAGACAGACAATGTTTATGGGTTCAGTTATAGCTGCACCAAAACGTGGCCTTTCAGCATTAAAAGCTGGTATTCAAACAGGAGTAGATGCTGGATTTAAAGGTTCTGCCAAAATAGGAAATGGCTACAACTCATTAAAAGGAATGAAGGATACTATTCAAAGTGCGGACAGTATTCGTGACGGGTTAAGCGATGTCGGAAAATCCGCCATGGACAGTGTAAAAGGTAAAGCAGCAAATAAAATGCAGCAGAGTGGCTATAAAGGATTTTCTCCATCAAATATTAACAGATCAAATGATTTTTCAAACAAGTTTGATAAAAGCAGGGAAGGACAAAGTTCAAACAGTGATGTAAATAAAAGAAATAACAATGAAAGTTCTATGGCAAGTCAATCGAATCCTTTTAATGATGGTACTGGAATGACAATGGGCATGAATGGTACATCACCACTGGGTTCGGATTTGTCTTCTCCATCTTTTGATGATGCTGATTTTTCAAATTCATCGGATTTTTCATACAGTTCTGGAATGTCATCCAATCTTTCTGATGGAAGTACTTCTAGTACAAATAATGGAGATAATGGAGATTTTAATTCTTCAACCAACAGTTATGGGAATAGCAGCAGTCAAAGTAAAATTGATCCAACTTACAATCAGGAGCTGGATGCAGCTAAATATTACGGTATCGAAAATGCTAAAAGCATGCCACGTGAAAAGCTTCAAAAAGAACTGGAAAATAGAGGTTACAGAATTCAAACAGTAAGAGAAACGAAACCTTACACATTTAAATCGGCCTATCAAAGAAATATGGAAAGAAACAGAAGGAGGATGAAGAAATGATATATAGCTGTCCTAAGGATTTTAAAAACGGAAAATATTTTTTTAATAAGTATGGAGTTATGGATCTTTTAATACTAGTGCCTGGTGTTATTGTTGGTACTCTGATTGCGATTGCTTCAATTTCAATGATGTCTGATGAATCGTTTAATTATTGTATGGTTCTGTTTATTGTTGGTTTAATTATTGACTGTCTCAATTTCGTTCTGTTTATGCCAATGCCTATGTTTCATAACTTATTTCAAAGAGTGATAGTTGAAATTGACTATCATTTAAGACAGAAAAGCTATCCATGGTGTGGGATCAATTACAACAATTATGAAGAAAAGGATGATGCGGAGAATTAACGATGATGAAAATGAGAAGAGGAAAAATAAATAAAGAAAAACAGATTTTGAAGGAACAGAAAGATAAGAAGAAAAAAGAAAAGGAGCTTCAAAAACTGAAGAAAAAAGATAAGAATTTAAAGAGCATTCTTGAGTGGATGCATATTCAAAAAGCAGATAATTATGGAATTTATCTACAAAATCAGGATATTGAAAAAGTTGTAAGAGGGTTGCAGTTGTCGTGTCCTAATATACTTACAATTCCAGAAAGGCAGAAAGTTCAGATGATTGTTAATCTCTCCAGCTGTTTTGATAATTACAGAGGAGAACTGTTTTTTAAGATTGTAAAAAGTTCTTTGAAACTGCATAAACATCTCAACAGGTATATCGAAAACCTGAAAGTAGAAGATATTGATGGGTGTAGAAAACTGACAGAACTTCAGATTGATAAGATGGATGATGCTATTCAAGAACGTCATGAACTGGCATTTTATGTACTCATTCAGGAAAATGAAAATGTTGTAGATAACCGCCTTTCTAAACTGGATGCCATGTTACGCTATGCTGGATTTACGACAGCTTTAATGTCCATTACCGACTATGAGGCAGTTATATCACATGATTTCAAAACTGAAATTGTTAATCAGTATGAATTTGTTTCGCTTATTATTGACAAGGAGAAATATGAAAATGAAATTGAAAAGAACTGAAAAGGCCAGAAGAACAACACTTGCCCCTCATGGACTTGTTGAAAAGGACAATTATTATATTATTGGCGATAAGTTTGTAAGAGTATTAACGGTATCTGCCATGCCAAAAGCAATTACTGAAGGTTTTCTGGCACAGTTTATCAACTCACCTGATTACTACATTGATTTTTCAACATCCTTAATGAATATAGATTTTGCAAGTTATATGCAAAAGGAAATCAATCATTTGGAAGAACAGATTAACAAAACCAATACGGATACAGCAAGAGAAGAACTGATTACCAGATATTATACGATGCAGGAAACTATCAAACAGATGGTTGCCAACAAAAGCAGAACCATGAATGTTGTTATTAATATCTATATAACTGCTGATGATCTTCAAAAGCTCAATGAAAAAACAATCGCAGTTAAAAACAGGATTCAAACGGATAATCATATGAGACTTCACGCTTTACCTCGATTACAGGTAGGAGCAATGCAAAAAAATAGTCCACTATTTATTGGCAATTCTTTAAACAAATATGTTGACTATCACATTGGTGTTATGTTACCTACACTTACGGGTGCAGCATTATGGCCATTTTTCTATGACAGTATCGATGATAAATACGGAACCTTCATTGGTGTTGAAGCCAACACAGGTGGGAAAATCATCTTTGATCAGTTTGCTTATCTAAATGATACTGAAAATGCAAAGGCACAGGGAAGAACGGCTGGTAATATGCTCGTCATTGGTAAAACGGGCATGGGTAAAACAGTATTTATGACACTTCTTATATGTTCTCATATCATCAATCATCGTAAAGTCATCTGGTTAGATCCTGAAAATAAAAACAAGGAGTTGACAAGAAAGCTTGAAGGAAATTATATTGAATTTGGAGTTGATGGAGGTATCATTAATATATTCGATTTGCAACCCGTATCAACAGATGCCGACGAAAAAGAATCAGAAGAAGTGATGTATGATACAAAGAATGCCATAAAAAATGTTGTTGAAGATTTGATTATTATGTTCAAAACACTATGGTCAAATATTACGGAAGATGAAATCAATGTTCTAGATGAAATTACTGAAAGAACATACCGAGTTGCTGGAATTGATGGAATTGAATCGTTCAAACATTTTAAACCTGAAGATTATCCCACTTTTACGACATTCTCAGTAGTAATTGATCAGATGCTGGAAGAGTATGAAAACAGCGCCTTGAAAAATAAAAAAGTCATTGAAGCTCTTTTGAATCTACAAATGAAGATGCGAAGTCTTGTTGGAGTTCAAACAGACGAAGGACTGATAGAAGGACATCTTGCAAGATATTTCAACGGAACAACAAACATTGATATGACAGCACTTGATACAGTTGGGCTTGTTTCTTTTGGAACAAAACATCTGATAGAAGCACCAGATAACATCGGAAATGCATTGTTAAGAATCGTTTTTAAATATGCATGGTCGAACTGCCTTTCAACAGATGATCAGACTGTTTTTGTGACTGATGAAGATCATACCTATATTCAAAATGAACCTATTGCAGCTTTAAAGGCGCAGTTTCAAAGACGTGCCAGAAAATACAATACGGTAACTATCTCTGGGACACAGGAAGTTAAAGATTATAACAATGACAAAATTCATGTACATGGAACTGCAATTTTTAATAATGCTACCTACAAAGTAACATTCAACATGGAGCTGGATGGCATTCTAGAGTATGGAAAACTTGTTTATCTAACAGATCAGGAAATGGATACGATTCGTTTTCTCCTTCCTCATTACTGCCTTTTTCAAAATGGAAACAGGAAAATTCCAGTGCATATTCTAATGTCGGAAAGAGAAAAAGAATTCTTTGGGGCATAACAGGTAAAAAATGAATCTCATTTTAAAAAGAATAGGAAAAAAGTCAGGAATTATTATTCTTGGCTTTATTTTATATATGGGCGCACTGTGTACGCCCTTTGTTGCCTTAAATGAGTGGTTGGAACATCCAATTTCAACTACAGTTGATATTATCTTTGGTGATAACAGTTCATACAGTCTGAAGGAAAATGTCAATGTAAAAGTGTTGAAATATAAAAGTGAAGTTGAAAAATGGTGTGCAAAGGATATGAATGGATATTATGATGTTTCAAACTATGTAAATGTTATTTTGGCAATCATGATGGTTGAATCAGGTGGAGAAGGTAATGATCCTATGCAATCTTCTGAATGTTCAAAAAATACGAAATATTCTAAGAAACCAAATTCAATCAAAGATCCAAAATACTCTATAGAATGTGGAGTCAAAGATTTTTCGGATGCACTTTCACAAAGTGTTACTTCGAGACTTGTTAATAATGATGCTTTGTTTACTACAGTTGATGCCTACAACAAGGGATTAGGCATTATCAAAAGACATTCCCAAAATAAAAAATACAGTTTTGAAGAGTCGTGCAGCTATTGTTATGAGCATCGTTTTAACAACAATAAAAAAGGGTATTCAACGGCTTCAAAGCTAAGATTGATGTTTAATTTACAAATCAATAAATACTGGGACGGTGGAAGCTGGAGATGGAACTATGGAAATATGTTTTATGTTTATCAGGTACTTTCCTATCTGAATGTTTATTCTTTCAATAATGATGGAAGTGCTGGAGCAAATATCATTAACATTGCATCATCAAAAATTGGATGCCGTTACTGGTGGGGTAAAAGTGGCCCAGATTATTTTGACTGTTCAGGACTTGTTTACTGGACATTGAATCAGGCAGGTATTACAGTTCCAAGACTGACAGCAGATGGATTTGCAAATTACGGAAGAAGCATATCGGTTAATGAACTGAAGGTTGGAGATCTGATTGCTTTTGACTGGAATGGAGATAAGAAAGCAGATCATGTATCAATTTATGCAGGAGATAATTACATGATACACGCAAATGGAAATGCTTCTGTCAAAGGAAATTCTTCAAAATATACAGTTAAAAGACAGAATATGACAAATTACTATAAATCACATGTGTTAAGTTGCAGAAGAGTCTTTTGATTACATCAAAGTCAAAAGACTTTTAATATTTTATTACTATTTATATAAGATTGGAGTGATTACGATTTTTAGCAAAGAAGAAGAAAAATCCTTAGCAAGAGCAGCTCACGCTGAAATTCAAAGAGGACACAACTCTTTTTCTCGTGGCATGGGTAATTTTTGCATTGGTGTTATAG
>ERZ1034920.2069-NODE-2069-length-11865-cov-15.546401_pt1 | contig 11865 bp, 8 predicted proteins | sample MGYA00520688_ERZ1034920 | MGnify/ENA primary metagenome ERZ1034920 (study PRJEB33766, sample SAMN09781785) | gut metagenome | biome: gut microbiome | host: Homo sapiens | place: Madagascar | study: EMG produced TPA metagenomics assembly of the PRJNA485056 data...
CGCTTATTCATACGCTATTCCTCCATTTAGAGTATAACATATGCAAGCGTTATTTTAAAGTAAAGCTATTTATGTCGTTTACTATAAAATGATGAAAAGGCTTAACAAATCATTTTTTCTGTGCTATAATAACTTTCGTCATGGGGCTATAGCTCAGTTGGTCAGAGCGCTTCGCTCACATCGAAGAGGTCTCCGGTTCGAACCCAGATAGTCCCACCATAAACCCGCTGATAGCGGGTTTTTTCATGCCCTGAAAAGGAGAGTTCGTGGTATAATAAGTTGGCTAACCAATGTAGAAATCAAGGAGGATATTATGATTACCGGAGATATTCATCATCTGGAAGCTTATGAAAAGCAGCTTCCGCCTTTTATTCGTAAGTGCCTTTCGGTCATCAGGGATTTTGATTTTACTGCTGTTCCTGACGGGAAATATGAGCTTTGCGGCTGCACCATGTCCGTAGAGTCTCCTGCTACGGAGCCGGAGGAAGACAGGAAGCTGGAGGGACATAAGAAATTTATTGACATCCAGTATGAAATCAAGGGGGAGGAAGAATGGATAGGGGTAGAGTCCCTTTTTGATTCTCCCAAAACTTTGGAATCCTATAAAGACAGGGATTTATATTTCTTTGAGTCCATGAGGGAAAAGGAATCGAAGGTCTATTTCACAGAAGGAAGGTTTGCGGTGTTTTTCCCGGAGGATCTGCACCGGCCTCTCTGCGAGGGGAGAAAGGGAAAGGAAATTCTCAGAAAGGCTGTCATGAAAGTTCCGGTAGAAAAGGTTCGGTAAAAACGTGATTTTCTCTTTATCGGCCTAAACTTATCTTCGGTAAACATGTTCTTTCGATTGACTATTGGTCAATAATCTGCTATCATAAGAACAATTCAAAAGAGCAGGATAGTTTTAATTTGCCCAAAACTGCTCCACCATCTTTTCAAGGGGGTTATGTATGAAATATAGAAAATTGGCTGCCGCAGTCATGGCAGCAGGGCTTCTTTTGTCTGGCGGAGTCTTCCTTGGCGGCTGCGGCTCTTCCCAGCAGGCGGCGGGACAGAAGCAGGCTATCAAGGTTTCCACATTTAAGCCGTTCAAGTCTGATACGCCGATTATGAGAGAGTATACAGGCTCTATTATGGCGCTGCAGGAAGTACCGGTCCGCTCCAAGGTGTCCGGCACTGTTATGGAGAAGTATATTTCCGGTGGTGAACAGGTAACCCAGGGACAGCCCCTTTATCGGCTGGATACAAGGAATTACAGTTCCCAGCTGGCTAATGCCCAGGCCCAGGCTGCCCAGGCTGCTGCCAATTATGAAAATGCAGCCACTGATCTGGCCCGCTATGACCAGCTCATTGCATCCGGCGCTATTTCCCAGAAGGTATATGATAACCAGAAGGCGGCAGCGGAAGCCTATAAGGGTGCCATGGAGGCAGCCCAGGCACAGGTGGATATCGCTTCTACTAACCTGGGGGATACCGTCGTGACGGCTCCTTTCAATGGCAAACTTTCCATGGATGATGTGAATATTGGCACCTTTGCTACGGCCGGCACCACATCCCTTGTCACCATTTCTTCTTCCGATCCTATTTACGTACAGTTTGATATGTCGGAAAATGAATACCTGGCTTTGAACAAGAGCCATGATGGAAACGGTACGGCGGGACTGGGGGATAACCTGAAAATCCGTCTGTCCGACGGCTCCATCTACGACCACACCGGTAAAATCGTGCAGGTGAACCCGAACATGAACGGCGGGCAGCTTTCCATGAAGGCGGCCTTCCCGAATCCTGACAACCTCCTGGTGCCCGGCATGTATGCTTCCGTGGTTTCGGATAATGAAATCGCCAAAGGGTCTCTTCTCATTCCCACCAAAGCACTGGTACAGCTCCTGAATAAGGATATTGTAGACGTGGTGGTAGATGGCAAGATTGCCCAGAAGTCTGTCAAAGTGGGCGGCACCTACGGTATCTACACCATTATTGAAAGCGGCCTCGATGAAAATGACGTTATCGTTGTGGACGGCCAGAACAAGGTACAGGTAGGACAGGCTGTGGCTCCGGAGGAAACGACGAAGGACAAACTGGAACAGGATGCCAGAGATTCCGTCAAAGGCCAGAGCGGCACTGCTGCAAAGCAGTAAGGAGGACCTATGGCTAATTTCTTTATCAAGCGTCCTATCTTTGCTATCGTTGTGGCGCTGGTGGTTTCCATTGCAGGGTTTCTGGCAATTTTCTCCCTGCCGGTGGACCGCTATCCCCGGATTACGCCGCCCCAGGTTTCCGTAAGGGCTACCTATCCCGGCGCTGATGCGGAAGTCGTTGCCCAGACGGTGGCGGAAGTCATAGAAAAGAACGTTGTAGGGGTGGAAGGGTTCGACAGCATGAACTCCAACAGTAACTCCAACGGTTCCTATTCCTTAACAGTACAGTTTGCCATGGGCACGGACTCCGACCTGGCTACTGTCCGTGTACAGAACGGTGTTACCGCTTCTGATGCAGGCCTGCCGGATACGGTTAGAAATATCGGCGTTACCACCAGAAAATCTTCCGGTGATATGGCCCTGGTGGTGAGCTTCTATTCTCCTAACGGCACCTACGACAAGAATTTCCTGAAAAACTATTTCAGTATGAACTACCTTGATGAACTGAAATCCATCAAGGGTGTAGGTACGGTGCAGGAATTCGGTTCCGACTTTGCCATGCGTATCTGGATGGACCCCACCAAGATGGCGCAGAACAATATCACCGCTTCCGAAGTGATTTCCGCGGTTACCAACCAGAACAGGCAGATTGCCGCCGGCAATATCGGCGCGCCTCCTGTTTCCATGGACCAGCCCTTCCAGTATGTCATCACCGCCAAAGGCCGTCTGGTGACTGCTGAAGAATTCGGCAACATCGTGCTTCGCACCAACAGCGACGGCAGCCTTCTCCGTTTGAAGGATGTGGCCCGTACAGAGCTGGATGCGAAGGACTATAACTTTATTTCCAGAGCAGGCAACTATGAAACCTCTGCTGTGGCCTTCTCCCTGACCGATGATGCCAATGCAGTGGAAACCATCGGTGCCATCAAGGCCAAGCTGGCGGAAGACGCCAAATCCTTCCCGGATGATATGAAGTACGTTATCAACATGGATAACACCGATTTCATCTACGCATCTATCAAGGAAGTGCTTCATACCTTTGTGGAAGCCCTCATCATCGTAGCTATCATTGTGTATATCTTCCTGCAGAACTGGAGATCTACCCTCATTCCAATGATTGCGGTGCCCGTATCCCTTCTGGGTACCTTTGCTTCCTTTGAAATTCTGGGCTTTACCATTAATACCCTTACCCTCTTCGCCATGGTTCTTGCCATCGGGCTGGTTGTAGATGATGCCATCGTAGTTATCGAAGCGGTGGAATATGAAATGCGCTACAACAACATGAACCCGAAGGAAGCCACCGTAGCAGCCATGCAGAAGGTGCAGAGCCCGGTTATCGGCGTAGCCGTGGTACTGGCTGCCGTATTCGTACCGGTTGCCTTCCTTGGCGGCATTATGGGTATCCTGTACAAGCAGTTTGCACTGACTATTGCGGTTTCCGTCATTCTTTCCGCCTTCACCGCCCTTTCCCTGACACCGGCCCTCTGCGCCGGCCTTCTGAAACCGGCTAAGAAGAAAGCGGATAAGGGAAGAATCGACCGTATGTGGGACCGCTTCAATGACGGCTTTGACCGTATGATTGAAATCTACGGCATGATTCTCCAGAAACTGGCCCATGCCATTTATGTACCGCTGGGCGTGCTCTTTGTCCTTTTCGTTGCGGCTACTTTCATGTTTGTGAAACTGCCTACGGCCTTCATTCCGCAGGAAGATAACGGCTTCTTCCTGAATGCCATTTCCCTGCCTGAAGGTTCTGTGAACGTCAGAACCGCCCAGTACCTCACTGAATTCCTGAAATATATCGGCGAGGATCCGGCAGTAGAAGTGACCCAGGGCGTAGTAGGCATGGATATTCTTTCCGGCGGCCAGAAGCCTAACGCAGGTCTTTCCTTCGTTAAGCTGAAGCCCTGGGATGAACGTAAGACAAAGGACAAACAGCTTCCCGCTGTCATGGCAAAGGCCTTTGCCTTCAATGCTACCCATCCCGGCGTCACCCTTATGGCTCTTAACCCTGCTCCTATTCCGGGTCTCGGCAACTCCGGCGGCTTCACCCTCTACATCCAGAACAAGAGCGGCGACTCCAACGAAAACATGCAGGCTGTGATCGGCAAATTCCTGGCAGCTGCCAACCAGCGCCCGGAAATACAGATGGCCTACACCACCTTCCGTATGGATACCCCGTCCTATAACTACGATATCGACAGAGAAAAGGCTGCCAGAAACGGCGTCAACGTAGGTGATATCTTCACCGCCCTGCAGGCCTACTACGGCTCTGTACAGATTAACGATTTCACCATTTACGGACGTAACTTCAAAGTCGTGGCCCAGGCAGATACCCAGTACCGCATGAGTCCTAACGACAACAAGTTCCTCATGGTGAAGGACAACAAGGGCAACATGGTGCCAATTTCCAATTTCATTACACCTAAGAAGTCCAATGCTATTGCAGTCATTACCCGCTACAACAACTTCCCTGCCGTTAAGATCGGCGGCAACCAGGCTGACGGATACTCCTCCGGCCAGGCTCTGAATGCACTGGAAGAAGTAGCAAAGGAAACCCTGCCAAACGGCTACGGATATGCCTTCGCCGAATCCTCCGCCCAGGAACGGGAAGCCAGCGGCAAGACAGTTTACGCACTGGCTCTGGGTATGCTCTTCGTATTCCTGTCACAGGCAGCTCTCTACGAAAGCTGGAAAATCCCGTTCTCCGTCATCCTTGGTATCCCCACAGGCTTCTTCGGCGCCTGCCTCGGTGCCTTTGCCTTCAACGTGTATAACGACATTTATTTCCAGATCGGTCTTCTGACCATCATCGGTCTGGCCGCAAAGAACGCCATCCTGATCGTCGAATACGCCAAGGTCCGTGTAGACAGCGGTATGGAAGTGGTGAAAGCTTCCATCGAAGCCTCCCAGATCCGACTCCGCCCGATTCTCATGACCTCCCTGGCCTTCATTCTGGGCAACGTACCGCTGGCCCTCTCCACCGGCGCCGGCTCCAACTCCCGTTCTGAAATGGGTATCGCCGTAGTCTTCGGTGTGCTGTCGGCCACCTTCTTCCAGATTTTCATTGTACCCATGCTCTTCATTGTTATCGAAAGAATCCACGGGTTCAGAAAACCTAAGAAACCGGTCACCATTGATGAATAATGGATGAAATAAAAAAGTCTCCTTCGGGAGGCTTTTTTATTTTGGGGTGGATAGATGGTAGAGATTAGACGATAGATGGTAGATGATAGACATCAGACAGGGGAATCTAAACATAGCCTGCGGGACTCAAGGGTCTACTCCTTTGGGTACTTACGCACCACTTTCCCCTGCAAGCGACAATATGGGAAGGGGAGGACCCTCTGAACCCATTGAACCCGGGCCACGCGTGGGCTCCATATATGCTACAATCAAGACAGAGGTGATATTCATGAGCGCTTTATGGAACAGAAACATTTCGATGATTCACTGCTTCGGTGACAGCCTGACCGAAGGCTATGGCGTACTGCCCGGGCAGGGGTGGGTGGCACTGGCAAATCAGGGGCTGAAGGGGATTTCTCTTTACAATCACGGCGTATGCGGAAGTCTGTGCAGCGATATTTTGGACAGCCTGTCCGCCGCTTCCGGCAGGGTCAGAAAGGGCGAGGGCTTTTTCTTCATGGGCGGCACTAATGATATCCTCTTCGGTATCCGCCTTGTGGTACTGGAAAACATGGTGGATAAGAAGCTCTCTGCTCTGGCAGGAAGGATACCTCTTACCCTTGGCATTCCGCCGCTTTTCACGGAAATGAGTGTGGAAACGGGCTGGCAGGAGGCGGGCTCTTTTAAAAGAAACAGGAGAGACCTGCTGGAGTACCAGAAATTTCTCCGTGCCCTGGCCAAAAACCTGGGGATACGGGTTATGGATTTCACCAAAGCGTTCCCGCCTGAAGAAAAATGGTACACCGACGGTATTCATCCCAATAGAGAAGGCTATGAAAAGATGGCCCTTCTTGCGGTGAAAATGTGGAGCGGGGGAAATGGGAAATGATGTAGGCCTCATATCATCATTTCGACCGCAGCCGGTCCAATAAGAGTCTTCCTTTTAGTCGGCTGACCAATCGACAAGCAGCTTTCTGCAGGGAGATTTCTCGACGACCTTTCACTGGCTCCATGAACTTATGGAATCATGCCGGCTTGTACCACCGCTCGAAATGACGTGGAGTCATAGTGACACAATGCAAATCCCGTAACACTGACTTTATAATCATTGCCGCCGTAGGCGGTGCACAGCGAACTGGAGTTACACCAGCGAACATAATTTGCAGGAGCAAAGCGACTCACAAATTATTGTGAGTCGGTGATAGCCGTGCTGTAGGGAGTCGTCAGACGACTGAAAATCCAGTGAGTCGTTTCCCCTGTGGGGCAATCCACAACCCTCAGCCGCGAAGCGGCTGTCAAACCTGAGAACCCTCCGGCCAAAGGCCGGTCAAACTTAAGAACCTTCCTACACAACCTTCGGGCCCGAAGGGCCCGCCCCCCTTTGGTGGCTGGCGCCACCACCTTCTCCCTGCAAGCGGTGGGACAATAAATGGGGGAGGGAACCCTCTTAAAAAGGCCGCAACGCGGCCCTTTTTAAGAGTAGCCTTTTTCATGGCCCATGTCGTATAATATCTTATGAGATTACATTACATAACAGGAGGATATTATGATTCCGGTCATGACAAGGGAAGATATACATGATGCTACAGAGACATTTGCCCGGTATGGCGTGCCGGCGGATCGCATTTTTGATGAGATCATGCGGGCACGTTACCTGGATTATGTTCTTTTTTTAAATCCTACGAACCAGCAGTATGGCATTTCCATTGAAGATTTGTATAAAAATATGAAGGAAACGGCGGATAAGCTGGGAATGTATGAAGGGGATGCGGACACTTATGTAAGGGTGTATACGCTGGCCCTTCGGGTGGATCCCATGGTATTTGCGCCGGATGTTTCTCCTCTGGGTGATGAAATGAAGGCGCTTGTAGCTTATGGGGAAGAGCGGGCGGCTCAATCCGGGAAGACGGTTCTTTTTTCCGGCGCGGAGTCCTACCTCCCCTATGCTGCAAGGCTGTGGGACCATCTGTCGGACAAGCGTCTGGCTTTTGTTGTAAAAAGTCCCGTCTGGAAGAAAAGACTGCAGCTCCTGTTTCCCCGCTGCCGTTTTCTCTTGACCGGGGAACTTGCTGAGGATGAGGTGCGGTATGATTACATTTTCCATTGGGGAGAGTCTGGGGAAGAGGAGAAGCTGCTCCTGCCCCTTCTTTCGGAGGAAGGGCAGATGGATTGGGTGGTTCCTTATGAATCCTTTACCAGGTCTTCCGGCTCCATGGAAGGTGTGAGAAATGATATCCTGCAGAGCGGCCGCCTTTCCGGCTATTACGATCTGGCTGTAGGGGAGAGGGAATATGCTTTCCTTGGTTTTGAAAAGAAGGCTGGCCAGGTTTCCATCGGAAATATGGGGTTCACCGATGGAAAGTGTTCTTTCAAGAATCAGATGAAACTTCCCGTTTCCTCCTTCAAAGAAGCGGATGAATGGAATTGTGATGTGTATGCCTACAATGCTGTGCCTGCTCTCCAGGCCATTCTGGCAGGAAATATCCTTCAGATGGAGCATCCTCTGGGAGAGGAATTCCAGGGCGTAGAGAAGGAAATCCTTCCGGCCGGCCGTCATGTGATTTTAACACCTTCCGCTCTTACGGATTCAGAAATCCGGACGGAAGAATTGACAGCGGCGGTGTGGGATGAGGAAAAAGAGGGGGTCCTTCTTAAAGGAGGGGATTTGGCTCTTTCCTTATACAAAGGAGAGATTCATTTCTTCCCGGTATCAGAAGGGGAGGAATATGTGGCAGGAGAAGGGGTCTTCGGCCTTCGGAGTTCCGGTTTCTATACTCCCTGGTATCTGAAACTTTTCCTGGACGGGCCGGTGGGTCATCTGTTTCTGGAAACCATGAGGAACGGAGAGGATTATGCCTTTACCCTGTCCCGCCTTCTCCGTATGCCCCTTCCTGTATCGGACAGAGAAAAAATAGATGAAATCAGCAGGGCAGCCAGGGAATCCGTTTCTCGTCTGGCAGAAGCGGAAAAGAACTGGCGTCTGGTGAAGAGAAGTTCCGTAGGCATGATGATGGGTCATCCGGCCCTGTAGGAGGTTTTTATGAAAATCGTACTTGCAACCCACAATGCTGGGAAAATCAGGGAGTTTCAGAAGGCATTTTCGGAAATCGGATGGGACGCTGTGCCGGTGGCGGAAATAGCAGATGTGCCGGAACCGGAAGAAACAGGTACTACCTTTGAGGAAAATGCGCTTCTGAAAGCCCGATATTATGCGAAGGCTGTGAATTATCCCGTGCTTTCTGATGATTCCGGCATTATTGCCGACGCCCTGGGAGACAGGCCGGGCATTTATTCCGCCCGCTATGCCGGCGTCCACGGGGATGATGAGGCCAATAACCGGAAACTGGTGGAAGACCTTAAGCCTTACAAGGGAGAAGATAGGAAAGGGCGCTACGTGTGTGTAGTGGCTCTGGCATGGCCTGACGGGAAGGAAATGACGGCGGAAGGCACCTGCGAAGGGATTATCCGCGATTTCTACCAGGGAAAAGGAGGATTCGGCTATGATCCTCTCTTCTACCTGCCCTCCTATGGGAAGACCATGGCGGAACTTCCGATGGAGGAAAAGAATAAAATCAGCCACCGGGGGAGGGCTTTAAGGGCGCTTCTGGATAAGCTGGAAAATGCAAAAATGTAACAGGTGACCAAAAGTCATGGAGTCTATACTTATTAATACTTAAAAGGTATACCTGTTACCAGCCTATTTAAAAATATGTAACCTTATGTTATAATTTGAATGTTCCATCAAAGGGAACACAGGGAGGTGTCAGTTTACTTCATGAAAAGGAGTAAGCTTAAGCTTTACGGTTTCAACAACCTGACGAAAACTCTCAGCTTCAACATGTATGATGTATGCTATGCCAGCACGGAAGAAGAGAGAAAAAAGTATATCGCCTATATTGACGAGCAGTACAGTGCGGAGAGGCTCACCGGCATTCTCCAGAAAGTGGCCGACACCATCGGCGCCCAGGTACTGAATATCGCCCAGCAGGATTATGATCCCCAGGGCGCCAGCGTGACCATGCTCATTGCGGAAGAGGAAGTGGAAAAACAGGATGTGGTAGCCCATCTGGACAAAAGCCATATCACCGTCCATACCTATCCGGAAATGCATCCCCAGGACGGCATCTGTACATTCCGGGCGGATATTGACGTATCCACCTGCGGACAGATTTCTCCGCTGAAAGCACTGAATTTTCTGCTCCGTTCTTTCGAGGCGGATATCGTCATTACAGACTACCGCGTCAGAGGGTTTACCCGTGATGTGAATGGAAAGAAAATATTCATTGACCACCGGATCAATTCCATCCAGAACTACATGGCGCCGGAACTCCGGCATGCCTATGACATGATCGACGTCAATGTATATCAGGAAAATATTTTCCATACCAAAATGATTCTCCACGATTTCAAACTGGACAACTACCTTTTCGATATGACCGAAAAGGATCTGAGTCCTAGGGAACAGAAGAGAATCCGCCGCCTGCTGAAACAGGAAATGTATGAAATATTCAATGGCAGGAACATGCCTGCCATTAAAGACTGATTGTATTCTTTATCACAAGGAGGAAAAGAATGGATACTGCAGAACTGAAGAAAGAAGCCATTGCTCTTCGTAAAGAAAAGCACCAGATGATTAAAACCGCCCTCAATGCGGACATGAAAGACGGCCATGACCTGGCCATCGTATACACCCCCGGCGTTTCCGCTCCCTGCCTGGAAATCAAAAAGGATGAAGACCTGTCCCTGGAAATGACCTGGAGAGGCAACGTAGTTGCCGTTATTTCCGACGGCACCCGCGTTCTGGGCCTGGGCGACATCGGCGCTGCAGCTGCCATGCCGGTTATGGAAGGCAAATCCGCCCTCTACAAGAGATTCGGCAACATTGATGCTATCCCCATCGTCCTTGACACCAAGGATAAGGATGAATTCATCCACACCGTAAAACTTCTGGAAAAGAACTTCGCCGGCATCAACCTGGAAGATATTTCCTCCCCGAAATGCTACGATATTGAAGACGAACTGAAGAAAATCATGAACATCCCCGTATTCCATGATGACCAGCACGGCACTGCCATCGCTGCCCTGGCAGCTCTTCTGGGCGCCCTCAAAGTCACCGGCAAGAAAATCGATGAAATCAAGGTCGTCATGAACGGCGCCGGTGCAGCAGGCACCGCCATTGCCCGCCTCCTTCTGGAAGACGGCGTAAAACCGGAAAACATGACTATCCTCAACTCCAAAGGCATCCTCTATGACAATGGCAAACGGGACCGCGTACAGATGGAACTGATTAAGAAGACCAACCCCGAAAACAAACAGGGCACCTTCGCCGACGCCGTCAAAGGCGCAGACGTACTCATCGGCTGCTCCGCTCCCGGTGTATTCAACTGCGACGCCATCAAGACCATGGCCGACAAGAGCATCGTATTTGCCATGGCAAACCCGGTACCGGAAATCATGGAAGAAGAAGCTAAAGAAAAGGGCGTATTCATCTATGGCTCCGGCAGAAGCGACATGCATAACCAGGTAAACAACTCCTCCGTATTCCCGGGCCTCTTCCGCGGCGCCCTGGACGTAAGAGCCCGCCAGATCAACGAAGAAATGAAACTGGCAGCTGCTCACGCCCTGGCAGACTTGGCCACCAAGTGCACCCTGGATCCGGATCACGTAGTGGTAGATGTATTCGACGAAAGAGTACCCCATGAAGTGGCAAAGGCAGTTGCTAAAGCAGCCATTGCTTCCGGCGTAGCAAGAGTTACCGAACTTCCCCAGCAGTACAAAGACTGATCGGATCATGTGAAGAAATGAACTCCCCTGCAGAGTGGAAACTCTGTGGGGGAGTTTTTTTGAATTTTAGGGGATTGGGGAGCCGCCTGCGGTGGGATTGGGGTTGGAATCGGGTTCGCTATTCCCGAAGGGGCCTGCCGCCTTTGGCCGCAGAGGGGCGTATGGCATCCATCGGGCCTGACGGCCCTCGGTGCCAAGGGTTGTGGCCGCTGACGCGGCGGGGGCGGAGTTAGGAACACGCCCTTTGGGCGTGAGGGTTCAGAGGGTGCAAAAGGTGCAAAGGATTCAGAGGGTGGTGGTGGGCGCCTTTTGGGAATATGGGGGCGCCATTATGATAAAACCTTCACAACCGCCCTGGCGGGCGATGGAAAAGCGGCACCCCCTTTGGTGGCTGCGCCATCACCTTTCCCCCGCAGGCGGGGGGTACTATGGGTGCTGTGCATTTGTGCTACTTGACTCTGCGGGAAAACATAGAGGGGCCATATTCTACCCCCCTGAATAGGGTGGCAAGCGAACTTGGTTCGTAGGGGAGCAAAGCGACCTGAGAACCAAGTGAGACGCTTTCCCGTGGAGGGAGTCCGGCGCAGCCGGATAGGGGGTGGCCACCGGAGGTGGCCAATTCAGCAGAATGTTTAGCACGATTTATGCAGCAGAAAGAAAATCCCGTAACGCAGGCTCCTTCCACTGGAAGGAGCTGGGCGGAGCCCTGAGGATAGGTCTTTGCTGTGCAAAGGCGTCGCCGAAAGGCGGCATTTCACGGAAGAGTCACATTAGGCCCCTTTGGGGCCTCGGCCTTTCTGCGAAAGGCCTGCTATCCTCC
>ERZ1034920.2070-NODE-2070-length-11858-cov-11.329323_pt1 | contig 11858 bp, 7 predicted proteins | sample MGYA00520688_ERZ1034920 | MGnify/ENA primary metagenome ERZ1034920 (study PRJEB33766, sample SAMN09781785) | gut metagenome | biome: gut microbiome | host: Homo sapiens | place: Madagascar | study: EMG produced TPA metagenomics assembly of the PRJNA485056 data...
CTTGTTGATTGTAAAAAATTGTCGAAAAGAATTGTTATCAGAATTAACCGGTTTGAACGAACCTCAAATTGAAGAAATTTCTAAACAAAAAGACAAGTTAGAAACTCAACAAATAGTATTTTTGCTAGAAAGAATTACATATTATATAAAAGAGGTTAAACTTGCATCTAATCAACATTTGTGGTTGGAAGTAGGTATGATTGATTTAGCCAATATGACAGAGAACTCGACTCTTTTAGATTTACAAAATCGAGTTAAGGCTCTTGAAAGTGGCTCTATTTCGGTAGCACCTCAAAGACCACAAATAGTACAAGCAGCACCTCAGCAAGTGGTTCAACAACAAAGACCGGAACCAACACAAGCTGTTACAAGACCGGCACCGGTACCACCGGTAGAGCATGTTGCACAAAAAACAACGGCACCGGAACCTCAACAAGAATTTACACCTCCTCCGGTAAATAAAAAGTCGGATGGTAATGATATGACAAGCTTGTGGGAAGCTTTATTGATGAACATAAAGAGTCCTGCAACAAAGGCTCTTTTACATTTGGCAACACCTGTAAAAATTGCTCCTGATGAAGTTATTATTACGTTTAAGAATGATAAGTTGGTTTCTCAGATTAACGATACTAATAAAAAACAAATGCTAACAGATGCGGCTAATGTAATGTTTAATACGGATGTTAAAGTTATAATAAGACTTCCGATGGCTGGTGATAGTGAAATAACAGCTTCTCAAAAAAAAAACTTAACGATTAATGTACCGACTCCGCCAAAACCTGTTCAAGAAACTCCTAAACCGGCTCCACAAAAAATAGAAGAGGCTAAAAAGGTTGAGAGTAAACCATCTATAAGTAACAATATTCAACAAGTTGTTCCAGAAGAAAGTTCTGATTCTCAAAAAAAGGAAATCAAACGTGACGAAACAGACCAAGAAAAAATGATTCTGGACTTGTTTGACGGCAAGTATATAGAATAATAGCGTTGTTTCTGCAAGCGTCTTACAAAACTCTTTAGAATTCAACCTTTCTTCTTACATCAATTATTTTTTGATTATCTTTATACTCAATAAAAATATCTTTTTCTGCTGTATTAATTTTCATATATTCTATTTCATTTGCGGATTTAAGTAAACAATTAATTATTATAAATTCTTTATTTTTTAATTCTGCAGATTCGGCATAACGTTCCGGCTCAAGTGTTTTAAGATTCCGAAATAATGTCCTGAATTGTTTTCCATTATCAAAAATCTCGGTTATGCTGCTTATAGAAAAATCATCTTCTATCTGGAACATAATATATTTATTATTAATCTTTTCATCGAAAACGATAATATTAGTTTTTATATAACCATCATCTTTAATTGTGCGCTCTAGTTTAGAAATAATTTTTCCTGTCGTTTTATCACGTTCAATAATTTTAGAAATCATATTATCATTTTGTTTTGCAGGATAATACTCTCTAATAAAATCTGAACCATATTCTTTTATACAAATTAAACTTTTCTCTGTATTAAAAATTCGTTCTCCGTTTACCTTAGCTGTAACAAAAGAATATGGTATGTCAAGCTTTTGGGGCAATAGCTGCTGTAAATTTTGAACTCTATTCAAAATGGTTGCTGCATCTTTATCAAATTTAGGTTTAACCAAAATTTGGCTATAACTATAGTCTGTCAACGTTGTTAAACTTGTCAGATTAGTTTTTAAACTAAGAGGATTTGATAAATCTTCATCCGAATTTGCGGGATATTCTTTATTATACATACACTATAGACCTTTTGGATTTTTTCTAAATAACACACTACTTATTTATATTAAAACATATTTTTTGTAAAATTTGCTACTAAAATTATTTTTTTCTATTGTTATTCAAATAATTCTTAACATTATTTGATAACGAAATATTTTGAAGCATCATATTGTACTTTTTTAAATCACCAATATTAGAAGATTCTTCCAATAAATCACGCCTTGTTCCAAATTGCATTTTTTCAGGTTCTTTACCTGATTCATTTTTTGCATCAATTTTCCTAATGACAGAATCTATGTCCGTAGATGTCGATATTCCATATTTTGCAGCAAATTGTTTTACGGAAGCTCCAGGAGTCATACGATAGAGCCAGTTAATGGAGTATTTATCATTTTCAGATAAAGTTGCAACTCCATATTGGTGCGGAGTATACATAATATCCTCCTTATACGGACTGTGATTTAAACCGAGTGCATGTCCAACTTCGTGTAAAATTGTGTGATAAACCTCTATGTCACTATCATACTTTTGATGAATTCTTCCATCTGTGAGTCCGATAGAAACTTCTGCACCATAAAGCCTGCCTTGCGGATCCCAACTAAAATAACAGTGCCCTAAAGCTTGCCTATCAACACGCTTCCAATCGACGTTTATATTAGATTCTAATAAAACACTGGTTATACGAAATCTTAATTTGCCTCCGGTAGCAGCTGACCACATAGAAAAAGCATCCATAACCATTTTTCTATATTTTGCATCTTCTCCGGGTTTTGAATAAAATTTCATCGGGGCAATATAAACGGTCAAATTATTGACCGGCCATCTCATAATATTCCCGTTTTTTATGCTTCCATTGAGATATGTTTTTCGCTGCATAGCTATATCATAGCACATTTTTTTGTTTTTGAGAATTCATTATACTATATATTAGAATAACTCCTTTTTTTATTTTTTTGTAAAGTTTTGTAACGATATTCTCCCCTTATGCGCAATTTCGTGTAAGTAAATTACTTTATATATACAAGAGTAAAAACATGAGGCAAAAGGAGCTTTATTATGGGTATGGATATTGATATTTCTAAATTAGAAGGAAGTCTTAAACTTTATGCTAGATTAGCAGATGGTAACGGCAACGGTAACGAGAAGATTGATACAGAAAAAGAACTTTCTATTTTCAAAGGACATGCACAAACAGCTGTTCAATATGGTGAAGTAAAAGAAGCTGATTACAAAGCAGTATTCGGTTCTGAAATCAAAACACCAGCACCTCAAACAGCACAAGCACCTGTTTCTAATCCTGTTACTTTAACTAAAAAACAAGTTAAAGACCATAAAGCAAGAGTTAAAGATTCTGTAAAAGAAATGGTTAAAAGCGGTGTTGCTCCAAAAGATTTGATGGCTAAATTAGAAAAAGAATATTCAAACTCAGCTGAATATAAACAAATGTTAGACGAAGTTAATTATACCTTGAATTTAGTAAATGGTACTAATTACAATTCTAAAGAAGACGTTGAAAACATCCACAAAAAAGTAAAAGCTCAATTGAAACAAGATGGCAAATGGGATGATTTCCACAAAGATTTGTTAGATTCTTTAGAAGATCAAGCAAAAACAGCTCAAATTAGTAAAGAATTTAAAACTCTTGTTGCTGAATATGAATCTGTAAAAGCAACAATGCAAAAGACAGAAGTTGTAAAACAAAATGGTGATAACTTCAAAGCTTATGTTGATATTGTAAAAGATAAATTAGAAAAAAATAAAACTTGGAAAGAATCATATACTAAACAAGCTTTTGATCAATTAGAAGATTATGCAAAAAAAGATGCTAAACACCTTGTTGAATCAAGATTAGCTAATGAAACAGGAGCTACTACTAAGAAAGGTCTTAGAAAAGAATTACGCGGAATGAATAAAGGCGGGGACGCTTATCAAAACGACGCAATTCAAGACATCAAGACTGATAGAAAAGTTTATGCAAGAAAACATAAAGTAGAAAATAAAGCTAATGCTTTATCAAGCATTACTGCAGATGCTCTAAGAACCGAATTAGGCAAAAGAGGTTATCAATATAACTTTGCAAAGAAAGCCTCTGCTCACAAAATTGGTAATGAAATCTTTGAAAAATTAAATAAATCATATTTACCAACAGTTCGTAAAGAAGATGGAACTTATGATTTGTCAAAACTTTCCGAAGAAATTGCATCTAGAGTTGGTCAAGATTATAAAGTAAATCTATCAAAAGATGATAAAATGTCTGAATTGAAAAACATTCAAAATCATTTAAGATCAATTACAGGTCAAGATTTTACAAATAACGAAACAAAAGTTTTGATTAATATGCTTGGCTTTGATAGAGAACATAAAGATCACACACCAAACATTTTGAAAACAGCAGCTGGTGTTATTGGAGGAGCTGCCGCAGCATTATCTTCAACTTCTAAACTTAACGTTTCTCAAACAGTTGCTATGACTATTGAAGATACACAAGTTGCTCAAGATATTATCAAACAATTAGAAGCAAGCGGTGTACAACCTGGTGTAACTGAATTAGCTGATGGTTCAATCAGTATCACAGTTCTTCAAGAATACATGAGAGACAGTACTATAACAGATATCTTGAAAGGTGCTGGAATCGGAGTTCTAACAAGTGCATTATTCGATGTTGTTATCGGTAATGGTAAAGATGAAAAATCTTGTATGTCAATCTCTGATTATGATATCAACGACCCAACATACACAGATGCTGAAAAATACAAAGAATATGTAGCAAATGTATTCAAAAAGAATCCAGAAAAGGTTGATGCTCTTCATACATTAGTTGATGCTTACAAAGAAAAATTCGGAGATCAATGGCACGCTCATTTCCAACAAGCATTAAGAGATATGGCTGGTGTTGGTTCTAAGCTAAACCCTGAAGAATGCAGAATGATTAAATACAACAAACCTATCGATGATAAACCTGTTAAGCCACCAGTAAACCCTGATGGAACAGTTCAACCACCACAACAAGATACAGTTCCTCCTACAAATCCGGAAAATAATCCAGAAGTTCCAGAAGCAAAAGAAAATTGTCAGGTAGAATACAAAGAAGATATTAAAATGACAGATTCTGCAAAGTTTGAATGGAAGAATATTGTAAAAATGTATTACGGCAATTGTTTGAAAACTCATTCAATTTCTGAAATTACAACTAAAATTAAAAAATACAATAATATTCCAATGAGCTTAAATTACATTCCAGCAGGTATCGTTCTTCCTTATGATTTATTTGGTGATGGCGAATGCACAAGAACAGAAAGACAAGATGTTAAACAAGGTAAAGTTGCACAAGCAAAGAAAGCTAAAAAATTCAATGGTAAACTAGGTGACGCTGGTGTTCAAGCAAGAAATGTTTGCCAAAATAGAGATGGCAGCTATACAGCTACAGAGTGGACAAGACGCCACAAAGATAGAGCCGGTGCTGAACAAGAAGCTAGAGATAATGGCTGGATTAAATAATAAAAATAATATTTAAGCAAATTACCCATGGTTGTTTTTACTCATAATAAAAGTGGCGAATCTTTCAATCCGCCACTTCTCTTTTTTATCCGGCTTATTTAATTGTTAGCCTAATATTTTGTCTAATTCGTCAAGAATACCTTCATTGTTATTACCGCAGTTGCAGTTGTGTTTGAATTTTTCAAGAAGGTCAATAATCTTGTCTAATTTAGCTGTGTAGTCAGGAGCATTATTCAATTTATCAAGGATTTGTTTCAAGATATCATTGTTTTGTTTAATATAACTTGTCTTAGCATCAATTGATTTCAACAAGTCTTCAATGCTATCAAGTTTAGAAGGGTCTATTCCCAATTCCTTGATAAGTTTGCTGTATTTTTCGTAGTTAGCAGCATCGTGTTCTTTCCACATTTGATCAAGTTTATCGTAATCAATACCTGAACCGCCTTGGTTTTGAAGTTTCTTGATTTCAGCCTTCAAGTTTTGAACTTCTTTTAGCAAGTTATCCAAGTAAACTTGAGCAGTCTTTTGGTTAGCAATGATTGTGTTCAATTGAGATTCAATATTACCCAATTTACCCAAGATGTCACCAAATTTAGCATCAAATTTTTGGAAATAAATATCTACTTTAGAAGCTTGAGAGCCAATTGATTTAAGGATTGCATCAACTGTTGCTTGAAGTTTTTTCAATTGAGCTTCAATATTCTTCAATTCATTAGTTACATCAGCGCTACCATTGTTTACTGATTGGTTAAGTTTATTGATAGCATCAAGTAAGTCTTTGTTATTGTTTTTAGAAATGAAGATTTGAAGATCATCTATTTTTGCTTGGATAGTTTGAAGTTCTTCTGTTTGTTTTTGTTCTGTTTCAACATAAGTGTGTTCAAAATCTTTGATAGCTGCAACAAGTTCTGAACGTGACATCTTGATTACATCAGAAAGGTTCATATTCAAGATTTTGAACATTTCTTCAAGTTTTTGGTAATCAATGCTAGAAGAACCGTTAGCTTGGATTTCTTTCAAAGTCTTCATTAATTCGTTGTACTTAGTATCGTCTTGAGCAATTTCTAACAACGCATCTGTATTAGCCTTGATACCGGAAATATTTGAATCCATATTATCAAGTTTAGAGTTCATTTGGTTAAGAATAGAAGTTTGAACTTTACCGTTCTTAAGAATTTGAGCCAACAACTTGCAAGCATCGTTCTTTTCGTTCTTGTAATCTTTAACGAAATTGTTAAAGCTGTCTGTCAATGTCAAAAGGTTCTTATTGATATTTTCTAACAAGTTAATAATCTTGTCAGCAGCAGCCTTAGCATCAATCTTACCATCTTTGATTTCGTTATTGATTTCTTCTAATCTTGTTGTGTTGTTCTTAGTTTGTGAAGTGTTTTCTTTAATTGCTGCAATAATTTCAGCTGCATTCATTTTTTCAATTTCAGCTTGTGTATAACCCAATTTAATCATTACATTGATTAATTCTGTCTTAGACATATTCAATGTGTTAACAACTTTTTCGAAGCCAGCATTGCTATCAAGATTTGCTTTTTCGATTTGGCTGCTGATTGTTTCAAGTTTGCTGATAACAAGTTTGTTGCTTGCAATCAAGCTATCATTTTGAGCAATCATTTGTTTTTGTTGTTCGTTTGTAACCTTGCTTGATTCTTTAATATCCTTAGCGATAGAAATCAATTCAGCTCTATCTTGTTCAGCCTTTTGAAGAGATGTAAGAACTTGACCAAGAAGACCTTTAATATCGCCTAACAAGTTTTGGATTTTGTTCCAAGCTTCTTCTGCAGTAATTTGACCAGCTTCTACTTTTGCTATAAGGTCTTTAAGTAATTTGTTTGCATCTGCTTGTGTTTGACCATTTTGAATTAATTGATCAATAATGATTTGTTGGTTTGTATTATTCTCAACCATATATTCAAACATTTTTTGATAGAATTGCTCTTGGTTTAAATTACCATTTTTAACTTCTTGTAGTAATTGTTGCATAAAAGCGTTCATTTGAGTTAATTGGTTGTTAGTAATTTGTTGTTGTTCTTTCATTTCTTGCAATAGAGCTTGTAATTGTGAAATTACAGAAACGATTGCATCCATATCAACTGTTACTGTTTGAGTAATTGTTTCTTTATCACAAGATGTTAAAGAAGCTGTTGCACCTAACATTCCTAATGCCATTAAAGCAGAAAATGCAGCGCTTTTTAGAATACTTGTTTTACCTTGGAATGCGATATTTGATTTATAAGGTGCTACAAATTCTTTTGCTTCACCTTCCGGTTGTTGAGGAATTTCTTCTTCATTCATCATTTTTAATTCTGTTGCTAATTGAGGATCGCTAGCAACATTATTTAAACCTTGGAAATTTAATGCGTTCATAGCAGCTTGTGGAGTTGCAGTTTCAGTTGGTTCTGTAACAGGTGCTGTTACTTCTGCAGGTTGATTTGTTGCTTCTTCTCCGAATTTAACTTTTTTTAGTAATAAAAGTTCGTTTGAATTGATGTTCATAAAATTTATGCTCCTTTTTCTACATACGTATTTCACACTAATGTACTTGCTTCAAAAAGTGTAAAATTATTTTTTGCTAGTTAGAAAGAAAAATTTTTAGTTTTTTTACAAAACTTAACGAAACCCCAAACTTTGTAAACTCTTTTTTACCTGTTGTCAAAGAATTTATTTGCTTATATAATAGTATGGAATAAATGCAGGTAGAGGCTATGAAAAAAATAATCGTTCAAAAATTTGGCGGCACATCTGTTGCTGATACAGATAAGATTAAAAATGTTGCAAAAGCGGTAATTAGAGAGAGAAATCTGGGACATGATGTTGTAGTTGTTGTTTCAGCTATGGGACATACAACCGATTACCTTGTTAAGATGGCAAAAGAGATTTCAGACACTCCATCTTCCAGAGAAATGGACATGCTCCTTTCAACCGGAGAAGGTGTATCAATTGCGCTTCTTGCTATGGCACTTCAAGCACAAGGTTGTCCTGCTGTAAGTATGAATGCGGTACAAGTCGGAATTATGACAGAAAAAGTGCATTCAAAAGCCAGAATTATAAACATTAAGACTGATAAAATAAAAAGCCATCTTAAAAAAGGTGAAGTTGTTGTTGTAGCCGGATTCCAAGGTGTAACGGAAGATATGGAAATTACAACCCTTGGTCGTGGCGGTTCTGATACATCTGCAGTAGCCTTGGCAGGAGCATTAGATGCTGAAAGATGCGATATTTATACAGATGTTGAAGGTGTATACACAACTGACCCTAGAGTTGTTCCGCATGCTTCCAGATTAGAAGAAATTTCTTACGAAGAAATGTTGGAGCTCGCAAGAGTTGGTGCAAATGTTTTACATCCAAGAGCTGTAGAAACCGCAAAACAATATAATGTACCATTAAGAGTAAGAAGTACATTTAAACTGGATAATTTAGGAACTTTAATTGTAGGAGTTGATGAAATGGAATTACATAAGCCTGTAACCGGTGTTGCATCGGATTTATCTCAATTGAGAGTTGTAGTATGTGATGTAAAAGACAATCCTGGTACTGCAGCAATTCTGTTTAACGGTTTAGCAAAAGAAAATATTTCTGTAGATATGATTATTCAATCTTATGCAAGAAAAGCATTAAAGACAAATGATATTGCTTTCACTATTGATAAAGGTGATTTAACAAAAACAATGGAAATTATGGAAAAAGTTAAAGAACAATTAGGCTATAGCAATGTTTTTGTTGATGATAAGATTGCCAAAATTTCAATTGTTGGTGCCGGCATGATTGACCGTCCGGGGATAGCTGCTACGATGTTTAAAACTCTTGCTGATTTGGGTATAAATATAAAGATGATATCTACAAGTGAAATTAAAATCAGTTGCTTGGTTGCAGAAGATGAAGCGCAAGAAGCAGTAAAAGCTTTACACAGTGTTTTTCATTTAGATTGTGAAGAAGTCGCAGAAGTTAAAGGCGATTTACCTGATGTATAAAAATTGAACAAATTTACACAAAATGTCGTTATATAAATAGAGGTTAGAAATGAAAAAAATATTATCTTTATTAATTTTATTGGCAGGAATTAGCATGCCTGTTTTCGCTGGGGAAAAAGAAGACGCTTTGCAGTTTTTTCATAACTATGTGAATGCTGCAAATACTTACAGCACAACAATTCCATCTATGTATTCTCCAAATGCTAAAATTATAAGACAAGTTATAAAACCGGATGGAACAACACAGGATGTTCAAACAAACACATCTACTTATATTACTCAAATGAAATTAGGGCAAGCAGGAGCAAAAATGCGTCATTATACAAATTCTTACTCTAATGTAACAATTGTTCCTATTGGTAACGGTAAGTATAAGATATCATCATTAAGACAACCTTCCGGTGAAGTTTATAAATTAAAAACTCACATGATTGTACAAAAACAATCAAACGGAAAATGGCTAATTGTAGAAGAGATGATGCAAACAAAAGTTCAAACATTTTTGAAATATGCTAAGAACTAGTAAAAAAGGTGATTAACAAAAAACGGTTTCGTAAATTCTACGAAATCGTTTTTGTTGTTAGTCTAAACTCCCAAAGAAGGAGCGATTTGTATAAAAGTTCTAATTAAATCTGCATCCCATTGAGTACCAGCACCGTCCTTTAGTATTGATAAAGCTTTCTCAATATTCATTCCACGTCTATAAGGTCTATCACTGATTAGTGCGTGATAAGTATCTGCAATAGCTACAATTTTGGCAGCAAGCGGAATGTCACCATTTTTAAGTCCTTCCGGATAACCTTTGCCATCGATTCTTTCATGGTGGTATTTTACAATTGGTATCAAATCTCTTAGCGACGGATTTGGCATAAGAACTTTTTCTGCACCGATTACCGGATGTTGTTTCATGATTACCCACTCTTCGTCAGACAAAGGTCCTTCTTTCTTTAACACCGTTTCCGGAATGCCAATTTTACCTACATCATGAAGAAGCGCACCTAATTTTATGCGCTCAACTTCTTCTTCCGGAAGATTAATAGCTCTTGCTAAAGCTTCTGAAAATTTAGAAACAGATGTTGAGTGACCTTTTGTGTAAGGGTCTTTTGCATCAATCGCACCTGCTAAAGATGTAGCAATTTCAGAGATTCTAGCTCCGGATTTAGCATGATCTGCGTTAAACTTGGAAATCAATTCTTCTTCAAAATTGATACCTTGTTGTGCGTAACGTTTTTCGATAACTTCCGCAAAAGATTTCAGCGCAACATCATCCCAGAAGTTAAAATCAGAAGAACTGATGATAGCTGACATGCCATCTTTGTAACCTTTTGCTTGCGAAATATACATTGCTTGTTCTGCCAGAACCAACAATTTCTCCTTATGGTCAGAGCAATCAGGATAAGTTGAAATTCCGACTGAAACCTTAACAGGTCCGATTTCATCTATAAAACAACAAGATAGTGAATAAGTTACGAATTCTGCTACATATTTAGCTTGTTCTACAGAGGTATTCGGCAAAATCAATGCGATTTCATCTCCGCCATATCTAGCAGCAATATCGCCTTCTCGCATATTTTGACGAACTTTTTCTGCTACAAGCTTAATTACTTCGTCACCTTTTGCATGTCCTAATTCTCTGTTGATTTTAGAGATGTTACAAACATCCATCATTACAATTGATAACTTTTGCTTGTTTATTTGTGCGCGCTGAATTTCCTTAGAAAGAATTTCATGGAAACCTCTATGATTATACAGCAATGTTAAATTATCTGTATTAATCACACCTTCACATTTTTCTTGTAATTCAAAATTGTAAGACATTAACGCTGCAAAATTGGCAATAAGATTGTACATTGCAGCATTTTGTCTTGCATATTTATCTTCTATTATTAGTACACCAAGCGATTTCCCAGCTGCAATTAATGGAATTATAATAACTGCATCATCTTTAAAATAAGCAAGTTTAAGAAAACTTACGTCATCCCGAAAAACAGGTTTTTTACTGTTAAAAGCTTGAATAATTGGATTTGTATCGTCTTTAAGGAAAACTTTTGTTGAATAAAAATTACCTAGCTTATCTTTTAACTTTAGATTTATACAAGTAGATTGTTCTTTATAAAAACCAACTGCCATAAAATTTGAATCAATGCTTTGAGAAATCATCATTCTAATTTTTGAGAAAAGCTCATTTGAATTAGTAATTTGAGAGAACTTAATAAGCTCATCAACAATTGTGCGATGATTTAAAGTTAAACCTTTTTCAAAATTCTTGTTTTGCGGATTGCTCAAAGAATTTGTATTCATGTTAAAAGTTAATGCGTTAACTTTAGACACTAACTGTTCCTGTGAAAATGGCGAGGAAACAGGGGCTTTCTCTGAAATACTGGTTATTTTTTCTGCTAAATTCTTTTCTTTCTTCACACTATCACCTTAAAAATGTAAATAAGATAAAACCGATGAATAAAAAAAATTGCTTAATTATAACAAATTCTTTACAAATCAATTATCCCTTTAATAATTATATTAACATTTTTTTGGGCTTTTTCTACCCTAAATTAATGTTTTTTTACAAATGTTAATTATATTTTAAATTTTTAGAAAACATAATTAAAACTAAAATAGGTCTATTGT